>SL_8KL_010_SEDDRAFT_10000297_pt1 | contig 42769 bp, 42 predicted proteins | sample SodLakKL_010_SED_4_FD_11160 | JGI IMG/M metagenome (IMG submission 11160)
GCATCTGCTTCGACAACTTTATCGAAACCGCCCTTAAGGATTTCCGCCAGGTATTTTACATCTACCTTCTGGGAGGGGAAACATACTATATTCATAGCCGTCAGGGGCTTACCCCCCATGGCATAAACATCGCTTAAGGCGTTGGCCGCAGCAATCTGGCCGTACAAGTAAGGGTCATCAACGATGGGAGTAAAAAAATCTACCGTTTGAATCAGGGCCCTTTCTTCGTCTAGCTTGAAAACTCCTGCATCGTCAAAGGTATCCCTGCCAACGATAACCCTATCGTCTTTTTGTTCAGGTAAACAGCTCAAAACTTGAGCTAAGGTCTCGGGACCAATTTTGGCTGCTCAGCCCGCGCTGCAGCTTAACTGGGTAAGCTTAATCTTATTGTTATCCAAAGTTTTTAACCCCCTCTCTACAAAAAAAAATTGATTAATAATAATCAATTCTAATATAACACATTTTAATAGTTAATATAAGGTTTTTTGTGTGTTAATCAATCTCACATCCCTGATCGTAACTGTAATCCTCGTAGTACTCTAATTCTCTCCTGAGCTCCTCCTGGTAATGCTTTTCTTCTTTCCTTTTATTTGACCAGATAATAAATCCTATAAATCCTCCCATGACCAGGACTCCTGCTAAAACCTCAAACAAATAAATCGCCTCCTTCCCCTGTTAAGCTGTCTACTTATTTAATCGTAAAACTAGAAGGAAAACTTTAGAAAAATATAAAAAACCACTGCTCTTTTAAGCAGTGGTAATGGTAAAGTTTTGAAGTAAACCTGTAAGCCGAGTTCTGTCTTGGGTAGTTATCTATCTAGGATGCCAGTTGCCTGACACCTCCAGCGACCTAACCCGAGAGATTAGCGGGCAGCTTCATACCTCTCCTATTTGGTCTTGCTCCGGGTGGGGTTTACCTAGCCGGCCAGTCACCTGNCCGCTGGTGCGCTCTTACCGCACCGTTGCACCCTTACCTCATATTGGAGGTTGGAGGTTAGAGATTGGAAGTTGGAAAACCCCTTCCAAAACCTGAGTAAATTTTTCAACCAATTTCTTATTTCTAACCTCGAACTTCTAACCTCCAACCTCCAATATGGAGGCGGTTTATTTCTGTGGCACTTTCCTTAGGGTTACCCCCACTGGGTGTTACCCAGCACCCTGCCCTATGGAGCTCGGACTTTCCTCGAGGACCTCCTTGCGGACATGCCCTCGCAACTACCTGGCCTACTTCTTACTGTTCATATTATAACATATTATTCCCCTTTTTTAAAGAACTACTCCCCTTACCCTCTCCCAGGAAGATAAGCCTGCCGCAGTTTTCGCAGGTAAGCCTTATACCAGGAGTATAGAGTTTTCCTACCACTGAAGAAGAAAGGGAAACCTTGCAGCCCATACAAATATCTCCTTTTACCATTGCTACCACGTTATAATTAGAAACTTCCTTTATAGATTCGTATTTATCCAGGAGGTCCCGGGGCACTTCCTTTCGAAGCTTATTTATTTTTTCTTTTAGTTTGGAGTACTCCTTTTTAAGGTCGCCACTTTCCTTTTTCCATATTTTTTCCAGCTTCTTAATATGCTTTTGGTGTTCTTCCAGCTCTTTTAAATCTTTATTTACTTCCTCTTCTTTTTTTTCTATATTCTCCATTTCCTGAAGGATAAGATCCTCTAACTTGTTGTTTTCCTGGCTCAAAGACTGGACTTTTTTTTCCATCTGCATGAGCTCCTTGGTGGCATAGCCCTTTTCATCGTACATTTCTTTTTTTATGCCTTCCATTTCTCCTAAGGCCTCCTGGTTTTTCATTTCCAGACGGCGGAGCTTCTTTTTATCTTCATTTATATCATCTTTTTTTGCCTTTATTATCTTCTCCTTTTCTTTAAATTCCAGCCGGGCTTCTTCCAGGTTCTTTAAGGAATCCAGGTTTTTAAACTCCCATTTAATCTTTTGTGCTCTCTTTTCTGTTTCCTGAAGGTCCCATAACATTTCCAGGTCATTCATGAATCTTCACCCCCTCAAAAATAAAAAGATAGACCATAATTAAGCCTATCTTTACCAGATATTACAGGGACTCGTGTTTACTTCTGAAAGAATTACCCTGTTTTGAAAATTACTTTCTTTTAACCTATCCTTTAAATAATCTACCAGGTAAGGTACTATAACCTTTTCCAGGGAATCATGTCCGGCATCAATAACAGACAGACCTAATCCCTGGGCTTCCTGGGCCTGATGGTACTTTAAATCCCCTGTTATGAACAGGTCTGCTCCCTGGGAAGCAGCTTTTTCCACCAGGTCCCCTCCACTGCCCCCGCAGAGGGCAACCTTCTTAACAGTATCTGTATTTGTTCCTACCACCCTTACCCTGTCTATCCCCAACTCTTTTTTCAGGTCTTTTACCAGTTCCCCCAGGGGTTTTTCCCGGGGTAAAATACCTGTTAAGCCTAATCCAAAGGTTTTCCACCGGTTTTCCACGGGGTACAGGTCATAGGCCACCTCTTCATAGGGATGAGCCTTTATCATGCTGTCAATAACCCCTTCTTTCTTTTCTTCAATAACGGCGGTTTCCAGACGAATCTCTGAAACTTCTTTCACCTTCCCCTTCTCCCCTCTAAAGGGGTCAGTGCCTTCCAGGGGTTTAAAAGTCCCCCTCCCCTCCAGGGAAAAGGTGCAGTGGCTGTAGTTTCCAATCCACCCTGCTCCCTTTTCTGTCATGGCATCCTTAACCTTATCTTCATAGCCTTCCGGTATAAATACAACAATTTTGTAAATTTTTTCCCGGTAGGTGGGTTTCAGAACCCTTTGCTTTTCCAACCCCAAAAGATCTGCCAGCCTTTTGTTTACTCCTTCTTCTGCTATATCCAGGTTAGTATGAAGGGAGTAAACGTTTATATCTTTTTTAACTGTGTCATATATAAGGCTCCCCAGGGGTGAATCGGCCTCTACCCTATCCAAAGGCTTAAATATTACCGGGTGATGGGTAATAACCAGGTTTGCCCCCTTTTGGACTGCCTCTTCAAAAACTCCCCGGCTGTAATCAAGGGCTACCAGAACATTTTCTACTTCCTTTTTCAGGCTACCGATTTGAAGCCCCGTAGGATCTCCCTCCAGGGAAAGATGAGTGGGCGCCAGTTCCAGCAAAGGTTTTATTATTGTGCTTACCTGCATTTAAGTTCCTCCTCAATTTTATGAGCCAGGTTAATCCAGTAATTATATTTTTGAGGACTGATTTCCTGCTTAGACTTCTTTAAATTTTCAATTACTTTTTTAGCCAGAACCAGTTTCTTTAATAAGTATGCCTTGAAAAGGGGGTCCTTCCCTTCCAGCAAACGGGGCCCCAGTTCCAAAATAATATCATCAGGGAGTTCTTCCTCTCCCGGCTCAGCAACTATAATTTCATAAAACTGCTTCCCTTCCCTGGCAAGTTCCTCCCGGGCTATTTTGTAATTGTTTTCTATAAGCCATTTGCGTACCAGGGGTATATCCGTCATGGGCTGGAGTATTAAAGTCTCAATGTCTTTCAGCTTATTGTAGTCTTTCCTTAAAATATTTATCAGGGTTTGACCTCCCATACCAGCTATAATAACAGTATTTACTTTATCCCAGTTTTTAATAACTTCCAGGCCATCTCCCTGCCGGATTAAGACCCTGTCTTCCAGCCCCATGGATTTTACCAGTTCTTCGGCCTTTCTCAGGGGCTTTTCATTTTTTTCCCCGGCTATTACCTTAGGGCAAATTCCCTGTTCAACTAAAAAAACAGAAAGGTATCCGTGATCTGCACCTATATCTGCAGCTCTAGAACCTTCCGGGACCAGGGAGGCAATAGTTTTTAACCGGGGTGTAAGTTTAATCATATTTAAGGACCTGGAAAAGCCTTTCCCTCCTTTTATTTCTTACAAAAAAACACCCTGCCGGGTGTTAATGTTTAGATGGTGGGCGAAACAGGGCTCGAACCTGTGACCCCCTGCTTGTAAGGCAGGTGCTCTCCCAACTGAGCTATTCGCCCTGGTGACCCCTAGGGGATTCGAACCCCTGTTACCGGCGTGAAAGGCCGGTGTCTTAACCACTTGACCAAGGGGCCAGGAATATGGTGGGCCCACCAGGATTCGAACCTGGAACCTACCGGTTATGAGCCGGCAGCTCTGCCATTGAGCTATGGGCCCTAGCATGGCTCCCCAGGCAGGACTCGAACCTGCAGCCTACCGGTTAACAGCCGGTCGCTCTACCATTGAGCTACTGAGGAATAAGTGGTATTGCATATAAAATTATAAAAGAAAAACTCCTTTAAGTCAAGCCCCTGGAAAAACACCAGGCGGGAATTTTAAAAGCCTTAAAAACAAAAAAAGCAGTTAAGAAGCTAAAGCTTATTACTGCCAGGCCATAAATCTCTTGACTTAAATCCTCATCAACCTTGAAGGAAGGGAGGCTAAAGAATTTTTTATTCCAGGTAATCCTTTAACCTCTTGCTTCTCATAGGATGACGAAGCTTTCTAAGAGCTTTAGCTTCTATTTGCCTGATTCTCTCCCGGGTAACTCCAAAAACCTGGCCTACTTCTTCCAGGGTTCTGGAATGGCCATCATCCAGGCCAAAACGCAGCCTGAGTACCCTTTCCTCCCGGGGAGTTAAAGTATCCAGCACATCTTCTAATTGTTCCTTTAACAGCTCAAAGGCTGCCGCATCGGCAGGAGCCTGAACATCCTGGTCCTCAATAAAATCTCCCAGGTGGCTGTCATCTTCTTCACCAATAGGTGTTTCCAGGGAAACAGGTTCTTGGGCTATTTTTAATATTTCCCTGACTTTATCTTCATCAATATCCATTTCATTAGCAATTTCTTCAGGGCTAGGTTCCCTGCCCAGTTCCTGAACCAACTGCCGGGAAACCCTTATAAGCTTATTTATCGTTTCAACCATATGCACGGGAATCCTGATGGTACGGGCCTGGTCAGCAATAGCCCGGGTAATGGCCTGGCGTATCCACCAGGTAGCGTAGGTGCTGAACTTATAACCTTTACGCCAGTCAAATTTTTCTACAGCTTTAATAAGCCCCAGGTTACCTTCCTGGATAAGGTCCAGGAACTGCATCCCCCGACCTACATATTTCTTGGCAATACTTACCACCAGGCGCAGGTTTGCTTCCACCAGCTTCCTTTTGGCCTCTTCATCGCCTTTTTCCATGGCTTTTGCCAGATGAACTTCCTCCTCCGAGGTAAGAAGAGGAACTTTACCAATCTCTTTTAGATACATTCTTACAGGGTCGTTAACACTGACTCCTTCCAGCACTGTTAGATCAAGGGTTTCATCTAATTCTTCTTTGTCTACAGGAGCGGGAACATCCTCCTTCCCCTCCACATTACTTAGTTCATCTACAACATCAATTCCCTGGTTGGCCAGTTTATCATAGAAATCATCTATCTCTTCCGAACTAAGTTCAAAATCCTGTAAATATTCCATGATTTCTCTATAAGTCAGCTTGCCCCTTTTTTTCCCTGTTTCTACCAGACCATTCTGTATATCCTTAAGGTTTCTATCTCTTTCTTTCATTACAACTGCTCCCTTCTATAAGGCACAAGTTCTTTTTCACGACGCTTCAGCTTTGACCACTCTTCCAGAAGCTTGTTAATTTCCCCTGAGTCTTTGCCTTTTTCAAGCTGGTTTATTTTTTTCTCTATTTCTTTCCTTTCTAAAGCCAGCTGATGTCTTTTAATCCTGATAATACAATCTTCCACAATTCTCTTTCTGTTTTCCGGATTAGAATCTTCCCCCATGGTTAAATTAGTAATAATATTTTTCAGGTGAGGGTCATCAAAGGAGTCTACCAGGGAAGAAGGAGTGTATCCTTTTCCCTGTTCAATAAAGTTATATATCTCTTTTACAATTTTACGATAGGGTTCAAAGGTAAAATCTTCTGAATCCAACCTCTCTTTTATTTCCCCTACAGCCTCCTGGCGTTTTAAGAGGACCATTAGCAACTCTCTCTCTGCAGGAGGTGACTTTTCCCTGGAAGGAACCTTTTTCTCTATTTCTGTGACGTTACCGCTGCCCTTTTTGTTACTTCTTTTTTTATATTTTTTTATTTCTGTTTTAAGGGCCTCGGCATCAATTCCCATTTCACTGCTTATCCTTTGAAGGTATAGATCAAATTCTACACTGTTATTGATTCCTGCCAGAACAGGTAATATCTTTTGAATATAAGATATTTTACCTTCATAGGTGTTTATATATGATTCTCCTACCTCTTCACCGATTTTTTTCAGCTTATAATCTATTAAAGGCAGGGCTTTATTTAATATTTCTTCGTTAAAGGTGTTTATTCCTTTTTTTCTAATGAAATCATCGGGATCCTGCCCCGGAGGCAGCTGTGCAACTTTAACCCTGCAGCCTGCCGATTTTAAAGTATCCAGCCCCCGCCAGGTAGCTGCTTCCCCGGCAGTATCTGAATCATAAGCAATAATCACTTTTGATGCATTCCGTCTTAAAAGCCTGGCCTGATCCTCTGTCAGGCTGGTTCCCAGGGAAGCGACACAGTTCTCCCGCCCCTTTAGAAAGGCAATTATTACATCCATATATCCTTCAAAAACCAGGGCTTCATCCCTTTCCCTGATATTAAAACGGGCAAAATTAAGGGCATAAAGGCTTTTTCTCTTGTTATAAAGGATAGTTTCCGGGGAGTTCAGGTATTTGGGCTGGGAATCATCCATGACCCTTCCCCCAAATCCTATTACCATGTTCTGCTGGTTGAAAATGGGAAACATTATACGGTTTCTAAAACGATCGTAATAACTTCCCCTTTCGGAACGACTTGCCAGTCCTGCTTTTAGTATATTTTCCTGACTGTATCCCTTGCTTTTTAAAAAGTTAATCAATTTATCCCACTGGGGCAGAGAATAACCAAGTTGAAATTTTTTAATTATTTCTTTATCCAGGCCCCTCCTGGTCAAATAGTTTAAAGCTTTTTTCCCCATCTCCGTCTTAAAAAGAGCCTGCTGGAAATATTTCATGCTCAGTTCATTAATTTCTGCCAGCTCTTCCTTTACTATCTTTATCTTCTTTCCCTCTTCCGATAACTGCCTTTCAGGTAAAGGGATACCCGCCCGGTTGGCTAAAAATTTTACGGCTTCAGGAAAGGAAAGATTCTCCTGGGACATGATAAAGGAAAAAACATTTCCTCCCGCACCACATCCAAAGCAGTGGTAAAGCTGCTTTTCGGGGGAAACGGTAAAGGATGGAGTTTTCTCAGAATGAAAAGGGCATAACCCTGTATAATTCTGCCCGGCTTTCTTTAAAGAAGTGTAACCGGAAATAACCTCAACCAGGTCGAAGTGCTGCCTTACCTCTTCTATAGTATCCTCGGGAAGAAAATCATTCATTCTAACCACCTGCAGGTATTCATTTTAGGATTTTGAATATTCGTCAATTGCCATCAAATTCCCTCTATTTATTTAAAATTTTTATGAAAAAAACCTTATCCCAACTTTAAGAGAGACAAGGCTTACCTTTAGAAGTTCATATCAGTCTCCTTATCAGTTAAGCACACCCAAAAGGCCTGGTAACTGTTACCCCCTCCTGAAGCTGGTTCGGCTTCTCCGGTTAAACTTTCATTTACAACCCTTACAAGCCACTAAACGAAACTACCTTCCTTTACATGATTATTCAACACAACCCCTATTATTTCCTGCAATTTTAAAAAATTATTAACAAAATAGTAATATCTAATTAACATTAAATATTATATACCAATTAAGTTTTTTTATTCCTTGTTAAAGCTCCAGGTGCCAGGGATTGGGTATGAAAAGCTTTTGGTAAAGGGCGATAAAATACCTGTCCGTCATACCCGCTATATAATCACAAACGTTCCTTTCCAGGGAATCCTCCCCATGGAGGTACCTGCTATAAGCCTGGAGGTCCCGGGGATTTTTTAGAAAGTAGTCGTAGAGCTGGCGGAACATGCCTTCTATTTTACGGTCTTCCTTTTTGGCGGCAGAGCCTACATACACATTATCAAACATGAATTCCCTCAAGGAGGAAAGATATCTGTCCATCTGGGGGCTCATATTTATTTCTTTTTTGTCCATGCTGTTTTCAATCAAGTCCCTAACCATTTTGTCTATCCTTGGGGAGGAACTATAACCCAGGTCTTTAATGGCCTCCTGGGGAAGTTCCTTTACCACCAGGACTCCCGCCCGGACCGCGTCGTCTATGTCATGGTTTATATAAGCGATGCGGTCGGCTATTTTAACTATCTGGCCTTCCAGGGTAGATAGCTCCTCAAGACCCGTGTGTTTTAATATCCCTTCCCGAACCTCCCAGGTTAAGTTTAAACCCCTTCCTTCTTCCAGGGCTTCCACAACCCTAAGGCTCTGTTCATTATGGCGGAAACCACCGGGAAATATTTTGTTTAAGGCTCTTTCCCCTGCATGTCCAAAGGGTGTGTGGCCCAGGTCATGGCCCAGGGCAATTGCTTCCGTCAGGTCTTCATTAAGTCTTAAGGCCCGGGCTATGGTCCTGGCAATCTGGGCCACCTCCAGGGTATGAGTTAACCTGGTCCGGTAATGGTCTCCTTCAGGGGATATAAAAACCTGGGTTTTGTGTTTAAGCCTGCGAAATGCCTTTGAATGTATAATCCGGTCCCGGTCCCTCTGAAAAAGGGTCCTGATAGAACACTCCTTCTCCGGCTTCTGGCGGCCTTTGCTCTCGGAACTCCTCCGGGCAAAGGGAGAAAATATTCTTTTTTCCAGTTCTTCCCTTTGTTCTCGCAGGTTCATCTTTTACTAGCCCTTTCTAAGGGATTGGGTGGCCTTGGCCACCTCCACTATTCTCCGGGCTAAAACACGGACCCGGGCAATGGCATAATCATCCTTAATAGAAGGCCTGTGGGAACAGGCACCATTGTGGCCTGGATCTGCCGATTCATGTCCATCTCCTACAATGGTCATGCCATGAACAAGCATCATATCGTGGATACTCCTTATGGTATGTTCCTGACCGCCAAACCGGGCGGCTCCCACGGAAACAGCTCCTCCTACTTTATTTATCAAGGCCTTTTCATTCCTTAACTTGCGGGACAAATCCCAAAAACATTTTAGCTGGGCGCTTACCGTGCCAAAGTAAACAGGACTGCCTACCAGGATTCCTTCACTCTCTGCTAAAAGGGCGTAAAACTCCTCCAGTTTCTTCTCCTGGTAACAGGCTCCGGGACATCGAGGATCACAAACTGTGCAAAAAGGATTATCTAATTCCTCCAGGGCCTCCTGGATAAAAATAAGATCTGTGTCAACTCCCATTTTAGCGGCTTCTTCCAGGCCGTAGGTTAATAAATCTGCTGTGTTCCCGTGTTCATGAGCACTCCCATTCAAACCCAAAATTAACAATAAAATTACCTCCCTACTATTTACATAATATTTATAACATGTATACTAATAATTGAAAGAATTTATTACTAATTCTATTTGCTGATAAGTAAATTTTACTTCTATTTGTAAGACCTATTTCCTGCATGACTAATTTTTTATTTTATTAAAATTTATGCTGAAAACTTCCCCATCTTGATATATTATAGTAGGGGAAGAAAAATTAATTTACCTGACTATAAATCTAGCCACAGGGAAGGGTTTCAGTTAGCACCCCTAAATTAATGGTCAGAGTAATTAAACTGCCGGGGAGGAGATAGAAAAAATGAACACCATGAAAAAAGTATTGATCATTACCCTCATTTGTTTTTTAGCCATATCCTTAATCACCCCCTACCCGGTTCTGGCAGAACCGGTCAACCAGGAGTTAGAAGCGGGGGAAGAAGTAGAAGAAAACGGCCCGGAGAAGTTACCCTTTGAAGTAGAAGCTACTTCTGCCCTTCTAATTGAATTAAACACAAAGGAAGTTCTGTATGCTAAAGACATTGACAGGCCTTATCCTCCTGCCAGCATAACAAAAATCATGACCCTCCTCCTGGCCCTGGAAGCCATCGAGGAAGGGAAAATGGACTGGAATGAAATGGTGACGGTAAGTGAAAAAGCCTGGGAAATGAAGGGTTCTCAAATGTTTTTAGAAATTGGCCAGGAGGTGAGTGTGGAAAACCTTTTAAAAGGTATTTCCATTGTTTCTGCCAATGATGCCTGCGTGGCCATAGCCGAACATCTTTATGAGTCGGAAGAATTATTTGTCCAAAAAATGAATGAAAAAGCTTCCGAAATTGGTTTAACCAATACCCGTTTTCAAAATACCCATGGATGGCCGGATCCTGATCATTACATGAGCGCCCGGGATATTGCTTTACTTTCAGCATACACTATTAAAAACCAGCCTAAAATACTGGAACTGGAATCCCAAAGGGAATTCACCTTTAATATTGATGAACCCCAGTACAACCGAAACCCTCTTCTGGGACGCTATTCGGGAGCTGATGGACTTAAAACGGGATGGACAAATGAAGCTGGCTACTGCCTGGCGGGTACAGCGGAACAAAATAACTTTAGATTAATTTCAGTAGTACTGAACTCCCCTTGCAACCGGACCCGTCTCTCGGATACAGAAGCCCTCCTTGACTACGGTTTTAGAAACTATACTTTTGAAAACGTGGTAGAAAAGGATGAGATTGTAGGGCAGGCAGATGTTCCCGATGGCAAGAACAGGGAAGTTGATTTAATTGCCGCAGACAGCATGGGAGTAGTAGTGGGCAGCGAAGAAGAGGAAAGCCTGGAAAAGGAAATTGTTTTAAATAGCCTTTCTGCCCCCCTAAGTAAGGGGGAGGAAGTAGGAGAAATATTGGTTCTGCGGGAAGATGAGGTCCTGAACAGGGTTCCCCTCCTGGTAAATGAGGAGGTAGAAAGGGCGAATATATTTATTGTTACCCTGAGAAGGGTAGGAGGTTTTTTCAGCGGTTTAGCTGCTGGATTACTAAACATTTTTAGAGATATGCTGGATTAACAGAACAATAACTGGATTAAAATAAGGAAGCAGGGATTTAAAATAAGGGAGCCCCTGCTTCCTTTTATTTTTGAATTAACCAATTCTCAATTGATCAATCGGGAGAAATTAATCGCCGTAACCTCCCGTTTTTTTGCCCAGGCTGGCTTGAGCAGCAGCCAGCCTGGCTATAGGAACCCGGTAGGGGGAGCAGCTTACATAATTTAAGCCCAGTTCATGGCAGAATATAATGGATTCGGGATCCCCTCCATGTTCACCGCAAATCCCCATTTTTAAATCATTCTTCTTTGCCTTACCTTTTTTAACCCCTGTTTCAACTAAAGACCCCACTCCCTCCAGGTCTAAAGTCACAAAGGGATTTTCGGGGATAACCTTTTCCCTCATATAATGGGGTAAAAACTTTCCTTCTGCATCATCCCGACTGTAACCCAAAGTTGTTTGAGTCAAATCGTTGGTGCCGAAGGAGAAAAAGTCAGCGTGATGGGCAATTTGGTCAGCCACTACACAGGCTCGGGGTAATTCTATCATGGTCCCCACCATATATTCTATCTCCTGGCCTTCCTTCTTTAAAATTTCCGCGACAGTTTTTTCCACCAGTTCCCGCATAAGCCGAAGTTCTTCCGCATGACCCACCAGGGGAATCATAATTTCGGGGACAACCTTTTTCCCCTTCCTGGCCAGGTCAACGGCAGCCTTTATAATAGCCTCTACCTGCATTTCATATATTTCAGGATATACTATACCCAGGCGGCAGCCCCGGTGTCCCAGCATAGGATTAAACTCGGATAAAGACCTTACCTTTTTCAAGAGTTTTTCTAGCTGGCTGATCCTTTCAGAGTCTCCCCCAAGGGCTTTCAGCTTTGTTAATTCCTCTACCAGTTCTTCTATATCGGGCAAAAACTCGTGGAGGGGAGGATCTAAAAGCCTGATAGTTACAGGTAGGCCCTCCATGGCCTCGAAAATACCCGTAAAATCTACCTGCTGCATGGGAAGTAACTTGCCCAGGTATGCTTCCCGTTCTTCCTTATTTTCAGAAAGGATCATATCCTGAACCACCGGGAGCCTTTCCTGGACCATAAACATGTGCTCCGTTCGGCAAAGGCCTATACCTTCTGCTCCAAATTCCCGCGCTTTAAGGGCATCGGGGGGATTATCAGCGTTAGCCCTTATTCCCAGGGATCTGAATTCATCGCACCAGTCCAAAATTTCCCTGAACTGACCGCTTAGTTCTGGCTCAATAAGGGGAACTTCACCCACAATAACCCTTCCTGTAGCACCGTCTATGCTAATAATATCTCCCTTGGAGTAAACTACTCCGTCAACCAGGAATTCTTCCTTTTCCAGGTCTATACTCAGGGCTTCACAGCCAGATACACAGGGCTTACCCATACCCCGGGCAACTACCGCCGCATGGCTGGTCATCCCACCCCGGCTGGTAAGAATACCCTCAGCTGCCACAATACCATGAATGTCATCAGGAGTGGTTTCAGGCCTTACCAGAATGACTTTTATCCCCTGCTGGCTAAGTTTTTCCGCCTCATCGGCATTAAATATTACCTTCCCCGAAGCAGCCCCGGGGGAAGCGGGAAGACCTTTAGCTATATGCTTGATCTCCGCTTTGGCGTCAATCTGCCGGTGGAGGAGCCGGTCTATATACTGGGGCTCAATACGTAAAATTGCCTCCTTCTTCGATATAATGCCGTCTTTTACAAAATCCACGGCACTCCTTACGGAAGCCAGGGAAGTCCTCTTCCCCGTTCTGGTCTGGAGAATGTAGAGCCTACCCTTCTCAATGGTAAACTCAATATCCTGGATGTCCTTGTAATGCCCCTCCAGCTTGTTGCAGATGTCTAAAAACTCCTGATAAATATCAGGCATTATTTCCTTCAAACGCTCTATCCCCAGGGGAGTCCTTATTCCTGCCACCACGTCTTCTCCCTGGGCATTTACCAAAAACTCACCGTACAATTTGGGTTCACCCGTAGCAGGGTCCCGGGTAAAGGCCACCCCCGTGGCGCAATCATTCCCCAGGTTTCCAAAAACCATGGTCTGGACATTAATAGCCGTTCCTAAGTCATCAGGAATTTTATGTACCTTCCTGTAAACTACGGCCCGCTGGTTGTTCCAGGAATCAAAAACAGCCTGGATAGCTTCAATCAACTGCTCCATGGGATCCTGGGGAAAATTACGCTCTGCCTGGTTATAAATGATCTCTTTAAACTCTTCTACCAGTTCCTCCAGGGCTTCTGCCGTTAATTCCGTATCATCATGAGCCCCATAGGAATCTTTTTTATTCTCCAGGGTTTTTTCAAAATAGATATGGTCTACCTTCAGGACCACATCAGCAAACATCTGGATGAAACGGCGGTAGCAATCCTGGGCAAACCTGGCATCTCCGGAAGCTTTCGCCAGTCCTTTGACAGTTTCGTCATTTAATCCCAGGTTTAAAATGGTATCCATCATCCCGGGCATGGAAACAGCCGCCCCGGACCTGACGGAAATGAGAAGGGGATTATTTACGTCACCAAATTTTTTCCCCATTTCTACCTCAAGACTTTGCAAAGCTTCCTCAACAGAAGCCTTTACTTCCTGTAAAAGCTCATCCCCTTTATCATAATACATGTTACAAGCCCTGGTGGAAATTATAAAGCCGGGAGGAACGGGAAGACCGATACGGGTCATTTCTGACAGGTTAGCTCCCTTACCCCCCAAAAGCTCCTTCATTTGAGCATTTCCTTCCTTGAATAAATACACCAGTTTGTTAGAGGTCATTTAGTCATACTTCCCTTCTTTATAAACTGAAATATATAATTAGCCACTTCCTCCACAGCCTTATTGGAAACATCAAAAATGGGGCAGCCCAGCTTTTTCATAAATTTCTCTGAATATTCCAGTTCCTCTAAAATTCTTTTTATGTTGGCGTAATTAGCGCTGGTAGTCAAGCCCAGGGTTTTCAGCCTTTCCACTCTAATATCATAAAGCTGCTGGGAATTAATGGTCAAGCCTACCACTTTATTTAGGGGAACCATATAAAGTTCCTCGGGAGGCTCAACTTCTGGAACCAGGGGAAGATTTGCCACCTTTAATCTCTTGTGGGCCAGGTACATGCTCAAGGGTGTTTTGGAAGTCCTGGAAACACCTATAAGAACAACGTCAGCCCTTAAAAGCCCCCGGGGATCCTTTCCATCATCATACTTGACAGCAAACTCAATAGCAGCTATCCGATGAAAATATTCTTCATCCAGGCGCCGCATCAAGCCGGGTTCCATGCGGGGCCCGTTTTCCATAACCTGGGTAAAAGCCCCCATCATGGGGCCCAGTATATCCACCGTAGGGATATCCTTTTCAGCCGCTGCCTTTTCCAGCTGCTCCTTTAATTCTGTAAGAACCAGGGTATAGGCAATTATACTGTTAAACTCACTGGCTTCCTCTACCACTTCCATAACCGTATCTGATTCATAAACAAAGGGAATTCTTCTTATTTCAATATGCCCCGAATTAAATTGGCTTGCTGCAGCTTTCACCACAAATTCTGCCGTTTCTCCGATTGAATCAGAGAGAACATATACTACCGGCAAAGCTGTATTATCCACTAATCAATCCCTCCCTCAGGCTTCTCCGCCCAGTTCTACCAGGAGCCTGGTTAAATTGGTTTTAGTAACCCTTCCTACAACTTTTAAACCTTCCTTTTCCTTACGGACCACAGGCAGTGAATCTATCTGGTATTCCATAATTTTCATGGCTACCTCCAGGACACTGTCTTCAGGCTCAACACAAATAACATTGGGCATCCTGGTCATAATGACACCCACGGGCATCTTTTGTAAATCTGCCCCGCCCATACAGCTTTTCAAAAAGTCCTTCCGGGAAACAATCCCCGCCAGAAAGCCTCCTTCTTCCACTATAAAGAGGGTGCCCACATCCTCCAGGAATAAAAGGACAATGGCATCATGCACGGAAGTGTCCTCCTTAACCACCACGGGAAGCCCTTTTATTTCCTTTGCTTTAATGCGGCGGAGGTTACTGGACATTAAGGAGTTAGAATTTTTCCCGGCGTAATAATAACCGACCCTGGGGCGGGCTTCTAAAAGGCCAGCCATGGTCAGGGCCCCCAGATAAGGCCTTAAGGCAGCGCGACTTAAGTTTAACCTGGAGGCAATATCTTCGCCAGATATGGGTCCATTTTCTTTTACAATATCCATTATTTTTGACTGCCTTTCTGTCAGGTCGATTTTATTCACCACCCTCTTAATTTAGGTTACTCTATTATAATGTGGAGACTAAAATAGTATACTATATTTATCCATTAAACTCCTTCATTTTAAAGGTTTTTTAATAAATATTATTATCTATTGTTCTACAACTTTGCTAAAATCAGCATATTTCTGGAACAAATCCCTGATATCCCTTAACAGGTTAAGCCTGTTGTTTCTAAGTTTTTCATCGTCAACCATAACCATCACCTGGTCAAAAAAGTCATCCACAGGTTTTTGCAGGTAAGCCATCTGTTCCAGGGCACCGGCATAATCCTTTTCCTGTAAAAGGGAAAGGGTTCCCCTTTTTACCTTTAAGTACTCCTGGTAAAGGACTTTTTCCGCTTCCTCCTCCAATAGATCCTCCTGGACTTCCCCCGGGGCGGAAACCTTTTTAGCCAGGTTTGCAACCCGGGTAAAAGCCGTCATCAAACGGGCAAAATCGGGTTTAGTTATAGCCTGAGCCAGGTTCTGGACTTTTTTATATGACCGGGGTATTACCTCATAGTCGGTGGTTATAACCGCGTCCACCAAATCATAGCGTAAACCCTTTTCCAGGAAGACGTGCCTTATCCTCTGGCGAATAAAATCCATTACTTCAGGGAGTATTTCTTCTTCCTTCTTTTTCAAATTTTTACCCTTAAAGCTCTCCATAGAAACTTCTATCAGGGAAGAAAGGGGTAAGGAAATATCTGATTCCAGGAGGATATAAACAATACCTAAAGCCTGTCTTCTCAAGGCATAGGGATCCTGGGAACCGGTAGGCTGAACGCCAATTCCAAAAGCTCCCACAATATTGTCAATTTTATCCCCCAGGCTGACCAGGGATCCTGCCAGGGTTTCGGGGAGTTCGTCACCGGCATAACGGGGCAGGTAATGCTCGTAAATACCCCTGGCGATAACTTCTCCTTCTCCCGCCAGGTCCGCATATTCTCGCCCCATTATTCCCTGAAGCTCGGGAAACTCATATACCATAAGGGTCATCAGGTCAAACTTGCAAAGGTATGCCACCCGGGAAACCTGTTTTTGAGGTTCTTCCTTCAGGTTCATCTTTTCTGCCATATATTCCGATAACTTTTTTATACGCTGGGTTTTGTCATATAGGGTTCCCAGATCTTCCTGAAAAATAACATCTTTTAATTTTTCCACATACTCGTCGGGTTTGGTCTTTTGATCCTCCCGGAAGAAAAACTGGGCATCAGCCAGGCGGGCCTTTAAAACCCGCTCGTTTCCAACTTTAACATTTCCCTTAACATCCTCTTTTACATTACTGATGGTAATGAAATAGGGTAAAAGGCTCCCCTCCCGGGATACTACAGGGAAGTACCTCTGGTGGGACTGCATACTGGTAATGAGGACTTCTTCAGGTATCTCCAAAAAATCAGAAGAAAATTCTCCTGCTACAGCGTAAGGATATTCCACCAGATAATTTACTTCATTAAGGAGGCCCTCCTCCTGGAGGGGGACACCTCCCAGGGAGGTAGCGGCTTCCTTCGCCTGCTTTTTAATTATTTCCTCTCTTTCCTCCTGGTCAACAATCACATAAGAATCAGCCATTATTTTTAAATACTCTCCAGGTGCCTTAACTTCAAAGGGTCCGGGAGCCAAAAACCGGTGGCCATAGGTCAGGTTCCCTGCTTCCAGGCCGGCATAATTAAAGGGAAGTTTATCTTCACCATACATGGCTAAAATCCACCTGATAGGCCGGGCGAAACGAACCTCTTTAGAGTACCAGTACATGGGCTTGGGAAAGGAAATATCCTCTATCACTTTCCTTAATATTCCCGGGAGCAGCTCAATGGTCTTACCCCCCTGGATTTTCTTGGTGGCAAAAACATACTCTCCCCCCTGAAACTCTTCTATGGTAAGGTCCTGGATCCTAACTCCCTGGGAGCGGGCAAAACCTTCCGCAGCTTTGGTGGGATTTCCCTGGTCATCAAAGGCCGCCTGTTTGGCCGGCCCCTTTTTCTTTTCCTCCAGGTCCGCCTGATTTTCTTCTACCCCCTTTACCAGAAGGGTTAACCGCCGGGGGGTTCCATAGGTTTTAACCTTATCAATCTTTATGCGATTTTCATCAAATAAATTTACGGCGATTTCTTCCATCTGGTCCAGGGCGCTGTCCATAAACCTGGCAGGTATTTCTTCCGTCCCAATTTCCAGTATTAATTCCCTGTTACTCATTCTTTTCACCCCTTTCCCTTAAAAGAGGAAACCCAAGATTCTTCCTCTGCTCCATGTATTTTTCCGCACAAAGGCGGGCTATATTCCTCACCCTGCCAATGTATCCTGTCCTTTCTGTTACGCTTATGGCTCCCCGGGCATCCAGCAGATTAAAGGTGTGGGAGCATTTAAGGACGTTATCATAACCGGGTAATACCAGATTCATTTCCAGCAATCGACCCGCTTCCTTTTCGTAAATATTAAACAGGTTGAAAAGGACTTCCGGGTCAGACTTTTCAAAGCAGTAGTAGGAATTTTCCACCTCGGCCCGGTGAAAAACTTCACCGTAGGTAATACCATCAACCCATTCCAGGTCAAAAACATTTTCTTTACCCTGGATAAACATGGCGATGCGTTCCAGGCCGTAGGTTAATTCCACGGGTACAGCCTCCACGTCGAAGCTGCCCACCTGCTGGAAGTAAGTAAACTGGGTGATTTCCATACCGTCCAGCCATACTTCCCATCCCAGGCCCCAGGCTCCNAGAGTAGGAGACTCCCAGTTGTCTTCCACAAAGCGGATATCATGCTCCAGGGGATCAATCCCCAGGGAATAGAGGCTTTCCAGGTAAAGGTCCTGGATATCCGGGGGAGTAGGCTTTAAGATAACCTGGTACTGGTGGTGCTGGTGTAAACGGTTGGGGTTTTCACCATACCTTCCGTCGGTAGGCCTCCGGGAAGGTTCCACGTATCCTACATTCCAGGGCTCAGGCCCCAGGGAACGCAAAAAAGTAGCAGGGTTCATGGTACCTGCGCCTTTTTCTACGTCATAGGGCTGCCAGATGAGACACTTCCTTTTTGCCCAGTAGTCTTCAAGTTTTAGAATGACTTCTTGAAAGTTCATTTTGCTCCTCCTGTAAATTTTTTAAGGAAAATAAAAAATCCCTTGCACCCCATAGTTTAACTATAGGGACGAGAGATCTTTCCCGCGGTTCCACCCTACTTGACTCCATGAAAGAGGAGTCCCCTTGTTATAACTGCTCCGGAATGCCCTTCACCAGTATCCTTTACCAGGCTTCTCACCACTCCCTGGCTCGCTGTTAAATTACCACTGGCTACTCCTTCCCTTCATAGCAAAAGGGCGATTAATTTTTATTAACTTTAACAAAAAAACCTTTAAATGTCAAGATTTTTAACGGCTGTGGATATTATTTTACTCTACGGGCCCTTCTGGTCTTTCGGACTGGTCCTCCTGGTCTTTTGGCTTTTCTTCTGAAGATCTTTTATCCAGGTGAAGGGAATAACGGGTAAATAGTAGGAGGAGGGTACCTACGGCTGCTGCCTTGGGAAAAACCAGGGCCCCCGCTGCTCCCAGGGGAGCAGGAATATCCGCTACCGTCTTTTCCCTGGATTTAACCTTTATCCTGGTATCCGAGCTCTTTTTCAGTATTTCCCGGAACCGGTTGATGGCTTCCCTGTATTCCCCCTGGTTTATCCAGTTTTTTTCCCGTTCCTCCAGAAGTATAACGGCTTCAACTACATCTCCCTGTACCGCCTCCAGGGCCGCCTTGGCTTCCTTATAAGAAGAACCCGTTCTTTCCTTAACCTGGTCTATCTTTTCCAGGGTAATGGACATGAAACTCGCCCCTTTCTTAAGCTACAATCTTAGCTTATGTTATTATAACACTTTTTATCCAAATTTTTAATGGTCCTCTTCTCCTGCCAGGCCTTCCAGAAAAGCCAGGGATTTGCAGGAGCCCAGGTTCATGTTGTACTCCAGAAATTTCTTATTGATAAATGCAATCTCCTTCTTATGGGGAGGCTGGATTTTTAAAATCTTTAGGCGGGATAAGTCAGAAGTTATCAGCTTTTTTAATAGGGAACGAACCCCCAGGGATATCTTTAAAGAATGGCCCTGACTGGAGGTGCACCTGGAGCATAAAAGGCCTCCCTCTCTATAATCCAGCCGGTAAGAAGGGGCTTCACCGCCGCAGGCCAGACATCCCTCCAGGTGGGGCTGGTAACCGGAAAGGCTGAGGAGTTTTAACTCAAAGGAACGGGCCAAAACCTCCATATCCCCTTCCCCTTCTTCCAGGGCTTTAAAAGCCGACAAAAGAAGCCAGTAAATTTCGGGACTGGGCACTTTTTCTTCCAGGAGCTTTCCTGACAGCTCACAAAAATACTGGCCGTAACTGTACTTGAATAAATCCTCCCGGAGGGAATAAAAAGAATTTTTAATTTCCGCCTGGGTAACGGTAGCCAGGGTTTTACCCATGTAAAAAAGGAATTCCCCCCGGATAAAAAGCTGGACACAGGCGGCCAGCTTGCTTTTGGTCTTGCAGGCTCCCCGGGCGATGGAGGGAATTTTACCTGCATCTGGGGTAAGTATAGTTAAGAGCTTATCGGCTTCCCCGTAATTACCCGACCTGATCACCAGACCTTCTGTGCGAAGATTTTTCATAATGATATCCAGCCCTTCTCCCTTTGCTTGCCCCTGGTTGTCCTGCCGAGCCCGTTACCCGACTACTGCTGGGAATAACCCAGGTTTTTTAACTGCTGTTTTTTACTGCGCCAGTCTTTTTTCACCTTTACCCATAGTTCCAAATAAACTTTGGAGCCCAGGAGCCTTTCAATATCTTCCCGGGCCTTCTTTCCGATTTCCCGAAGCATGCTGCCGGATTTTCCTACGATAATCCCCTTCTGGGACTCCCGCTCCACGTAAATATTGGCGCTTATATATACCAGATCCTTCCCTTCCCGTTCCTTCATTTCTTCCACCTCTACCGCCACCGAGTGGGGGACCTCATCCCGGGTAAGCTCCAGGATTTTTTCTCGAATTAACTCTGCCGCCACGAAGCGTTCCGGCTGGTCCGTGATCATATCCTCGGGATAATACTGGGGACCTTCGGGTAAGTACTCAATTATGGTACCCAGGAGGGAGTCCACATTATCCCCCTGGAGGGCTGAAATGGGAATTACCTGGGCAAAATCATGAAGGCGCCGGTAATTATCCATTATGTCTTCCAGTTCCCCCTTTTTGACCAGGTCCGATTTATTTATAACTAAAAAAACGGGAGTTTTGACCTCCCTTAAAATATTGGCTATATATTCATCCCCCCGGCCCGGGGTGTAGGAGGCCTCCACCAAAAAAAGGATGATATCCACATCTTGAAGGGCCTCCAGGGAAACCCTCACCATGTATTCCCCCAGCTTATGCTTTGGCTTGTGTAACCCCGGGGTATCCAAAAAAATAATTTGAGCCTGGGAAGTAGTTAAAATACAGGTTATTTTATTCCTGGTAGTTTGAGGCTTTTCAGAAATTATAGCCATTTTCTCTCCTATTAACCGGTTCAGGAGAGTTGATTTCCCTACATTAGGCCTTCCTATAATGGCAACCAGCCCTGACTTAAACATGTTTACCTCCATATGCATATTCATTAATATTCCAGGTTTTTTATTTATGCAGGATAATGACTTTAAATTTAACTTCTCAAGGTAGCCTTTAAGGTATCCGGGTCCAGGAGTATTTCCAGGGCAGTATCCACGTCCTTAACCGCCATATCGGCTTTCAAAAAGGAAGGAACGCTGCAGCCTTCCTCTCCTAACACTACTATCCCCAGGAGGGAGGCTTCCAGCATTAACTGGTCATTATCCCCGTTTCCCAGGGCAATGGTTTCACCAGGCCCTTTTTCCCTTATAAATTCAGCCTTTCCTTCCTTTTCCCGGCCTTTTTTAATAAGACACACTTCTGCTTCCAGGCTGCTGCAAAGGTGATGAGCCTTTCCCCGGGTATCAGCCGTCAAAACATACACGTTGACCCTGCGGGAAAGCTCATTAATCAATCGCCTGGTTGATTCGCGGATTTTACCCTGGAAGGCAATGGTTCCGTTCAGGTCCAGGACCAGGTGCTTTATTCTCAGAATCCCGCGGCCGGGAATATCATAAAACAATCCCTTTTCACTGGGAATTTCCTTCATTGATCATATTCTCCCTTATTCCTTTTGGGTCTTCTCCCTGAAAATGTTTTGGCTTTCACACCTGGGGCAGGCAAGGTCTTTGCCCCTCTGGCCTGTGCCAAAGGGAACCTCCCAGCTGTGGCTGCAGTTACTGCATTTAAAATGGCGCATGTTAAGCTTAAACCTGCCGCCTTCTATCCTGATGGCTTTGGCTCCCGTTAAAGCTTCCGCCACTTTACTGCGGGCGGAAGTTAAAATCCGCTGGAAGGTGGGGCGGGAAACCTTCATCCTTTCAGCACAAGCCTCCTGCTCCAGCCTCTCCACATCCTTTAAACGTAATGCCTCCAGTTCCTCTACATTAAGAATAACTTCTTCCAGTTCTCGAAGGGGAACACCTGCAGGCTTAAAGTAATTGTGGTGGGGAATATTTTCTACGTGTCTCCATTTAGGAGTTCGAGGCATCCTCCTGGCCTCCCTTCCGGCATTCTTTACAGCGGCCGAAAATATTCAGAGTATGATAATCCAGCTGGAAATCATGCCCTTTGCAAATTTCCTCCTGCCGCTTTTCTATTACCGGATCTTCAAACTGAACAACTTTTCCGCAGTCCAGACATACCAGGTGGTCATGGTGGTAATGACCGAAAATATGCTCGTAATAGGCCTTACCTTCCCCAAAATCCACCTTTTCCACCAGGCTGCTATCTACCAGGAGATTCAGGGTCCGATAGACGGAAGCCCGGGATACATCTTTCCCCTCCTTCTTTAACATGAAGAGGAGGTCCTCTGCATCGAAATGGTCATGGATGGAAAAGACCTTTTTTAATATTTCCTTTCGCTCTGAAGTAAGCTTTAAACCCTTATCCTTCAGGTACTCATGGAATTTATCCAGGGCAGCTTCAGAAACTTTCACTTTCATTCACCTACTTTTTCCAGCTTTCCTCGTGAAACCAATATAAGTTATTTTAACACAGTTAAAGGCCTTTGACAAAGGTATTAATCCTGGTCACAGGTGTGACCCGGGCCATGACTGCAAAAACTTTCTCCCTGTTCTAACTGGTCCCGGAGGAAACTTTCTATTACCTGTTTCAACTCCCCCGAAACCCCCGTAATGGGTTCAATATTCCTCTCTTTAAATAAGTTCTGGGCTTTGGGGCCCATTCCTCCCGCAATAATATAAGAAACTTCAAAGGAAGAGAGAAAAAGGGGGAGAAAGCCCGGTTGGTGCCCGGGATTCAATATAGTTTCCCTGTTAACTACCTGGTTTCCTTTAATATCTACAATTGTATATTCAGGACATCGTCCAAAGTGTTCCGCTACAAAACCATCATCTGTGGCCAGGGCAATTCTCATTTTCATTTCTCCTTTCATTTTGTTATTGTAATAGTTCAATAAAGGGGGTAAAGGAATAATTTTCAGCCCTTTACCCCGGGATAACTATTGTTCTTCCCCTTCAGGGGAAGATTCAAGTTCCTTAATCCTTTTTTTGATGGATTCCATTTCTTTTTCCAGGAACTTTGCTTCTTCCTTTAAAAACTCCAATTCTTCTTCCTTTTCCACCTGGGGCGATTCTTCCTCATAATAATCATAAGGATGAGGTTCACAGCCATAGGCCCAGGGAACAGGCCCCGGCCGGGAACAGGCTTGAAAAAAGCGCCTTCTCAGCCTTAATCCTGCTCCTCTGCCTACTCCTCGACCTGGAGAGACGGGGCCCCTTCTAAGACCACTCCGAAAACCTCTCCGGGGGGTATCCCAGGCAGGTTCTCCACAGCAACCCAGGCCTCTTCCCGTCCGGGGGCCATATCCTGCAGGCCCTCTTCTGTCAAATCCTGGCATATTTTTTCACCTCCTTCTGTTTTATGTAGGTAAGTCTGCCGTTAAATTAACCTCTGCAGCCTGCCCTGGTTGTACTTCTCTATAACCTCCCCTACCCTATCCCCCGATCCTTCATATACCTCTATATCCCCTTCCTGTAAGGCGGATTTGGCGTGGGGGCCAACCTTTCCTGTAATGAGCTTTTTAACCCCCTGGTCCATTAAAAATTGAACGGCTTTAACTCCGGCCCCTCCTTCGGCTTCTATCCCGGGATTAGGAACTCCCTCCAGCTTATCGGACCCTTCATCCAGGAGGATAAAATAGGGGGCACGGCCAAAACGAACTTCAAATTTTGAATCCCCGTGGGGCCCTGCGCTTGTCACTGCTACCATGGACACTTTCTTCACCTCCTGATTTTTAATTATTTATGGTTACAGGTTATTTAAAATTTCCTGCCACAGGCTTTTGACCTCCCGGGAAGCCCTGCCCTGGGAATACTCGGTCAGAGGCACACCTTCCACCAGGGAAGCGGATACTCCCGGGTCAAAACCGATGCGGGCAGCTACCTTTATGTCTTTTTTACCGCAGAAATCCTCTACCTCCTGGGATTTACCCTCATGGAGGTCATACTTATTTATACATGCCAGGAGGGGAACCCGAAAATGCTTGGAAGTATCGGCAATCCTTTCTAAATCGTGCAGGCCTGAAAGGCTGGGCTCGGTAATGATGAGGGCCAGGTCCGCCCCTGTTATAGAAGCTATCACCGGACAGCCAATCCCCGGCGGTCCATCGGAAATGATGTACCGGGCCCCTTCCTCCCGGGCCAATTCCCAGGATTTTCTTCGGAGGGCAGCCACCAGCTTTCCTGAATTTTCCGCCCCAATTCCCATCCGGCCGTGTATAAGGGGACCGTGCCTGGTTTCCGATAAATACCATTTTGCCGCCATCTCCTCCTTCATTTCTATAGCCCCTTCAGGACAAAGGTGATAACAGAAATGGCACCCCTCACAGTTAAGGGAATTCACCTGGAAATCCTTTATTCCCTCGAAACGGCACATGCTCTCACAAAAACCGCATTCACTGCATTTTTCCTTATCAATGGAAGCTATACTTCCCCCATAAAATTCATGTTCTTCCCGGACCCGGGGGTTTAAAAGAAGATGAAGGTCCGAGGCGTCCACATCACAATCCACCATGACCTTTTGGCTTGCCAGGTGAGCAAAAGATCCCACCAGGGTGGTTTTACCCGTGCCTCCCTTGCCGCTTATTACTACAATTTCTTTAGCCATGGAACTTCATCAACTCCTTCATCCCGGACCACAGATCTTTAAAGGCTTCCCTTACCCAGGTAATCTCTTCTATCAAGGAAACCCCTTCAGCATTAAGGCGAGCAATTTCCCGGTCAAAGGGAAGCTTCAGGAGGAGGGGTATTTTTTCCCTTTTGCAGAATTTCTCCACTCCATCATCTCCCAGGTCTGCTCTATTCAAAACCACTCCGTAGGGAACCTTCAGCTCCTTCAAAAGCTGCACCAAAAGGTCCATGTCATTTAAGCCAAAGGGGGTAGCTTCTGTTACTATCAAGCAAAAATCAATATTCTTCAGGGAAGCTACCACGGGGCAGGAAGTCCCCGGGGGGACATCTATTACCGTGACCTGGGCCCTGTCCTGGTATTTTTTCACTTCCTTTATCAGGGGAGGAGCCATAGCTTCTCCAATATTTAAAATCCCGTGGACAAATCCCATACCCCGGTAAAAACCCACCTCCATTAACCCAATCTCCCGGGGAACTTCTACCATGGCCTCCCGGGGACAGAAATATATGCAGGATCCGCAGCTGTGGCACATGTGTTCATAAAAGAGAATTTTTTTCTTCAAAATCGCCAGGGCATTGAAGGCACATACTTCACTGCATCGGCCACAATAATCGCAGTTGTCCTGGTTTACCTGGGGAACGGGCACCGTATGGGGGTATGACTTTTCAAAGGAGGGCTTTAAAAATAAATGGGCATTGGGCTCCTCCACATCACAGTCCAGAAGATATACCTGGTAATCCTCCTTTATTAAATTGGCCAGATTTACTGCCACCGTGGTTTTTCCAGTGCCGCCCTTGCCGCTAGCTACCGCAACCTTCATTTTTTTCCACTCCCGGTCATTTTTATTATGAGCTTATGTTCTTTTAATTTCATTTTAAGCTTGTTATGAGCATATGTCAATATTTAATTCCTGAAAATAAAAAAACTTTCCTTGACGTAAAGGAAAGTTAACAAAAAACTACACTGTGTTGTTTTTTGTTAAGTTATTTAGGTGCGGGCCCATCCCAGGCTCTTTTTCTTTTCGTAGTCCCGCAGGGCGTAGTGAAGGGCGGTTATGCTTAGTTTGGCACAGTGGGCCTTATCTTCCGGGAGGCCCTCCAGGGCCTGTACAATATCACTGCCGGTAATTTTTCTGGCCTCCTCCAGGGGCTTACCCATTACCATTTCGGTGAGCATACTGGTGGTGGCTATTAAGGTACTGCAGCCAAATATTTTAAACTTAATGTCTTTAATTACTCCCCGGTTCACCTGCAAATATATTATAATTTGGTCTCCACAGTCGGGATCTCCATAATCTCCGACCCCGTGAGCGTCATGAATATAACCTATATTTCGAGGATTGGTAAAGTGGTCCATGACCTTTTCGTTATACATGTAACTCCCCCCCTGCTTTTTACTAATAATCTTCACTCTTTATTTTCCCACTTCTTTAAAACTAAATCAAGTTCAACATTAGAGGACTTTTTTTATTTCTTTATAATAGGAATTATTGTTGTTCTTCTTCTCCAGGGCTGCCGCCCGGTGGCAGGCCACCCTTTGAAATCCCTTTTCCTTTAAAGGAGGTTCCTCCCTGCTGCAAAGTTCCGTAGAATAAGGACAATGGGCATAGTAAGGGCAGCCCTTTCCCTCTTCTTCTTTTAATTTAACTGTCCTCCTCAGGGAGGGGACCTCCCTTTCCAGGGAAGGGGCCATATCCAGTAATAATTCAGTATAAGGATGGAGGGGAAACCGGAATACTTCTGAAGTCGGTCCTTCCTCCACGATTTTTCCCAAAAACATTACCGCTACCCGGTCCCCTACCTTCCCGGCCAGGGCCAGGTCATGGGTGATTAAAAAGAGGGCAAAGCCCTGTTCATTTTGCAGGTGCATTAAGAGTTTTAACATTTTGGCCTGAACGCTGGCATCCAATGAAGCACTGGGCTCATCGGCGATAAGGACCTTGGGCTTCATGACCAGGGCCCGGGCAATGGTGACCCTTTGGAGTTCTCCCCCGCTCAGCTCGTGGGGATACTTGTGGAGGAAAAAGCTATCCCCGGGAAGCCCCACCAGCCCCAAAGCCTCCTTAACCCCCTGGACACGGGTTTCTTTATCCCCTATGCCCTGGATTTCCAGGGGTTCCTCCACCAGATCATGGACCATCATCCGGTGGCTTACAGCTTCCTGGGGATTTTGAAAAAGGATCTGGAGCCGGCGCCTTAAATCTTTCTTCTCCCGGCCTTTTAAGCTATAAATCTCCCGGTCCTGGAAATAAACTTTACCCTCTGTAGGCTGGTTGATACCAGCCAATATGTGGGCCAGGGTAGTTTTCCCTGAACCGCTTTCTCCTACCAGGGCCAGGATTTCCCCTTCCTTCAAAGTTACCCCGGCGCCGTCTACGGCGTTAAAATAGATTTCTTTCCCTTCTTTCCCCTGCCGGGGGAACCTGCGGACCAGGTTTTCTCCCCGAAGGAGAGTTATAATACCCCCCCGATGACAGGCCAGGGCCCCCTCCTCCGCCTCCACCAGGCAAGGCTTTTCCTGGCTGCATTTTTCCAGGGCCTGGGTGCAGCGGGGATGAAAGGGACAGCCGGAAGGGGGTTCTACCAGGGAAGGAAATTCTCCCCTTATACCCTGGAGGTCCTTTACCGTGGTCCTGGTAGGATAGGCCCGTACCAGGGCCCGGCTATAGGGATGCTTTGGTTCCCTCAGGAGGCTTTCCGTAGGCCCTGTTTCCATGATGCTCCCCGCATAGAGGACGGCGGTACGGCGGGTAAGCTTTATTACGGTAGAAAGGTCATGGGATATGACCAGAATAGTTTTATTTTGGGCAATTTCGTCTAAAAGACGTATAAGTTCCGCCCTGGTAAGGGCATCTAGAGCAGAGGTAGGTTCATCCAGAATTAAAAGTTCCGGGTCATTAATTAAAGCCATGGCAATAAGGCCCCGCTGGACTTCTCCCCCGCTTAAGGTAAAGGGATAGGCATAAAAGTGATCCTCCCTCAGGCCCACCTTTTTTAACAGGTTGGACGCCCGGTTAAAGGCTTCCTTCTTTTTCCCCGGGTTCACCTTCAGGTAAGGCTCCATTACCTGGTCCAGGAGAGTATAAACAGGATTTAACATTTCCCCCGTGTTTTGAAAGACCATGGAGATTTTTTTGCTCCTGATCTTTTCCCAGTCTTCTTCTCTTTTATCCAGGAGTTCCTCCCCCCTGTATTTTATAGACCCCTGAACCTGCCCCTGGACCAGACCCATTATGCTTAAGGCCAGGGTTGTTTTCCCCGAACCAGACTCACCTATTATACCCACCCTCTCTCCAGGGGCAATTTTTAAGCTTACCTGGTTCAGCACGTTAACCTCACCCATCCGGGTATCAAAGGTTACCTTTAAATTATTAATGTCCAACATAATGAATATTCCTCCTTAACCTGGGGTCCAGGGAAGACTCCAGGGCATACCCGATGAGAGCAAAACCGATTATGGTATATGAAATAAGAAGCCCGGGGGGCAGGAGCCACCATTTCCAGGCTCCAGTAAAGATAAATTCACTGGCATAATGGATCATCAGCCCCCAGCTCTTTTGGGTGGGGTCAAAGATCCCCAAAAAGGCCAGCCCTGCCTCCATAAAGACCGTCCGGCGAACCATTTGAATCAGGTTAACCGTCAGCAAAGGGTACAGGTCCGGTATCAAATGCCGGTAAACAATATATCCCTTCCCCGCCCCGAAACTGCTGGCCGCCGTCAGGTGCTGCCTTTCCTTGAGAGAGAGGGTCTGGGCCCTTAAAATCCGGGCCCCGGGAGGCCATAATAGAAGGGTCAGCATGATAATAATAGTTACTACTCCCGGTTTAAAGTAAATGGCTACCAGGATGGCTATAAGGAAAACAGGGAGAATAAGCATAATATCTATAAGGCGCAGGATAATCCTGTCCACAATCCTTCCCCCCAGGGCAGCAGCCAGGGCCAGGGCCAGGCTGATCAAAGTAGAAAAAACAGCTACGGAAACCCCCACCAGGAGGGTTGTCCGGGTGCCGTAAATAAGCTCACTGAGTATATCCTGACCTATATCGTTTAAACCCAGGATATATTCCTCCGAGGGAGGGGTCAGGGGCTGGCCCTGGTAAACCCAGGGATTGTGAGGGGCAAGAAAGGGGGCAGCCAGGGCTACCAATACCAGTATAGAAACCATGATAAGCCCAATCCGCCCGAACTTATTCCTTTTAAGTTCTGTCCAGTAATTGATATGCATGTTCTCTCAACCTCGGGTCAATTTTTGCCGAAATAACGTCTGTTAAGAAATTAGCCGCCAGGACAAAAAGGGTAATAAAGAAAAGGGTGCCCTGGACCATGGGAAAATCATGTTTCCCCAGGGCCAGGTAAAAAATGTAACCCGTTCCCGGGTAGGCAAAGACCGTTTCTATAAAAAGGACTCCTGTAAATAAAAGGCCGATGCTCATCCCCAACCGGGTAATAATGGGAAGGAGGGCTCCCCGGGCAGCATGCCGGTATTGAATGACCCGCTCCTTCAAACCCTTACCCTGGGCCGTCAAAATATAGGGGGTCCTGATAACCCCAATCATGGAATTACGCATGAGCAAAAAGTTGCGGGGTATCTGGACCAAAGTCAGGGCCAGGCAGGGCAGAAATAAGTGGCGAAGGATGTCCATTACCAGGGCCATCCCCGTATACCCGGAAAAAGGGGTCACCGCCCCCGAAAGGGGGAAAAGGTGGAGCTGAAAGCTTAAAAATAAAAGGAGAAGGATTCCCATAAAAAAACTGGGGATTCCGTTCAAAAACATTACCGCTACTATCAAAAAGCTGTCCAGCCTCCCCCCGTGCCTCCACCCCGACTCTATTCCTATTAGAACCCCGATAAAGGTAGAAATAAGGAGGGAGGAGCCCACCAGTAAAAGGGTCCAGGGAAGAGCTTCCAAAATAACTTCCGTAACAGGGGCCCCAAAGTAATAGGAATAGCCCAGGTCTCCCCGTAAAAGATTAGTTACATACGTTATAAATTGTTCCCCTAAAGTTCCTTCCAGCCCATATCTTTCTGCCAGTTGAGCCTGCAGTTCCGGGCTCATATCCAAAAGAGCGTCCCCATAAATGGCCGTCAGGGGATCCCCCGGCATAAGCCGGGGGAGAAAAAAATTAAGGCTCAATATCACTACCAGGGCCAGGATATAATCCAGGTAACGTCTTTTCATCTCTTAAAAATTACTCCTCCTCCACAAAGGCCAGTTTATTTAAAGGCATGGGGGTTCCGCTGCCGATGCCGTCATGGGTAAAGAAAAGATCAGCCCTCCCGTCATGGGCATAGTACCAGCTGGGATAATAGAGGGTATAGGCGGGAAGGGCTTCGGCATAGATTTCCTGGACCTGGTAAACCATTTCCCTTCTCCTCTCCTCCTCCATTTCTTTCCTCTGTTCCTTCACCTTATCCACCAGTTCAGGATCATTATAACGGGCATTCAGGTGGGGGCTTCCTTCCCCAACCATGAACCGGTCTATATTGGCCGGGTCTCCTCCTACACCACCATGGCCGTTGATGGCCAGGTCATAATCCCAGTTCTGGACCCGTGTATCTACAATAGACCTTTCCAGGCTCCTTAAATCCACCTGGATCCCTGCCTCTTCCAGGTATTCCCTCACTATTTCTCCCTCCCGGGCATAGTCCGCGGAGGTAATAAGCTCCAGGGACAGGGTTTCCCCCTCCTCCTGAAAATATTGACCTTCCTTCCTGTAACCCAACCCTTCCAGGATTTCTTCTACCCTGGAAAGATCATATTCATAAGCAGGCAGGTCCGGGTTGTGCCAGTAGCTGTCGGGAGAAATCAATCCCGGGCTCCCTGGGAGACCATATCCCCTTAAAGCCCTTTCTACTAACCTTTCCAGGTCAATGGCATGGGCAAGGGCCTGGCGAAACTCCTCCTGGTCAAAGGGGGATTGCTGGTGATTGAACATGAGCTTTAAGTTCCAGTCGTGGGTCCCCTGGATAACCTCCAGGTTTGTACCCTCCATTCGGTCCAGGGCCTCGGGCTGAACCTGGACATAATTCACATCCCCCCGCTGGGCCGCCAGCTGGGGTTCACTCACCTTCAGCATCAGCAATTCTTCAAAGGAAGGGGTCCCCAGGTAATAATCTTCAAAGGCCTCATACTGGTAATAACCCTTTTCCCGCTGGTAATCCTTTAGCTTGTAAGGTCCTGTGCCAATTACAGCTTCGGGAGATCTAAAGTCTGCCGGGTCCTCCACCCCTTCCCAGATATGACGGGGGATAATATGGACCACTCCGGCAATGTTATTTAAAAAAGCAGCATCCGCCTCCTCCAGCTGGATTTGGACCCGGTGTTCCTCCAGTTCCACTACTTCTTCTACTGAACTCAAGTCCGCCCAGTTGGTAGGGTGCTCCTTCATATACTCATAGGTAAAAACTACATCATCAGCGGTAAAGGGGGTACCGTCGTGCCAGGTAACCCCTTCCCGGAGCTGAAAAGTATAAACCTTGCCCTCCTGGTCATGTTCCCATTCCCGGGCCAAAGCCGGCACAAAGCCCTGGTCATCCTTCCAGACCAGGGAATCGAAAGCAAAGGTAACCCTCACCAGGCCGGGGCCCCGGGGATAGGCAGCGTAAGGGGTGGGATATCCCCAATCTCCCTCCTCGTCTCCAATCCGGTAAACTCCTTCTTCCCTTTGGGGACCTGCCGGTCCACATCCCGAAAGAAATAGGGAGGAAAGAATAAGACATGCCAGAGTTAAAAAAATAATTAATCTATTAATATATTTCATAAATATCCCTCTTTTTCTTTTATTTATCTTAGGCTATTTGGAGATACGAGAAGGATAACCCTCAAAGCATACAGGGCAGGCAAACTTACCTTCTTTAACCCGGGCCCGAGGCTCCATAACTCCTTCTCCACAGAAGGCGCACTGGACGGAATCAAAAAGCCTGGCCTTTGGAGGAAGGTCCACTTCTACCTGCTGAATATCAAAAATTTCTTCCACCGGTTCATGGAGCAGTAAGTCTATCATTTCCGCCTGGTAAGCCCTTATTTTTTCCCTTTCTTCTTCCGTAGCCTCCTGGCGGGCAGCCTTTTCCCTTAAGGTTTTCCATCCCTCAGGGGCTAATTTATCCAGGGCTCCGTACTTTACAGCTAGCCTGACCCCCTCCTTCTTTCCCCTCACCCCAAAGGTAAAGGCCTGCTTACCGTAATCCCTGTAAATCAGGTTACCCTTTCCAAAGGTACAGGAGGTAAGAACCTGGACTGCATCAACGCCGCAGGCATCTGTCTCTACAATGGCGACCATCTCTTCATCCCGAGCAGGCCCCGTATCCAGCCGCTCTAAAGCTTCCCATGCAGCCCGGTAACCTATAGCCAGTCCTGGACAATTATGACCGTGAAAATCTACGGCCTTTTCCCAGGGGGTTTGTTCCATGCACATTAATAAACTCCTCCTCCTTGTTAGTATTACTGTTTGTTATATTGTAACACATTATTGTTAAAAAATTAAAAACTTTAATACCCTTGGATAAAGAAATATTCAATACAATGCTACAAATTTCTTCATCATGCTAACCAGTACAGAAAATAACCCTCCATTTTTGAAGGGCTTGGCAAAGGGCCAAAATTATAGGTTTAACAGGTCAACAAAACTAAAAACCCCCTCCTCCAATAACAAGGACGGGGCTATTACCAAACAAAAATAATTAAAATAGCACACTTTTCCTTTCTACCGAAGGATTAAGCGATATCACTCAGGCAGGTCTTCTGGCTCAGGTTCCTTGCTCCCCCGGGCCTTCCCGTCCATAAAAGTTGGACAGTGGCATTTCCAGGGGGCTCCCCTTTACAGCGGCGGGACCGCTCAGGCTTTTCACCTGATTCCCTATTCTCCTCCCTCGGGAGGCACCTGATGATAACAGGTATTAATTTTTCCTTATAATATTAGTTCCACATAAAAAATTAATTTCCTTCTTCCTTTTCATTTTTCTTCACAAAAAAGTGCAGTTTTTTGTGCCCCCTTGTTTAATGGTGATGGTGGCCAAAGGCCGCCTCCAGGAGACTTTTGGTATGGCAGCAGCAGGGAGCGGTAAATATCCGGTGGGAAGAGCCCTCCTCCACCACCTCCCCCTGGTGCATAACCAGGATACGGTCGGCCACCTTCCGAGCCAGGTCCATATCATGGGTTATAAATAACATGGCAAAACCCCGGGCATTTTGTAAACCCTTTAAAAGGCGTAAAAGGTTGGCCTGGGTGGAGGGGTCCAGCATGGAAGTTATTTCATCGGCCAAAAGAAGGGCAGGCCGCATAACCAGGGCCCGGGCAATGGCTACCCTCTGCCTTTGACCTCCACTCAGCTCAAAGGTAAAGCGCCCTAGAAAGGCCGGGTCCCAGGGAAGCTGTACCCCCTTCAAGGCCTCCCTGACCCTTTCCTCCCTTTCCTGCCTGGTTCCGATCCTGTTTATCTCCAGGGGTTCCCTGATAACCTGCTCCACGGTAAGGCGGTGGCTGGTGGAGGAAAAGGGGTCCTGCATTATAATCTGTATGCCTCCCTCCCGGCGGGTTACCTTTCCGTTAAAGGCCTCCCCCTGGAAGGTCACCTCTCCCCCCGTGGGTTTAATTAGTCTTCCCAGGATCTGGGCCACCGTGGATTTGCCGGAACCTGTTTCTCCGACCAGGCCTACCACTTCCCCTTCCCTGACCCGCAGGCTCACCCCTTTAACGGCAGAAATGACCTTTTTTTTCAACGGGTATTCTTTTCCCAGGTCTTTAGCCTGTAAAAGGGTAACAATTCCTCCCCGGTGACAGGCAACCTGGCGGCCGGGGGCTACCTCCTCCAGCTGGGGTATCCTCTCCCGGCAGCTTGCCAGGGTCTGGGAACAGCGGGGGTTAAAGCTACATCCCTCTACTTCTCCCCAAGCCCCTTCTCCCGGGATCCCCCACAGGTCCCGGTAGGCAAAAAAATTAGGAGAGGAATTTATTAAGCCCCGGGTATAGGGATGGAAAGACTCTTCCAGAATATCAGGGGTTTTTCCCTCCTCCACTACCCGGCCGTTATAAAGGACCAGCAGGTGGGAGGTAAGGCGGGCAATACAGGAAAGGTCGTGGGAAATTAAGACCATGGTAAAACCATATTCCTCCTGGAGCCTTTCCAACAGGTCCAGGATTTCTTTCCGGGACACGGGGTCCAAAGAGGTGGTGGGCTCATCCACCAGGAGAAGCTGGGGCTTACAAGAAAGGGCCATGGCCAATAAAACCCGCTGCCTCATCCCCCCGGAAAGCTGGTGGGGATAGGCCTCCTTCCAGGAAATATCCAGCCCCACCAGCTGGAGTAATTCCTCCACCCGGCCTTTTAGTTCTTCTCCCTTCAGGTTAAGGTGTTTTATAAGGGGTTCTGCCACCTGCTCCCTTATGTTTAATACGGGATTTAAAACTTCCAGGGAATTTTGAAAGACCATGGCCATATCCTTCCACCGTATCTTTGCCTTTTCCTGTTCCCTTAAGGATAAAAACTCCTTTCCCTGGAAATAGCCCTTCCCTTCCACCAGGTCCTTTTTACCTATTAAACCCATGAGGGCCAGGGCCAGGGTAGTCTTACCGCTCCCCGATTCCCCTATAATACCCAGGGTTTCCCCCTCCTTCAAGGAAAAGGAAACTTTATCCAGGGCCCGGACTTTTTGGTCTCCACTTATATAAGTAACCCCCAGATCCTGTACTTTTAAAAAACCCATAACCATTACCTCCGTCATGATAATATTTATACTGTACCTTTAAGGATTAATACCTGCCCTTTAAAATACGGGGGTCGGCAATCCTTTCCAGGTCCCGACCAAAGAGGGCCAATCCCGTTATAAGGAGGGTAAGGAAAAGCCAGGGATATAAAAGCCACCACTTCCAGAAGGGAGTAAAATAGATGCCGCTAAAATTTAAGGCATGGTTTATAATAAGGCCCCAGCTGCGGGAGGTGGGATCCCCCAACCCCAGGAAAGAAAGGCCTGCTTCCGTAACTATAGCCATCCCCGAAAGCCTCACCATGCTTACTGCCAGGATGGGAATCAATTCCGGCAGGAGGTGCCGGAATATAATGTAAAAATCTCCCGCCCCGTAGCTTTTGGCCATCTGGACATAGCCCTGCTCCTTCAGGGCCATAACCTGGGACCTTACAATCCGGGCAGGATGGGACCAGGAAAAAAGGGCCAGGACCATAATAATGTTGGTCAGGCTGGAACCAAAAAATGCCGCCAGGATCACCATTACCGGCAGGTCGGGCATAACTATCATAATATCGATTACCCGCATGAGGATCCTTTCGGCCAGGCCTCCCTTGTAGCCTCCCCATATCCCCAGGATACCTCCTCCCAGTCCCGCCAGGAGGGCCGTGCCCAATCCCACCAGGAGACTTACCCGGGCTCCAAAGGATATCTGGGACCACAGGTCCACCCCCAGCTCATCGGTCCCCATCAGGTGCTCTCCCCCGGGGGGTACCAGGGGAGGCCCCGAGGAAGTATCATGGGGAAGCCAGGTAAAATAAGGGGCTCCTACCGCCAGGATTATCATAAATAAAAGGATTACCAGCCCTACCTTACCAAAGGCGGTAAGCTCCTGCCAGAATTTAATTAGTTTTTCTCCTGCTTTTCCTTTATCCAGCCCTTTAAGGGGGGTGGAAAGGTCGACCTGTCCCATGTCTTATCTTCCTCCTGATAAACTATTGTTTTCTTCAGGCTACCCTTTTAATAATTAATCTACATTTTCAACCTTTATCCGGGGATCCAGGAAGCGGTAAAGGAGATCTGCCAGGAGGTTAGCCCCCAAAACCCCAAAAGCCAGGACCAGAAATATTCCCTGGAGCAGGGGGTAGTCCCTGACAAAAACCGCTTCCCTCATAAGGAGTCCCAAACCCGGGTAAGCAAAAACGTTTTCCACCAGGACGGCTCCCCCCACCATGGCACCTATCTGAAGGGCCACCCGGGTTATCAGGGGCAGGAGGGCATTTTTCAAAACATGGCGATAACGAATTCGCCTTTCCGTCAGCCCCTTGGCCCGGGCCGTTCGGATATAGTCCTTTCCCAGGACGGTAGTACAGGTATTTCTAACCAGCATGAATATCCCTCCCGCCCGGGCCAGGGCCAGGGTGATAATGGGTAGGGCCCCATGGTGTAACACATCCTTAATTCCTTCCCATCCCATGTAACCGGCAAAATGGGACCTGGCCCCCGACAGGGGGAAAAGGCCCAGGCCGGCGGCCAGGGCGATTAAAAGGACAATTCCCAGCAAAAAGGCAGGTATCTCGGAAAAGATCACCATGAAAAGATACAAAAATTTATCCTTCCAGGATTCCCGGTGCCAGGCGGAAAATATCCCGGCCATGATACCAATCACCAGGCTCAAGATAACAGCTCCCACCACCATAAAGAGGGTCCAGGGTAGCCTTCGCAATATAATAGAAGAAACATCCTCCCGGTAGTAATAACTAAAGCCCATATCCCCCTGGAAAAGACCGGCCACATAACGGGCATACTGCTCGGGAAGGGGCCTGTCCAGGCCGTAATATTCGGTAAAATACTCCCTTTGTTCCGCCGTAAAGGCCCAGACCTCCTCCCCCGCTGCCCCGGAAAGATGTAAAAAGGGATCCCCGGGCATCATCCGGGGGAGGAAAAAATTAATGGTAATAATCACCACAAAGGTGAGAAGATATTCAAAAATCCTGGAATTTTTATTTGCAAGTTCCATCCTAAAACCTCACTTGAATATTTATAAACACTAACCCCTGAAGCATGTTTCCGGAGGTTAATTCCTTTCCAGGTAAGACAGTTTGGCATGCTCCATAACAGCGTGGTCAAACATAAAAATCCATCCATCATACTCTTCCGGCCGGAAAGAGTAATAATAGTAGTTGTTATAAAGGGGTACTTCTGGAACCTCCTCTGCCAAAACTTCCTGGATTTCGAATATTATATTCTGTCGTTTTTCCAGATTCGTTTCCCTTAACTGTTCCTCCAAAAGCTTATCCAGCTGGGGATTTTCATAGCCCTGGTTTCGACCTAAAACAGCCGTGGCGGAACCACCCACGTCTTGTCCCAGGCCGCTGTGGTAACGTATGCGAAGATAATCAGAATCCAGCCCCCAGGCCCCCATAGCCAGAATGGCCATCTCATATTTTCCTTCATTGGCCCGGGCATCCCGGGATTTTCCGTCTGCGGCTACTACCTCCAGGTCAATTCCTACCCGACTCAACTGTTCTTTAATAAGCTCTCCCGCCCGAAGTTCCGGGCCTTCGGCCACCAGGAGCTCGAAGGATAAATCCTCTCCATCCAGGTTCAGTTCATCTAAAATCTCCCGGGCTTTATCTGGGTCATGGCCATATTCCGAAAGTCCTGGATTATAATACTGGTGGTCCATGGGTAGTATTCCCGGGCTCCCCGGCTTGGCCGCACCCCTTAAAACCTTTTCAATTATTTCATCTTTATCCAGGGCATAAGTAACTGCCTGGCGGAACCTTTTATCTTGAAAAATTTCATTTTCATTCATGTTAAAGCTTATCATGGTTCCAGCAAAAGCAGGGCTTTCTTCCAGCTGGAACTGGGGATCACCTTCAAAGCGGGAAACCAGGTCCGGGGAAATCCGGGTAATACTGATATCTCCCTTCTCCAGGGCCAGGATCTCATCACTAACGGGTACATATTCTATTACCTCCACCCTCTGCTTCGGCCCCCAGTAATCATCAAAAGCCTCGTACCGGTAGGTGCCATGTTCCTTGCTGTAATCAGTTAAAACAAAGGGGCCGCACCCAATTGTTGATTCCGGTTCGGTAAACTCATAGGGGTTATCTACCCCTTCCCAGATGTGTTCAGGAATAATCCTCAGCATACCCGCTTCGCAGTAAAAGGTAGAGTTGGGTTCAGAAGTTATTATTTCCACCTGGTAATCCGAGGTAGCCTCTATAGATTCAATATAATCGGGTTGGGTTAAAACCTCCCCAATAAATACGGGGGGATGTTCCTGGTAGTATTCAAAGGAAAAAACTACATCCCGGGCAGTCATTTCTTCTCCGTCATGCCATTTGACCCCCTCTTGAAGATCAATAACATGAGTTTTCCCATCCTCCCCTATTTCCCAGTTTTTAGCCAACCAGGGAATACATTTTTCCTCATCGGGCTCTAAAAGGGAATCAAAAACCTTTTTCATAACGGTTCCCCTCATCCGGGGATAGTGGGTAAAGGGATTGGAAAATCCCGCATCCCTTCCCTCCAGCTTTACCACTACAGGATCCTTTTCCTCTTCCCCTTCTTCAGACAGCGAAGCCTCTTCAACCACTTCTTCCCCTTGACCACCTTGAAAATCACAGCCTGCTCCCAGGCCCGCCACCAACATTATGGCCAGGAATAATGCCAGGAAGCTTTTCAGGCAAATTTCCTTTCTTCCTCGGTTAAACAAAATAATTCCCCCTTTTTCTTTAAATTAGTTGCTACTATTTGATTATTTGTGTTACCCTTCGGGCAAAAAAAATAGCCAGCAGTGCCACGCTGCTCATTATAATGTTACTCTCCTGTCATTTCTACATTCATTAATTAAATCCTTCTTTTTCAAATTATTTTTTTCTTGACCGCTGTTTATACCTGGTATATACTTAAGGCAACATTAATAACGGGGTGATTTTAATGTATACTACCATCCAAAAATGGGGTAACAGCCAGGCGGTAAGACTCCCCAAGGCAATCCTTGAAATGGCGAATATAGGTGAAAAGGATAGGGTTGAATTAAAGGTGGAAAAAGGAAATATTGTAATTGTTCCCTTAAAAAAACATAAACCCCTGAAAGAAAGGATTGCTGAGTATGAAGGAGAGTATAACTGCGGTGAATGGGAAACGGGTAAACCCACTGGAAGCGAGGTATGGTAATGACATATATTCCAGAACAGGGAGATATTATTCTTCTTGAATTTGACCCCCAGGCCGGCCATGAACAAAAGGGAAGAAGGCCGGCTTTTGTTATTAGCAATTATACTTTCAACAAATTTACCAAAATTGCCATGGTTTGCCCTATAACTAAAAAAGACCGAAAATTCCCCTTGCATGTCCCCCTGGATAAAAAAACAAAAACCTCGGGATTTATCATGTGCGAACAAGTAAAAACCCTGGATATCTCCGCCCGCAATGCTGTTTTTATCGAAAAAGCTTCCCCCAACATAATTGAAGAAGCCGTCGATATTATAATTGGTTTTGTGGAAATAACCAGCAATGAAGATAGTTCTTAAATTATACCTGGGGAATAAGCATTTAGGGGCGGAGTATTTCTCCGCCCCTAAGCATTAAATTTAAAACCCCAGTTCTATTTTTTAATTGATTATAGTTTAACCCCGGGCTTCCCTTTTCTTAACCCGGTACTGGAAAATGCCGGCGATAAGACCAAACACCAGTAAAACTGCCGCTACAGTAATTCCCCGGGGTAGTTCCCCTCCTATTTCCTCTCCTACTACATATTCAGCCTGGTGGCCCATACCATCGTCAGCCACAATCAGGGCAGCTTCCTGGTCAAGGGGATATTCAAATTTTCCTTCTTCATCAAGGCCTCCCCTGGCCAGCTCATTATCCTCTTTATCGTATACTACCACTTCTGCTCTCCTGGCTAACTGACCTCCTTCATAATAAACGGTTACCACACCTTCCTCCACGGGTTCTACAATCATACGGTGGGCACTAACAGGAGTAATTGATATCACCAGAAAAACCAGGATTATTAAATTAAAAACAAAGCCTTTAGCAAGAATATTTTTCATAAGAAAAACCTCTCATTATTTGTTCTTGGCTTCTTAAACAAGAAATAGGTTATTAATGGTCATGGTCACAGTCATGGTGATCATGGTCATGGTCGCACTCCTCATGGTCATGGTCGCAGTCATGGTGATCATGGTCGCACTCCTCATGGTCATGGTCGTGATCATGATGGTGATCATCCACATATTCTACAGGATTTTGAGGTTCTATTTCATTTCCATCATTATCCATAATTCTCAAGTCAAACTCATGGGGAAAATGTTCAAAGAAGACAATATAGTCACCCGGTTCCTGGATTTCAAAATCGAAGCTTGTCCCTTCAGGGCTTAATTCTAAAATATAACCATAATCAGGGTAAGCGCTAAAGGTCCCCAAGGGCTCAACCTTATCCATATGTGCCTCCATAATATGATGGGCATGATAATGTATTTCTTCCACATTTCCTTCCTTCATTACAAAAGCAACAGCACAGGAGGGGTCATGACTTTCCATAAATTCCATGGTATAAGTTCCTTCAGTAAAGGTATATTCCCCACTCCATTCAAAGGGGAGTTCATCGTGGTCAAGGTCGCATTCATATTCCTCTTCTTGTACATATCCATGTTCTTCATGATCATCCTCTACCGGTGTCACCGCCTCCTGGCCGCACCCTCCTATAACCAGCAAACCTATCATCAAGACTGCCAGCAAAATTAAACTCTTTCTCTTCATAATTTTCTTCCTCCTTAAATATCTTTTGGTTTAAATGTGATTCCCAGCAAAGCTGGACGAACATTATATAAAAGCTTGAGGGCAAAACCTGTTACCAGCCCTTCCACTACTGCCAGGGGAACATGCCCCAACACCAGGATATTAATTACCGAGAGTAAACCCTCTCCAAACCTGGGGTCCGTTAACAACAGGAGCAAAATTAGGAGTATCAGGGTACCAGCAACACCCAAAACCCCTGCCAGGACCCCCCTGAAGAAAACCGATTTATTTTCCATCCGGTAAAAGAGGCCGTAAGCCAAAAGGGCAGGTATGGCCAGGAGTAAGGTATTGGCCCCCAGGGTGGTAAGCCCCCCATGCTGAAACAGCATGGCCTGGAGTAAAAGAGCCACCAGGAAGGCCAGGGTAGCCCTTCGCCCCAAAACCACCCCCACAAGGCCCGCTAACATGGGATGAACGGAAGAAGGTCCCACGGGGATGCTCAAAAGGGAAAGGGCAAAGAAGCCACCACTCATGAGGCTCACTTTGGGAACTTCCTCTTCTTTTATACCCCAGGCGGAATACAGGGTCAGGGCCCCGGCAGCGGCATAAGTAACTCCCACCACAGGCATGCTTAATACTCCATCCGCTAAATGCAAAACACTAACCTCCTTAAACTTCATATGGTCAAAATTTTTTCTGTTTAATTTACCCTGCTTCTTAAATCACCTCCATTATCATCAGGTGAACAGGAAAAATAAAATAACCTCCAATCCCAGGGGGGTACAGAGGTTATCCCATTACATAACTCTCCAAAACCCCATCCACCGTGGGCATTTTAGGAAGAAAGAACAAGCAGGTCTCCTGGCTCAGGTTCATGGCCTTTCACGCCTTCCCGGGCTATTCCATTCAAGGAATAAAGACCAGTGGCATCTGGTAAAAGGCTCACCATCACAGTGACGGGATCGCGCCGGACTTTCACCGGCTTCCCTTTTAATTCCCCAAGGGAAACTTGATCTCTACCATATACTCTTTTATAAATAACAGTTTACTAAAAGTTTAAGCTTCCTTTATGCCCATCTGAATTAAGCGGGAAGCCTCCCGGGCCGTGCGGGGATATAGACCCGTCCCCTGAAAAACATCGGCCAGAAGGGGAGTTTCCAGGGAAGCCTCCTTCATAAGGTCTTCATCCCTGAGCAAAGAAGAATCTCCTTCCACCAGAATCTTTCCCTCCTTCATGATAATTACCTGCTCCGCCCAGGCGTAAGCCATATTCACATCATGGGTAATAATCACCAGGGTGGTTCCCCGGGAATTCAAGTTATTAATTATCTCCATAAGCTGCCCTCCGGAACGGGGGTCCAGGCCGGAAAAGGGCTCATCACAGACCAGAATTTCTGGTTCCATAGCCAGCAGCCCGGCTATAGCTACTTTTTTTTTCTGGCCCAGGCTCAGGTTATAAGGAGGCCTGTCTTTTAAATCCTTTATACCAATATTTTTCAGGACCCTTAAAACCCTGGCCTCCACTTCCTCCTCCTTAAGCTTTAAATTGCGAGGTCCAAAAGCAATATCGTTATAAACGGTGGTAGAAAAAAGCTGGTTATCGGGATTATCGAATAAAAGCCCCAGCCTTCTCCTGATCTCCTCCAGGTTTTTCTTCTCTACTGGTAATCCTCCTATGGATACTCTTCCCTCCTGGGGAAGAAAAATTCCATTCAGGTGATAAATCAGGGTAGTCTTACCGCTTCCGTTAGCCCCTAAAATAACCGTTCGCTTGTGGGGTAAAATATCCATATTGATATCTTTTAAGGCAGCAGTTCCATCGGGATACGTATAGCTTAATCCCCTTATTTCTACAGCCTTCATAGGATTACCACCCGCTCCATTATAATTAAAAAGAAGATGAAAGAAACCGCTAGAGTAGATTTCAATATATCCCGGGAAGTTATTTCCCCGGGAAGGCCAACAGGAAGTTTTCCCTTAAACCCCCGGGAGGCCATGGCCCGGTAAACACTCTCCGAACGATCAAAGGATTTTATAAACATGCCTCCGGCAAGTTCTCCGTATACCTGTAAGGCCTCCCGGTTAAGACCTCCTGTAAAGAGGCGAGAGACCAGGGACCTGCGGGTTTTTTTAATATCTTCCAGGAACAAGAGGGCATAACGGCAGGCCAAAAAAAGGACACTTATAATTACAGAAGGAACTTTCATGCTGGAAAGGCCCTCCATAAATTCCTCCAGGGGCTGGGTAGTCAACATAACCACCATGGCTGACATGGAAGTAAGAGCCTTCAGGGCAATTAATGCAGCAAAGGTTACCCGGTCACCGCTGGGAGGAAGGCCTCCCCCCAGGATAAGGGGAAGGGTCATTAACAGTAGAAAGGGTATTAAAAGGGCCAACTTGGAAAAGAGCTTCCCGTTTAAGCCCATCATCATGGAACCAGCCAGGACAAAAAGAAAAGCTGCTAAAACTAACCAGGGATTATTTAGGCTGACTACTCCAAAAACAAAAATAAAGGCAGCAATGGTTTTGGAGCGGGGTTCCCAGCACCGACCCCAGGGCTTTACATGCTCTAAATCTATTTTTATATCCCCGTGAAAACCGCTCAAAATAAGTCTCCTTCCGCAAAAATAATAAACCTCCATACCCTGTAGGGGCACAAAGGTTTAATCCTTGGATTTCCTTTAACCCATATACCGTGGGTACTGGAACATCATGGAACAAGCAGGTCTCCTGGCTCAGGGTCATTGACTTTTACACCTTCCCGGAAGCGCCGTTTAAATTATCGGTGCTTTTCCAGTGGTATTTGTAAAAGCCTCCACCTTCACAGTGACGGTATCGCGCTGGATTTTCACCAGCTTCCCTTTTAATTTCTCCTGGGAAAACTTGCCCAAAGATATTTACTTCTTTTACTTATTCCTTATACAC
>SL_8KL_010_SEDDRAFT_10000298_pt1 | contig 42757 bp, 47 predicted proteins | sample SodLakKL_010_SED_4_FD_11160 | JGI IMG/M metagenome (IMG submission 11160)
GCTGCAGGGCTGACGGACCCGCTGCAGGGCTGACGGACCCGCTGCAGGGCTGACGGACCTGCGGCGGGGGATAATCGCTTGGTAAGTCGTTAAAAAACGACCGACAGTTCGGAGTCGGTTCAGTACGGCGGCGACGTGATCGTGTCGAACTCCGCGAGCGGGCGGACGCCGATGCCGTGGAAGTCGCTGTCCTCGTCGTCCGGGTCCGGTTCGACGACCTCGACGATATCGCGTGTGTCGACATCGAGGACGCCGAATCCGGAGGTCACGCCGGTCGACGCGTGTGGGTCGCCGGAGACCGGGTTCGGTCCACGGAGCGTGACGAACATGAACTCGCCGTCCGGCGAGCCCCAGAGGATGTCCGGCGCATCGCTCTCGTCCGGGTCATCGGCCTGATCGGGACCGAACGCCTCGATCTCGTCTATCACCTCGTCGGTCTCGGGGTCGACGACCACCCCGTCGTTGGTCTCGCGGTTCAACACCCACAACTCCTCGGCGTCGACCGTGAACCAGAAGCCGTGTGCGTCGATGCCGCCGGTGGACTCGCTCTCGACGATGACCTCGACCTCGTCGCCGGAGGTGTCGAGGACGTAGTAATCGCCGACGCCCTCCTCGCCCTCGATCGGCTCGCCGTCGTCGTCGGTCGGCGTCGGCAGCCCGGCGGTGAGGTAGAACTTGTCCTCGGTCGGATGCGGCATCGTGCCACAGTTCGTGGGCAGCTCGTCGCCGTCGAACGCCTGAGTGATCTCGAAATCGTCGTGATCGACGATCACGAGGCCGGCGTCGCCGTAGCCCGGTCCGAGCGTGTGGATCGAGCGTCCCTGATGGTCGTAGGAGTGACAGATCGGCGCGCCCTCCTCCTCGGTGAGCCCGTCGACGTCCTCGTTGATGTCGAGAGCCTCGTCGATCTCGAACGCCTCCTCGTCGAGATCGACGTCGACACGCACGATCTGGCTCTCGCCGATCACGTCGACGATGAGTGCGTCATCGTCCGGGGTAAAGCCTGCAAAGTGTGTTCCCGGGCCGGTTTCGACGTTTCCAACCAGCTCCCGGTCCTCGGTTCGGTAGATGAGCGCCCTCGCGCCGGCCGTACAGGCGACCGCGGCGTACTCGTAATCCGAGGAGTACGCGACCATGTGGGGAACCTCGCCGCCGTCAGCCCCAGTGTCGATCTCGTCGACGAGTTCGAACTCGCCGTCGGGGTTGCCCGCCGGCTCGTAGATGTAGATCGTGTTCGTCCCTTGGTCGGCCGCCCAGATCTCGTAGGTCGCCTCGGTCGGCTCGTCCTCGGTTCCGTCGTCGGTATCGTCGCCGTCGTCCGTTTCCTCGGGCGGTTCGGTATCGTCATCGATCTCCTCGTCCGGTTCCTCATCGGTACATCCCGCGAGACCGACTGCGCCGACCGCAGCACCGGTATAGATGAATCGCCGTCGCGTTGTCCGCGTCATACTGAATACCGGTTGTTACTCGACGCTCATAAGTGATGGCATTAAACGCCGAATTTGGCGGTTTCAGGTGCGTAATTCGCCGTTTTCTTGGATCCAAGGCTGTCAGAGAATGAGGGGTTTTCTGCCGGTTTGTCCCGGGTGACGAACACGGCAGACGGCGGGGGTGATCAGGAACAACCCCGTCGGTGGCTCCGTCGCTGGGAAGCATATTCGAACGCCCACATGAACCGATATCTTGCCGCTAGCTGTGACGGTGGTGGTCATCTCACCATCCCCACCGACAGCCGTCTCAGCCGACCGTGGGCGGGTGGGACGCGCAGGACGCGCGGGCAACGCGAATTCACCGAGCCGACGAATCGAGCGTCGCTGTGAGCCGCTCAGCGATCGCTCGGGCGAGTGCCGCCTTGTCACCCGCAACGGTGGTGGCGTCGGCCGCGGACGCGTCTTCGGGGCCGATGAGGAGCGCGCGGGTCTCGTCTGCCCCCATGACGCTCGCGTCGTTGGCGACGACGAAGGCGAGCCCCACCCGCTCGATGAGCGGCGTCGCCGCCGCGAACAACGCGTCGTCGTCGCCGGAGGTCTCCGCTTTGAACGCGACGATCGGGAGGTCCGGATGCGCCTCGCGGACGGAGTCGATGAGCTTCGGGGTCGGTTCGAGATCGAGCGAGAGCGGCGACCCGGAACGGATCTTCTCGGCGACGGCGTCGGCGGTGAAATCCGAGATCGCGGCCGCGGAGATGAGCGCGTCGGCGTCCCGGGCGGCCTCCCGGCAGGCGGCCATCATCTCGTCCGCCGTCTCCACGGCGAGCACGTCCGCATAGTCGACGTCCGGTCCGTCGTGAACGAGCGTCACGTCCGCGCCGTGGACGTGCAGCGCGCGAGCGACCGCCCGCCCCGTCTTCCCCGACGCGCGGTTCGTCAGGATCCGGATCGGGTCGATCCGCTCTTTCGTCGCGCCGGCGGTGACAACGACGTGTGTTCCGGCGAGGGAGTCCGGCGTCGTCGCCCGGGCGACCTCGGTGACGATGGTCTCCTCCCTGGCGATCTTCGCTTTCCCCTCCTCGATTCGAGGGTCGGCGAACGTGATTCCCCACTCTTCCAGCGTGTCGAGCGCGGCGAGCACGCCCGGATGCTCGTACATCGGCTCGTGCATCGCGGGCGCCATGACGACGGGGAGCCCCGCCCCGAGCGCCGTCGTGGCACAGGTCGTGACGGGCGTGTCGTCGACGGCGGCGGCGATCTTCCCCGCGGTGTTCGCCGTCGCCGGGGCCAACAGCAACACGTCCGCCCAGCCGTCGTAGCCGCAGAGTTCGACGTGCTCGACGTCACCGGTGATCTCCGTGATGACCGGTTCGGTCGTCGCGAAGTCCACGGCCCACGGGTGGATGATATTCGTTGCCGCCGGCGACAGCACGGCCCGGACGTTCGCCCCGTGTCGCCGCAGCTCGTGGGCCAACTCGACCACCTTCACCGCCGCGATGCTGCCCGAGACCCCGAGCGCGACGTTGACGCCCTCCAACATTGTTCGGGAGGTCGTGCGCCGAGGCTATATATGGTGGCATCCGATCGTTCATCTCGCGGCAGTCGGTCGTTCGATGACCCCACCAGAACCCGTAATACCCGAACAGCCCCTCACCCATCATATGAAGGGCGAACTCCCCCGGGACCCGATCGGGTATGGGGCGCTCGCGTTGCTCGGTCTCTCCGTCGTGATCCACTTTACCGTCGGCGTGAGCGAGTTGGTGGGCGCGCTCACGGGCCACGGCGTCCTCGCGTACGCGTTGATGCTGCTCGTCGCCGCCGCGCTCCCGATCGTGCTCATGGGCGCGATGGTTTCCGGGGTGTTACAGCCCAACGCGACGTACGCAACCCTCTCCGGCGTGTTCGCGTTCTACCTCTTCGCTTACGTCGATGTCCACGCGCTCGGCACGATGGAGTCGGTGTCGGGTGCTGACCTCCACTCACACGACCACTCACACGATCACTCCCACGACGACCACAGCGACCACGGCCACGACGATGGCCATACCCACGACGACCACAGCGACCACACCCATGACGACGACCACAGCGACCACGGGCACAGCCACGATGGGTCGACGGTGGATGTCGTCGCGGAACATCTCATCGCGGACCCGCTCGCGTTGATCTCCAAGGTCGCCGAGGGGACCGCGATGGTGTTGTTCGCCCTGCTTGCGCTTCGAAAGGACTGATCACGGCCGCTTCACGCCGGTGACATGGGGATCCCCGCCCTGATTATGGGTCCACGGGTCGTATGACAGATATGAACCAACTCGTGAACGGCGAGTGGCGGACCGACACGTACGAGGCGACCGACGAGGACGGGGCCTTCCAACGCGGGGAGACGACCTTTCGAAACTGGATCGTCGGCAGCGACATCCCCGATCACGTCGATGCGGAGATCGACGAACGGTTTACCCCCGAAGCGGGGCGCTACCACCTTTACGTCTCATATGCCTGCCCGTGGGCCCACCGGACGCTGCTCGCCCGATCGATACTCGGCTTGGAGGACGTCATCTCCGTCTCCGTGGTGGACCCATGGCGGGGTGAAGACGGGTGGCAGTTCAGCCCCGAAAAGCCCGGCTGCACCGTCGATAAACTCCACGACAGCACCTACCTTCGGGAGCTGTACGTCGAGGCCGACCCGGACGCGACCTGCCGGGTGACCGTTCCCGTCCTCTGGGACACCGAGGAGGACACGGTCGTGAACAACGAATCCCGAGAGATCCTGCGAATGCTAACTACGGCGTTCGCCGACCTCGGAAACGGCGCGCGGCTGCTGCCCGAAGACGCCGACGAGGTCGACCGCGTCGACGAGGTCATCTCCGAGATCTACGAACCGATCAACAACGGCGTCTATCGGGCGGGCTTTGCGACGTCACAGTCCGCCTATGACGAGGCGATCGACGAACTCTTCGAGGCGCTGGGTCGTTGGGACGATCACCTCGCGGAGAACCGATATCTCGTCGGCGACACGCTCACCGAGGCGGACATCTGTCTGTTTACGACGCTCGTCCGCTTCGATCACGTCTACCATACCCACTTCATGTGTAACCGACGGTTCATCCACCAGTACGAGCACCTCTGGCCGTACCTCCGCGACATCTACACCACCCCGGGTGTCGCCGAGACCGTCGACATGGACCATATCAAGGAGCACTACTACACCACCCATCCGGACGTCACCCCCACCGGGATCATCGCCCACGGACCCGATCTGGACTTCGAGGCACCACACGACCGCGACCGGCTCGCCGGGTCGCCTCCGATCCCCGAATCGGCCGACTGATCGACGAGGATCGACCGGTGAGTGCCGGTCGGCTTGCCCGTTAGCTCGGCCGCGACGGCTCCCGGCTATGCCCACGGCTCCTCGGTAAACTCACCCGATTCTATCTCACGTTCGATCTCCGCGAGCGTCCCACCGTCGACCCCGACGAGGTGACAGAGCGGATGTCCCGGCGCGGCGACCGGGTTCTGTAACACGCCGACGAGCAGCCCGGTGAATGGTGCCCGTACGACGGTCTCCTCACGGGAGAAATGATCCGATATCCTACAGACCGCGTCGCCCTCATACACCAATGGATGATCGTAGCGCATATCCACCAACCCGCCCCGATCCGCCCGGAGCCAGGTCTTCTCCTTGGCGGAGTCGATGACCCGCCGCCAGCCGGGCCAGTCGACCGCCTCGCCCGGGAGCACCCCCAGTTCGGCGAGGACGGACTCAACGCCATCGAGGGCGCGCTGGATAAGCGGCGGTTGGAACCGGTGAGCCTTCCCCATCTCGACGGTGATCGTCGGCGTGCCGTTCCGGGTCGCCACCGACCGGAGGCTGCCCGGGTCGGCCTCGCCGCTTAAGATGAGGTTTGCCCCGAACGCCCGGGCGATCCGCGCGACCTCCGGGTCCGTCATGTCCGCCCGAGCGTGATACATCGTCGTGCGGTTTCGCGTCGAAGTGTGGAAATCGAGGCCGTAATCGCTAGGCTCGATGAAGCGATTATAAACGGCGTTGGCGATCCGCTCGGCCGTGTTCGACCGCTCACCTCCCGGGAACGACCGGTTGAGGTCCTGATCGTAGATCGGAATGTAGCGCTGCTGAGCGAGGTAGCCCGGGACGTTGACGACGTGTAACAACACGAGTGTCCCGGCTATCTCTGCCGGGTCGTAGCGTGCGGCGACTTCCTGGAGGACCTTGACGCCGTTGAGTTCGTCGCCGTGTATCGCGGCGGTCATGAACACGGTCGGGCCGTCGGCCGACCCGTTGATGATCGTGACCGGAACCTCAATTGCGTCCCCAAGATACGTCTCGGAGACCTCACATCGCAGATGTCGTTTCTTTCCCGCCGGGACCTCGCGCTCGAACCGGAAGGGGTCCGAGCGATCCGCCCGCGTCGCCCCTGTCTCTTGATCGGCCATACGGCCTTCGGGCGGGCGACCCTTATCAAACCAACCCCGAGGCCGGGCAGGCCCCCGTACTCCCTTCCCAAACCGGGCGGGCCAGCTTATATACGCCCGCCGCCGTTCAGGGAACCGACCGATCGCCGTCGGCCCCGGCGGCATACTCGACGACGACGCTGGATCCGACGTAGCCGATGACCCCGACCAGAACCCCGGCGACGATGGCGACGGGGAACTCGCCGGCGACGAGGTACGCGAGGAGGAACCCGATCATCCCCACCGCGTTCGCACAGAGGAGCCGTAGCGTCAGGTAGCTCGACCCCCCGGATACCGATCCCATGAGGCTCACTCCGTCCGCAGTGGGTAAAACCCCGTGGCTCCGTCCCTCACGACAGTGGGCCGATGGACCTCTTACCGGAGAACCGATGGACCTCTCATCGGGGAGCCGATGGACCTCTCACCGAGGGCCTGCGGACCGTGGGTCCCACGGTTCATATCCAAAGACGCCCCCAAGAGCGCTATGTCACCGAAACGATCGACATCGTCCCTTCGGCCCGCTTCAGCGAACGAGCGGCGGTCGCGGCCGCGCCTGAAGGGGCGTCGAGCCGCTCTCCATCGCCGTCTTGGCCATGGACGGACGCCGATCCCGACGATGGCGCTCGTCGGCTTCCTCCTCGTCGTCGTTGGAATCACGACGGTTCCCGTGGTGTTGCTCGTCGAGCGCCTCGCAACCTCCCCCGCAGTTGGACACATGACTGGCGGGACCGCCTCGTTCGATGCGGGGATGCTTGACCCGCTCGCGGCCGGGAGCAGGGACGTCCTCGGAACGCTGTTCGGGATGCTTCGAAATGCCGCACTCGTGTTCGCCGGACTCCTCACCGGCGTCGGGGTCTCTGTGTTCGCGGTCGGGATGGTTCGTCGAACGGAGCGAGGACGGTAGTCCGAGTGCGGGCCAGCACGGATCGAACCGAGCCGCCGTCGCCACCGTCTGGAGAAGCCCTTTGAGGATGGCGGCCGAACGCGCGGACATGGCGCTTATGGAATCCGACTCCGAACTCGAACGCGGCGACGCCGCGCCGCCCTTCGAACTCCCCGGCACCGACGGAGAGACCCACTCGCTGGAGACGTTCACGGGTGATGCGCTCCTCGTCGTTTTCACCTGTAACCACTGCCCATATGCCGTCGCGAAGTTCGACGCGCTCAACGCGCTTGCGGCGGAATACGACGACCTCGACGTCGTCGGCATCAACCCCAACGACGCCGCGGAGAAAGCGGACGACTCCTTCGAGCGAATGCGCGAGTACGTCGCGGACGGGCGGATCGCGTATGACGCGTATCTCCGCGATGAAACCGGGGAGGTGGCGGCGGCCTACGGCGCGGTCTGCACCCCCGATCCGTTCCTGTTCGGCCGCGACGACGATGGGACGTGGCGGCTCCGGTATCACGGTCGGCTTGACGACGCGTTAAACCCCGACGACGAGCCCACGGAGTCCTTCATCGAGCCGGCCGTCGAATCGGTCCTCGCCGGCGAGACCGTGTCGATCCCGGACCGACCGTCGCGTGGCTGTTCGATCAAGTGGCCAGCAGAAGCGCCGGAACGCGAGTGAGCGCGCTCACTCGCTCGCGTCGTCCAACCGTTCAAGCGTCTCGCGGGCGTTCTCGACGGCCGCCGCCTTCTTGGCGGGGTACGCCTCGACTTTCGATCGGAGCGTGATCCCATCGCCGAGACGGATCTCCCCGCCGAAAGCGGCCTGCTTGTCGAGCCGGAGGAAGAGCGCACACTTCTCGTCGATCCGTCGGTCGAGTTCCGCGAGAACGCGGTCGAGTTCCGCGAGGTCGGCGAGTCGATCGAGGACGTGACGCATGCCGTCGGCGGTTTCGATCCGTGCGGAGAGGACCACGATCCGGTCCCCATGATGGCCGACGTTCTCGACGCGGTCGATCGCCGCATCCTCTGGGAGGAGCTCGCGAAGCGCCGCCTCGACTCGCTTCTCGTCCTCGGTTGCGTACGCGAACGTTCGGAGATCGACGTAGTGGAAGGGGATTCGTGGCATGGTGGGTGGATCGGGTCACCGACGATGGCGTACTGATGTCGGCTCGTCCCGCTGGGCGTGATTACGTGGTCGGTCCCTCGATGGCCGTCCGGTTACTCCTCGTCGGCGACGGCTTCCAAGGCGTCCTCGGGCACACCGGTCTCCTGACCGTCCCCGAAGCTCACGGTGTAGGTCGCCTCGCCGAACATGGTCTCCATGACCTGCGTGATCGTCCCGGCCTCGCCGTCGTACTCGCTGTGTTTGTCGTGCAGGATGACCTCGTCGTCCTTCTCGAAACTCATAACCGTCGTTTCCGTGGAACGGTTAAAAGCGCGCGGATCCGGACTCGATCACGGTTCAGATCACGAGGGACACGAGGGCCACGACCGCGATGCCGAGCACGACGCCGACGGCGACGAGGATCAACACGCTGTCGATCGTGAGCGCCACGCTGATGGCGATGAGGGTGGCCACGAGCGCGATCGCCACCGCCTGGAGCCCCCCGTTTTCGACCACCCGATCGAGCGTGACGGCGACCCGCTGGCTCAGGGGCGGTTCGGCGGGCGTCCTCTCGGGCGGCTTCGAGAGGGCCTCGTCGACGGCGACCGTCCTCTCCTCGGGATCCGGTCCCGGCTCGATCACGATATCGACGTAGGCGACGCCGGAGCCGTAGCCCGTGACGACCTTGAGCTTGCCCCGCACCGGCTCCTCAACGTCTGCCGTATCGATGTGTACTCGCCGTTTCGCGTCGTCCTCCAGAAAGTGGTTTACGGTCCGGAGGGAGGCGACCCGGTCCAGTTCGTCATCGAGGTGCAGGTGGACGTGCGCCGACCGACCGAGGTTGTGCAACTCGACGGCGAAGGGGCGGTCGGTCGTGAACCGGTCGGGTGCCCGGATCGAGTGGACGCCGTCCCCGTTCAACTCGACGGATAGGGTCGACACGGCTCAATCGTCGGACCCATGATAGAAAAAGATTCACTTCGATCCGATCCGGATCGCTCAGGCCGCCGCTCCCTCCCGCATATCCGGCGGGAGGAGGTTCGGGATCCCGTCTTCGATCGGGTAGACCTCCCCGCACTCGGTGCAGGTGAGCGTGCCCTCGAGGATCTCCTCGTCGTCTCGCTCGTCGACGTCGAGTTCGAGGTCGTGTTTATCGAGCGGGCAACAGATGATGTCCATCAGCGACTCCTTCATGACCCGAGGTTGGCCGGGGGTCATCAAAAGCCTGCGGGTTGACCGAGCGCGGGAAGCGACAGCGGGACACCCAACGCACGACAGCCGGTTCAGACGAGGTCGGCGTCCGTGACCTCAAGGTGACCACGGTCGCCCTCCCATACCCGTTCGTACGTCAGGTCGATCCGGCGATCCATGTGTGGTCCATCGACGACGTACGTCTCGAACTCGCCACCCTCCCCGAGGGGATGGACGCCGTACTCCTCGCGCAACGCGAGCAGCTCCGAGAGCGCCTCCCGGTCGTATCGTCGGCCGAGCCATGATTCATCGAGGCCGTAGGCGGCCACCTGCACGATCCGAATGTCGAAGCCCGCGTCGATCATCGCCTCCGCTAACTCGACGGGATCTTCCCCCCACAGGGGCGCGAACAGGTCGATCCCCAGTCGATCGCACATCCCGCGTATCCGACTGGTCTGAAAATCGCTCTCAACGGCTCCAGCGGTGACACCGGCGAGGTCGACCCCGTCCTCGGCGGCGATCTCCCGCAACGCCGCCTCCATCGGCACGAGTTCCGCGTCGCCCTGCTCGCCCGCGTCGTCGACGTCGTCCGCGCCGAAATCGGTCGGTTCCACCTCGAAGAGTTCGATCCCGATGCTCTCGGCGGCGAGCGGGGCGAGCCGCGTCGCCGGCGTGTGATACATATACGAGTCGCCGGCGGGATGAACGGTCAACAGTCGGGTGACCGAAAGCCCCTCCTCCAAAGCGCGATACACCGCCCACGAGGAGTCCTTCCCGCCCGAGAAGAGCCCCACCCAGTCGTCGGTCATGGACGAGCGGAGCGGTCGGAGGGCTAAAGGCTCAACGATCACCGGTTCATCCCCCGGAGTAATACTGGGAACGTCCATTTATTACTCTAAAATGATAAATTATTACATCCGTGGCCGCTTCGGGCCGATATGGACCGAAACGAGACGGGAGACGAGTTGGACGCGGTCGACGACCGGGGGCTGAACACCATCGCCGTGTCGGCGGGGGAGGAGCCGTTCGACGTCGGCACCGAAGCCGGCGACGTCGTCTCGCCGATCCACCTCTCCTCGACGTTCGCGCTGCCGGGGCTCGATACCGGGATGAGCCTCGAAGACGTCGACCCCGACGCCGGCGAGTTCGTCTATGCCCGCCTCTCGAACCCCACGCGACACCGATTGGAGATGCGGTTGGCGGCGCTCGAAGGCGGCGAGCATGGCATGGCGTTCGCCTCGGGAACCGCCGCCATCTTCACCACGTTGCTTGCGGCGCTCGAACCCGGCGATCACGTCGTCGCCTTCGAGGACCTCTATGCCGGCACCCGCCGGATGCTCGACCGGGTCTTTTCGGAGCGATTGGGCGTGGCGGTCTCCTACGTCGATGCGACCGAGACCGCGAACGTCGCCGAGGCGGCGAGCGATGACACCGCCGTGATCTGGATGGAGTCACCGACGAACCCCCGGCTCGCGCTCTGTGATATCGCCGCTATCGCCGAGATAGCCGACGAGGTCGGGGCGACCTTCGGCGTCGATAACACCTTCGCGAGTCCGGCCTTCCAACAGCCGCTCGCGCTCGGCGCTGACGTGGTCGTACACAGCACGACGAAGTATCTGAACGGCCACTCCGACGCCATCGCGGGCGCGGCGATCACGAACGACGACGGGCTCGCGGAGGAGATGGCGTTCCTTCAGCAGGTCGGCGTCGGCGCGGCCAGCCCGCCGTTCGACAGCTACCTCGTCGGGCGCGGGATCAAGACGCTCGGGCCGCGGATGGACCGACACGAGGCGAACGCGATGGTGGTTGCCGAGTATCTCGAAGCCCGCCCGGAAGTGACTGCAGTGTACTACCCGGGCCTGGAAAGCCATCCCGACCACGATCTCGCGTGCGATCAGATGTCCGGCTTTGGAGGCGTGCTCTCGTTCGAGATCGAAGGCAAAATCGACGACGCGAAACGCTTCCTGGAGGCGTTAGAGGAGTTCACGCTTGCGGTTTCACTCGGTGGCGTCGAAAGCCTGATCGAACTCCCCGCCGGGATGACCCACGAGCCGATCCCCCGCGAGGAACGCGAGGCGATCGGTATTTCCGACACCCTGATGCGCGTCTCCGTCGGCATCGAGGACATCGAGGACCTGATCGCCGACCTCGACCGTGGCTTCGAGGCGGTCGGGCGGCCGACGACCACGACGCCCGGGGACGACTGAGGGACGCCCCGTCCGGGAACGGCCGGGACACCCCTCAACCATCAGTCGAGCGTCGCCCGGAGCGCGTCGTTCATCACGTCGACCGGCGCGGTCTCCCCAGTCCAGATCTCGAAGGCCTCGACGCCCTGATAGAGGAGCATCCACGCGCCATCGACCGTCGTTGCCCCGGCAGCTGCCGCCTCACGGAGGAGCCGCGTTTCGATGGGCGTATAGACGGCATCGAGGACGGCGAGGTCCGCGTGGAGGTGATCGGCGGAAACCGGCGTCTCGTCGGGGGCCTCCATCCCGACGCTCGTCGCGTTGACGAGCACGTCGGCTGACGCGACGTGCTCGCCGAGGTCCGAAAGTCCGTCGCCGGTCCCATCGGGAACGTCGTCCGCCAGCGCCTTGGCGCGCTCGGCCGTTCGATTCGCGACGTGGACCGTCGCCCCCGCATCCGCGAGCGCGAAGGCGGCCGCCCGTCCAGCGCCGCCGGCACCGACCACGACGGCGTCCCTGCCGTCGAGCGCGACGTCGTGATGCTCAAAGGCACGCGTGACGCCCGCGGCGTCAGTGTTGTAACCCCGCGGTCGATCCGCTTTCTCGGCATGAAGCGGGCCGAAATCGATCGTGTTCACCGCGCCGATCCGCCCGGCAAGCGGGTCGACGTCGACGACGTCCAGCACGTCTTGTTTAAAAGGGATCGTGACGTTGAGCCCGGCTACCCCGAGCGTTGCGGCGCTTTCGACGGCCTCCGCGGCGGCATCGGGTCCCGGATCGAAGGTGACGTACCGCGCGTCCAACCCGAGCGCGTCGTAGCCGGCCTCGTGCATCGGCGGCGACAGCGAGTGGCCAACCGGGTGGCCGATCAGTCCGTAAACGTCCATACCGAAGCGACCGCTCCGTCCATCTTAAAAGGCGGCATCGGTCCGCCCGCAGAGGGGTCGTCGTCGCGACCGGCATCGTGCGACGCCAATGTGCCGGCCATCGCGGTCACCATCGGGATTGCCGGCCGTCGCGGTCACCATCGGGATTGCCGGCCGTCGTGGTCACCATCGGGATCATTTATACGTCCGGACGAGAACGCTTCGGCGTGCCGCTCGGGTCACCCGCAACCGAACTGCTCCTGCTCGCCGCGGGGATCGTCCTCCTCTACGTCGGCGCGGAGTTGCTTATAAAGGGGGCGGCGGACCTCGCGCTCGCGATTGGGCTCAAGGCGTCGACCGTCGGGGTGACCGTCGTCGCGTTCGCCACCACGGCCCCCGAACTGTTCGTCGCCGTCGTCGGCGCGGTGACCGTCTCGACCGACATCGGGCTCGGGGCCATCGTCGGCTCCAACATCGCCAACATCGGACTGGTGCTCGGGATCGCCGCGCTCATCCGACCGCTCGACGTTTCCGAGGTCGTCCTCCGGAACCACATCCCGTTCATGATACTGGCGGCGCTGTTGCTCGTCGGGCTGGGCTGGGACGGCCGCCTCGGGCGCATCGAGGGGGTCGTCCTCCTCGGGGCGCTCGCCGGGTTCACGCTCGTCGTCATGCGTCGCATCCAGCGGACCCAATCCGGGATCACGGCCGCCGAGCGGGAGGAGATGCCCGACGTCACCCCCCGCACCGTCGGGGTCGTTCTCGTCGGCCTCGTCGCGCTCGTCGGTGGATCACAATGGCTGATCTCCGGCGGCAGAGGGTTGCTTTCCGCGGCCGGCTTCTCCGATCTGTTCATCGGCCTGACCGTCCTCGCCATCGGCACGTCGCTCCCGGAGCTCGCCGCGAGCGTCGTCGCCGCCGTCCGCGACGAGACCAGCTTTAGCATCGGCAACGTCGTCGGATCGAACATTTATAACGTCCTCGCGGTGATCGGCATCCTCGCGATACTCACCCCGATCCGGGTAAGCCCCGGCGTCCGGGCCTTCGAGTTCCCGGCGCTCGTCGCGATGACCGTCCTCGTCGTCGGGCTGATGTACCGGGGCGAGCGACTCTCGCGGCTCGACGGGTTCGTGCTCGTCGTCGCCTACGGCGTCTTCGTCTATCTGTTGTTCCCATAGGGGATCGGGACGCCAGACGCGGTTTCTACCGGCAACCACCCCGGACCGATGGCTATTCGGCGGCGCGGGTGCACGGTTCGACCGTGATCGCGATCGTCGTCAGCCGGGCGGACGAGGCCTCCGAACACATCGGCGAGTGGCTGCTTGAGGAAGGGTCGTGGGCGGCGCGGACGGATCCGGATCGACCCGCAGAGCGAGGCGGTGGACGGTATTACCGAGCTCCGGGGTTCGAACTGCGAACCTTCGAGGACCTGCACATCTACCTCGATGACCCGAGCGTCGCCTTCGACGATCCGGACTACCTCGTGTTCGTCTCCCGTCACCGCGGGGAGACGGGGCCGCTTCTGACCGCACACGTCACCGGGAACTTCGGCCCCGCCGAGTACGGCGGCGAGCCGAGTGCGCTGGCGAAAGCACCCCCCGGTGCCGAAAAACGCGTCGTTGAGGCGCTTGTAGAACACGCGCCGGAGGGGTATGAGGTCGGTATCGAATGCACGCATCACGGTCCGACCGAGATGGCGGTCCCGTCGATGTTCGTCGAACTCGGCTCCGCCGAGTCGCAGTGGAGGGATCCACAGGGTGCGAGGGCGGTCGCCCGCGCGGTCCTCGATCTGGGCGAGGGGTGGCCCGAAGATGGACGGTCGGCCGACGAAGGCGACGGGGAGCGGGATCACCAGGGACACACCCCGGCGGACCTCCGCGGAGCCGACGGTCGCCCCCGACACGTCGTCGGCTTCGGCGGCGGGCACTACGCACCACGGTTCACCCGGATCGTGCGGGAGACGGACTGGGCCGTCGGACACGTCGCGGCCGACTGGGCGCTCGCGGAGTTGGGATCACTTGCGGAGAACCGGGAGGTGATCGCGCGGGCGTTCCTCAGGAGTGGAGCCGAGTTTGCCGTCATCGAGGGCGAGCGGCCGGCACTCGTCTCGGTGATCGAGGACCTTGGCCATCGGGTCGTGAGCGAGACGTGGTTGCGGGCGGTCGGAGACCGTCCGGTGACGCTGGTCGAGGCGTTGGAGGCAGAGATAGCGCCCGTCGACTCGGGGCTCCGATTCGGGGACGTCATACCGCCCGTCGACGCGACGGCCCCGACCGATGGGCTGGTGATCCGTTCGCTTCCCGGCGACCTCCTCGCACGGGCCCAGGGGATCGATCCGGCGGCGACACGGGCGGCGGTCGAACGGCACACGGTCGCCTTCGAGACCGAACAGGCGGGGACACGCGCGTCGGGTCGGGCGGTGTTTCTCGCGAAAACCGCGGCGGAGCGATCGGAGGGATCCTCGGGAATCGACCCGATCCGCAACCTCATCGATGACCTCGCAACGGTCCTCGAGGCGCGCTATGACGACGTCGAGGTCGACTTCGAGGGTGACGTCGTGCTGGCCCGCGAGTCGGCGTTCGATCCCGCGTTAGCGGCGGAAAGAGGGGTGCCGGAGGGACCGGCGTTCGGACGGCTCTCGGCCGGGGAAACGGTGACCGTCGAGGGACGGACTATCGAGCCCGGATCGGTGAGACGCGACGTCGAGGACCGGTTCTCGATCGCCGGGGTCGGAGAAACCGTCGAAAACACCAACGATGGGGCGTGAAACGCCGTCAGACTGACGTCTGACGATGGGCAAAGATAAATAGGCGTGGGTCGCAACCATGCCACATAATGGACTCCATCGTAGAGGATGCGATAGACGAGGCCGAGGAGGTTCCCGAGGAGGGAGCCGACGGGTTCGGCGGGCCGGACGGGGCCGCCGGCGGTCCCCCACGAACCGGCACGATGACCGACGAGGAACTGCAGGACGTTCTTAAAGACCTCCAGACCAACATCACGGTGGTCGGCTGCGGGGGTGCCGGCGGCAACACCGTCAACCGGATGACCGAGGAAGGGATCCACGGCGCGAAGCTCGTCGCGGCGAACACGGACGTGCAACACCTCGTGAACATCGAGGCGGACACGAAGATCCTGATGGGCCAACAGAAGACCCAGGGACGCGGGGCCGGCTCGCTCCCACAGGTCGGCGAGGAGGCCGCCATCGAGTCCCAAGAGGAGATCAAAGACGCGATCGACGGCTCGGACATGGTGTTCGTCACGGCCGGGCTGGGCGGCGGCACGGGCACCGGTTCCGCCCCCGTCGTCGCGAAGGCCGCCCGCGATTCCGGCGCGCTCACCATCGCCATCGTCACCACGCCCTTTACAGCCGAGGGCGAGGTCCGTCGAACGAACGCCGAGGCCGGCCTCGAACGGCTCCGTGACGTGAGCGACACCGTCATCGTCGTCCCGAACGACCGCCTGCTCGATGCGGTCGGCAAACTCCCCGTCCGACAGGCGTTCAAGGTCTCCGACGAGGTCCTCATGCGCTCGGTAAAGGGGATCACCGAGTTGATCACCAAACCCGGCCTCGTCAACCTCGACTTCGCTGACGTCCGCACCGTGATGGAGAAGGGCGGCGTCGCGATGATCGGCCTCGGCGAGTCCGACTCCGATTCGAAGGCACAGGACTCCGTGAAGAGCGCGCTCCGGTCGCCGCTTCTCGACGTGGACATCTCCGGGGCGAACTCCGCGCTCGTCAACGTCACCGGCGGCACCGATATGTCGATCGAGGAGGCCGAGGGCGTCGTCGAGGAGATCTACGACCGGATCGACCCCGACGCACGTATCATCTGGGGGACCTCCGTCGACGAGGAACTGGAGGGCGAGATGCGGACGATGATCGTCGTCACCGGCGTCGACTCCCCGCAGATCTACGGCCGCAACGAGGCCGCCGAGGCGCAGGCGGCCGCCCAGATGGAGGACATCGACTACGTCGAATAGGCGAGTCCTCGAAACGATCCGCGCCACACACTTCCCGCCACACACTCCCCGCCACACGGGCTCCCCGCCAGATCACCGTTCCCTCCAATGGTGCAATTGCCCTTCACGACCGACGCCGATCGCGACGCAGTGCCGACCGTCGACCGACCCACCCCGGATACCGACCGCGGCATCCCCGGATACGCCGAATCGCCGCTCGTGGCGTCCGTCACGCTCGTCGCGGTCGTCGGTACGTCAGCGGCGCTCGGCGACCCGCTTACGTGGACCGATCTCGGGACGGTGCTTGGGGCTATCGCCATGGCGCTGACGGTCACTTCGTTGCTCGGGCGCGGCTAATCACCTCGCGGGCGGCATCAAAAAGGTCAAACCGCTCCGCGTCAAAACCCCGATAACATGAAAGTCCCCTACGATCTCAACAGCTACATTCGCGTGTTAAAACTGGCGAGCACGCCGAGTACGGGCGAGTTCCTGCAGGTCTCGAAGATCGCCGGCGCGGGCATCATCCTCGTCGGGGTCATCGGGTTCCTCATCTTCGCGATCATGAGCCTCCTGCCGGGGGTCGGCGCCTGATGGGAATCTTTTCGGTAAAGACGACCGCGAGCCAGGAGCGAACGGTCGCGGACATGATCGCCGAAAAGGAGATGCCGGAGATCCACGCCGTCATCGCCCCCGACCAGCTTACAAGCTACGTGATGGTCGAAGCGTCGAACGGTAACGTCTTCGCCCGCATCCTCGATGAGATCCCCCACGCCCGCGGCGTCATCGAGACCTCGAACGGTCCCGCCGAAAGCCCGTTCTCGGAGGTCGAACACTTCCTCTCGCCGACCCCCGACGTCGAGGGGATCGCCGAGGGCGACATCGTCGAGCTCATCGCCGGGCCGTTTAAAGGCGAGAAGGCACGCGTCCAGCGCATCGACGAGGGCAAAGACCAGGTGACCGTCGAGCTGTACGAGGCGACCGTGCCGATCCCGGTGACGGTTCGCGGCGACCAGATCCGCGTACTCGACTCCGAAGAACGGTAGCGGTCCGCGTCCGCCGAATTCCCGTCTTTTCATACCGATGGCAACCCGCGAGGCCCTCTGGAACTACCGCAACGAGTTCGGTGACGCGTTCGGACGGACCTACTTTCGACGGTTCGGTCCCGGCGTGGTCGCGAGCGTCGGGCTCGGTTCGTATCTCGGCGACCCGACGGACGCGGTCGATAGGGACCTCGCGGGCGCGGCCGAACTCGCGCTTCGCTCCGGGGTCAACGTCCTCGACACGGCGAGCAACTACCGGCATGGTCGATCCGAGCGGGTGCTCGGCGAGGCGCTCGGGCGCTCGCCGATCGGTCGGGACGCGGTCGTCGTGTCGAGCAAGGGCGGGTTCATCCCGTTCGATGATGGGGCGGCCGCCGACCCGACGGAATACGTCCGGGAACGGTTCGTCGGGACGGGGCTCCTCGACGTCGATGACCTGGCGGGCGGCCAACACGCGTTGACACCGGCGTTTCTCGACTGGTCGCTCGACCGCTCGCTCGACCGTCTCGGCCTCGAATCGATCGACTGCTACTACCTCCACAACCCGGAGACCCAGCTCGCCGTACGGTCACGTGACGCCGTCTACGAGGCGATCGAGGCGGGTTTCGAGCGGTTGGAGCGCCGGCGACTCGCGGACGACGTGGGGTGCTACGGGCTCGCGACGTGGGAGGCGTTCAGGGTGCCGGAGGGGCACGACGCATACCTCTCGCTCGCCGAGGTGCTTGAACGCGCGCAGGCGGTCGGCGAGCGGGTCGGGCCCACCGATGAACACGGGTTCGAGGCGATCCAGCTCCCGTTCAACGTCGTCATGGCGGACGCGTTCACACGCGCGAACCAACGCCCGCCGGCCTCGATCGACGGAGCCACCGCGGACCGCGAGCGAGTCAGCGAGGAAATCGGGGACGACGAGCGGCTCTCAACGCTTGAGTTCGCCCATGAGGCGGGACTTTCGGTGTTCACGAGCGCGAGTATCGCGCAGGGCGAGTTGGCGAAGCCGGACGCCATCCCGGCGGCCGTCGATGCGGAACTCGCGGGCGATACGCCGGCACAACGCGCGATCAACTTCGCACGGAGCGCCCCGGGGGTCACCTGCGCGCTCGTCGGCACGACGTCCGCGGATCACCTCCGCGAAAACGTCGCGGCGGGCACGTTCGACCCGATGGGCGCGAAGGCGTTCGACGCGGTATTTATGTAGGGCATCCGGGAGAAGGAGGTGCGGCCGTGTCGACGCCTAACGCCTTAGCGGAGCTCTTTAAATCGCAGACCGCAGTCGGGACAGATCCGCACGGAGAAGACCTCGTCGGGGTCGTTCTCCTTTTTCAGCCCGCGCTCACACGCCGCACAGTTGAGCCGCTCGTAGTTGTCCTTGTAGAGGTCGCCGTCGCGCAGCGCCTTCCGGGTTGATTTCATACGCGCGGCTTGGAGGCCGGGTGGGATAAAAACCCCGACCCTCGTCGGACGGGCGTCCGACCGAAACGACAAGGACGATCCGGGTCCAACGACGAGTATGGCTACCCTCCTCGTCGTCGGTGGAAGCGGATTTATCGGCCGTGAGATCTGCCGGCTTGCGGTCCGGGACGGACACGAGGTCCGGAGCGTCTCACGCCGAGGCCGTCCCGAGGTCGATGAACCGTGGGTGGATCGCGTCTCATGGACGAGCGCCGACCTGTTCAAACCCGACGCGTGGCGAAGCCGGCTGGAGGGGGTCGACGCCGTCGTTCATACCGTCGGGATCATCTCCGAGGCACCCACCGACGGCGTCATCTTCGAGCGGATGAACGGCGACTCGGCGATTCTGGCGGCGCTGGAGGCCGAGCGGGCGGGCGCGAACACGTTCGTCTTCCTCTCTGCGTCGGTGAAACCACCTGGTCTCAGACACGGCTACTTGACGGCGAAGCGGCGAGCCGAATCGGCTATTGCCGACCTCGATCTCGACGTCGTGACGCTGCGTCCGGGGCCCGTATACGGCTCCTCACATCCAACGCTTCCCGCGCCGGTGAACACCGTACTCCGGTTGATCGGCTCTGCCCCGCCGATCGCCTCCCGACTCGGTGAATCGCGTCCGCTCCCGGTCGAAACCGTCGCGCGGGCGGCCCATCGGAGCGCGTTCGATCCCGACGAGACGCTGCTCGATGTCGCGGACATCAGACAGCGTGGACGATAGCGGCGTCGCCGACTTCCGAACACCTTTGCGCACCGACCGCGTGGATCCGGCACTGAACCTCCGTGGGTAACGACGACGCCCGTATCGACATGACGACGGGGGCGATCCCCCCGAAGCTCTTCCACCTCGCGTGGCCGTTAGTCCTCGGCAACCTGTTACAGACGCTGTATAACCTCGCGGATATGTTCTGGGTCGGCCGTGTGAGCACCGAGGCGGTCGCGGCCGTTTCCCTCATGTTCCCGCTCTCGTGGATGTTCGTCTCCACGGCGATGGGACTCACGGCCGCGACGATCGCGCTCGTTAGCCAGAATATCGGGGCAGGTAACGATCGACGGGCGGACGCCATCGTCGCCCAGACGTGTCTGCTCGCGACGGTGGTCTCCGTCGCGTTGGCGATCCTCGGCTTCGCGACCCGCCACTGGCTACTCTTCTGGATCGGCGCGCGCGACGCGGTTTACGTCGAGGCGCTCGCGTACATCGAGGTGATCTTCTTGACGCTCCCGCTTACGTTCCTCTTTTTCGCCTTCCGTTCCTCCCTACAGGGTGCAGGAGACACGAAGACGGCGATGTGGCTCGTGGCGATCTCCGCGGGGATCAACATCGTTATCGACCCGTTTTTCATCCTCGGCTGGGGGCCGTTCCCGGCGCTCGGGACGCAGGGGGCGGCGATCGCGACGTTCATCGCCCGGTTGTTCGCCACCGCGATCGGGATCTGGATCCTCATCCGTGGTGATTGGGGCGTAAAACTCCACGTAAGCGACCTCAAACCGGATCCGACGATCCTCCGGCGATTGATCGCCATCGGCTATCCGGCGACGCTGGACGGCTGGGCGCGGTCGTTCGCGGCGGTCGCGATGGCGGCGCTGGTCGCCCGGTTCGGCCCGGCGGCGACGGCGGCGTACGGGATCGGCGTCCGGCTGATGTCCGTCTCGTGGACCGTCGCCGGCGCGGTCGGACAGGCGACCGCCACCGGCGTCGGACAGAACCTCGGCGCGAACACGCCGTCCCGTGCGGCGTCGATCACCCGGACCGCGACGCTCGCGACCATGGTCCTGCTCGGCGCGGCCGGCGGGCTCGTCTGGCTCTTTCCGGCGGCGGCGATGGGGGTCTTCATCGACGACCCGGCGACGATCACCGAGGGCGTCGTCTTCCTCCGGATCGTTGCGCTCTCGTGGGCGTTCTTCGGCGGGCTGATGGTGATACAGGGTGCCTTCCGCGGGGCGGGGCACACCAAGGCGGCGATGGCGCTCTCGATGCTCTCTCGCTGGATATTCCGGATCCCGCTCGCCGCCGTCCTTGCGTTCGGGGCCGTCTCGATCACCGTCGGCGGCGTGGCGGTCGGCCCCGTTTCGATCCCCGCGTTCGACCTCGGTTACGTCGGGCTCGGCTGGGGCCCCGAGGGGCTGTGGTGGGCCTACGCGGCCGCGGCGGTGGCGTCGTTCGTCGTCGGGGTGCTCTGGTTCCTCCGTGGAACATGGGCCGAGGGGGTGGTCGACGGAACGGAGGCGAGAGGCCGCGGTAGAGATGACCTCGTCGACGCTTCCGACGTGGACGACGGCGACTGAAACGACGTGTCGTCGGTCGGCAGGCGACGGTCGGTGGCCGCGTCGATCGCGCTACCGTGGATCCTCTTCCGGCAGCGTCAACACGTTCTCGCGTCCGAGTCGGAATCCAACGAGGTCTCCGTCCTCGCGCAGCTTTTTCGTAACCTGACTGGTCTTTGCGGCCGTCCAGTCCAGCTCCTCGGCGACCCGTTTCTGTTTCATCCGACCGCCGTGGGCCTCGATGAGCCGCATCACCTGTTCCTCGTTGCTCAAGAGGTCCCTGTCCCCACTCGCGAACGGGTCCGGATCGGCCGCCTCCTCCGAAATGGTCGGCTCCTCGGAGGCACCTGCGTCAGCTGAATCGGCGGATCCCTCGGCCCCGTCCGCCCCCTCGGAGCTGGCGGATTCAGCAGGCACGCCGGCTGCTTCCGACCCCTCGTCGGCCGACATCCCATCGGTATCCGTCCCATCACCATCCCTCGTCCACCCGGGAGGAGAGAGACGTCCGCTTTTGACCCCGTACCCGAGCGAGAGAAACAGGATCACGACACCGAGGACGGCGAGCATCGCCCCTGACGGCATGTCGTCGCCTCCAAGGCCACCGTTCTCGTCGCCGACGCCCGCCCCGTCGTCGGGGTCATCCGCGACGGTGGGATCGAGCGTCACGCGCGGCTCCCCCTCCGCGAACGTCGTCGGGCCACGCCACGTCACGGACGTCTCACCGCTCTCTGTCGGTTCCGGGTTGGCCTCGACGAGGCCGTACTCGTCGTCCCAGGCGATCCGGAGCTCCGAGGCATCGTCGAGGAACATCCCGTCGATGGCGTCCCCGACGCTCAACCGATCGCCGTCGACGGCCGCGAAGTTCGACCAACGAAACGTGTATCGGACGATCCCGTATTCGCGTGGGAGTTCGACGCGTTCCGAATCGATCCCGAACTCGGAGACCGTCATCTCGCGGTCAGTGAACTCGCCGGCATCCGCCGCCGTCGCCTCCATCCGATCGCTAAACGGGTCGAGATAGGAATCGGGGTCGTTCTCGATGTCCGACTGCAGGTCATCGAACGCGGCCTCGTCGTCGTCCGAATCGAGCCGAGTTCGGTACTCGATCGTCCATACGGCGTCGCCGTCGGCGTCAACCTCGATGGAGAGCATGACGTCGTCCGGGTCGATCTCCTCTTCGACCTCGGCGATCCCGATCGAGTCCGTGCCGTCGGACCCGCCGGTTACGGCCGACGCGATCGCGACGCCCGACAGAAGGGCAACCAGGAGACATACCCAGAAGACGGCCGACGATCCTTTCACGTTCGACGGGAACGAGTAGAATCGATAAAAGGCTTCGTACAGCGCCCGGGGGATGAAAAGAGGGTACGAGTGATGCACGGAGGGGCCGCTCGATCCCACCACCTCCGTCCCGTCAATCCGTGTGGAGGAGCGCTCTCAGATCGGACCACTGGTCACCTCGCCACCGCTGAGCGCGTCGTTCGAGGGGCCACCACTGGCATCGGTGGAACCGTTATCATCGGTGCCCTGTGAGGAGTCCGAACCGGCCTCTCCCCCCGCTGTGTCCGATCCGCTCGTGTTTTCGGGAGGCCCTTGGCTTCGATCATCGGCCGACCCTGATCCGGCATCCCCCGGCGAACCCTGACTCGTGTTGCCGGCACGATCCTCACCTGGGCCGCCTGAGTATTCGCTCGCGTTTTCAGCCGGGCCCCCGCCACGCGTGTCGTTCGCGGTCGGCGGTCCAGCATGTTCCGGTCGATCCGGCGCCCCACCGGCGTTCGGGCCGGCTATCTCGCGGGCGATCTCTGACACCTCCGGTCCGGACAGGTCCTTCGCGCGTGTCCGAAGGGTCTCGACCCGTTCGGCATCGACGCCCCGCGCTTCGAGTTGCTCGCGCGGAACCTCCTCGGCAGCGCTTGCGCTCCGGTTGGTGGTCCGTTCAATCGCCCTCGTCTCGGCGGTCAACCGGGCGATCCGCGCGCGGTACTCACCCTCGCTGATCTCGCCGGCCTCTCGCAACTCCTCAAGCTCGTTTTGGCGGGCCTCGATCTCGTCCAAACGTTCGGCGTTGCGGTCGAGACGCTCGGCGATCGCATCCGCGCGCTCCTCATCGCTGCGGTTCTCCCCGAGGCTCCGCTCGTAGGATCGTGATTCCAAGTCGCCGTCGATCTCGGCTGCCCCGACGCCGACGACACCCGAGAGCCGCTCACCGGGGCTCGTTCGGGTCTCGTTCTCCTCGCTCTCCATGCCGTCGTCCGCGTCGCCGTCGACGTCCGGGGACGGCCCATCGGTGAGCGCGTCCGCGGCCGCGACACCCCCCACGATGAGCCCCCCGAGGCCGAGGACCACCACCCCAGCGAGGAGGACCCCCAGTGTCGACGTTGGTCGTCTCATATCGCTTCCTTGGTCTCCCGATCACATATAAAGTGAACACCCTCAATCCGAATTTAGCCGGATCAAAACGGGTGGACAAACCGGCACCGGCCACGCGGTTTTCGTGACCTGGTGACGGGTTGTGTGGCGTAGATTGATGACCGGGCATCCCGAGGGATCGCCATGGAGCGTACGCCGGATGGGACGCCCGTCGGGGTCGACGACCCGTACACGGTCGCCGGGGTCTGTGATCACCTCACCGACGACGGCCGCTGTCGCTATGCGCTCGCATACGCCGGACAAGACCCCGAATTCACCGCGGCACGCCGGCGCGACGACTACGCGTGTCACGTCGGCGAGGATCGGCGGTGGCGTGCGTGTCCGCACTATCGGTTCACCACGGACGGCAAATCCTGCGTCCGCTGCGGGATCGAGGAGGTACGGATGGCACACGACGCCTCGCGACCGCTAGTGGAGGAGCACCATCTGCAGTACGGACGCGCCAGTTNGGATGACGGTCGGGNATCGTCCGGAATCGAGGATGGCGACGGCGANGANGCCGGACCCCACGAGATCACCGTCGGGCTTTGTCGGTGGTGTCACGCGAAGGTACACAACTCGTTCGCGCGGATCGACGACGACGCGAGCCCGGATCCGGAGGCGATCGCCGAGCGGGAGGCCCGCCGAACACGAGAGTCGACCGAGACGTCCTTCACCAGCGCGAGCGAACGGTACGGCTCGTCGGAGTCTTCAGAGGAGACGTAGCAAAAGCGGGGGAAAATCAACGCACTGGTCGGGATCGGGTGTGCGTGGGCTACTCCGCCGGGAGCGCCGTGAGCGCCCCCTCGATCCGGGAGAGCGCGGCGTCGACGTCATCGGCATCGACGTCGAGGTGGGTCGTAAAGCGGGTGATGTAGGTGTCGAACGGGCTTGCACCGACGCCGGCCTCCTCACAGGCGTCGACGAGCGCCGCGGCGGTAAGGTCCGCCCCCTCGGTGTGAGCGAGGACGATGTTCGTGTCCGGGTCGGGCACCTCGAAGCCGTCGAAGGCGTCGAGCCCGGCGGCCAGCCGCTCCGCGTTCTCGTGATCCTCGGCGAGCCGGTCGACGTTTTCCAACGAGAGCAGCCCGGGCGCGGCGATCATCCCCGCCTGCCGCATCCCGCCGCCCAGCAGCTTTCGGACCCGTCGTGCCTCCTCGATGAACCCCTCCTCGCCCGCGAGGATCGACCCGACGGGCGCGCCGAGCCCCTTCGAGAGACAGAAGTTCACGGTGTCGACGTGTTCAAGCAGATCCGCGGCCGGGACGTCGAGTGCGACCGCCGCGTTGAAGATTCGCGCGCCGTCGAGGTGAACGGGAACGTCGGCCTTGTGGGCGGCCGTGGCGGCCGCATCGAGGTGTGCCTTCGGGACGGCGACGCCGCCGCGATAGTTGTGCGTGTTTTCGAGGCTGAGGAGCCCCGTTCCGGGTCGATGGAGGTCCTCCTCGACGATCCCCTCCGCGACGGCCTCGCCGGTCGGGACACAGCGATCGCCGGCGTCGATCGTTCGGGTCTGGAGCCCTGAGATCCACGACGCGCCGGCCAACTCCCACCGGTAGATGTGCGATTCACGCTCCAAGAGGATCTCCTGGCCGGGGTTCGTATGGACGTTTACGGCGATCTGGTTGCCCATCGTCCCTGAGGGGACGTAGAGTGCGGCCTCCATGCCGACGAGTTGGGCGGCTTGCCGCTCCAGTTCGTTGACGGTCGGGTCATCCCGGTGTACGTCATCGCCGACCTCGGCGGTTTTAGCGGCCTCACGCATCGCCAGGGAGGGTTTCGTGACGGTGTCGGAACGGAGGTCGATGAATGTGTCTTCGGTCATTGTGCCCGAATACACGTGCGGGTCGGAAATAGCTCGCGCATGAGTCACGTACAGGGTGACGCGCTGAAACGGGCGAGACCGGAGGCCGAACGGTCCGCCGGGTCCCGACCCTTCAATAGGGCGTAGACACCAGTATGGGTATGGCAACGGAAGCGACGGCAGACGACGCGTCGGACGCCCCCGAAGCATACGAGACCCTCCTCGAACGCGCTCGGCGATGGAACACGATCGGCAGCGCCGCCGGCGTCCTCGCTTGGGATCAACAGGTGATGATGCCGGAGGGCGGCACACCCGCACGCTCGAAACAGCTCTCGTCGCTCTCGTCGGTGCGCCACGACATGCTCACCGACGACGAGACCGCCGAGCTGCTCGAAACCCTCGCGGATTCGGACCTGACCGACGAACAGGCGGCTGCCGTCCGCGAGATCCGGCGAGCACACGAGCGGGCGGCGGCGGTCCCTGTCGAGTTGGTCGAGGAGATCTCCGAGGCGAGCTCAGAGGCGCTTCCCGCGTGGGAGGAGGCGAAGGCGACGGACGATTTCGACCACTTCGCTCCACATCTCGAAAGACACGTCCGGCTCAAACGCGAGTACGCCGAAGCGATCGATCCCGACAGCGACCCGTACGAGGTGCTGTTTGCGGATTACGAACCGTGCCTGTCGATCGAGCGGGCGGAGGCGATCCTCACGGAGCTACGTGAGACGCTCGTGCCCATGATCGAAGCGATCCGCGAGTCTGACGCCGACCTCGCCGTCGACACGTTCGAGGGGACATTCCCGACGGACGACCAGGAGGCGCTCTCGCGGGAGGCGTTGGAGCTTGTCGGGTATGATTTCTCGCGTGGGCGACTCGACGTCTCCTCGCATCCGTTCACCTCGGGCAACCAGTTCGATTGTCGCGTGACGACGCGGTTCGACGAATCCGACCCGCTCGGGGCGATCGGGTCGACGATCCACGAGTTCGGCCACGCACAGTACAACCTTGGGCTCCCACAGGAACACTGGGGAACGCCGCTCGGGGAGTCACGAGACCTCTCGGTCCATGAGTCCCAATCGCGGCTCTGGGAGAACCACGTCGGACGAAGCAAACCGTTCTGGGAGCTGTTCCTCCCGACGGTGAAAGAACGGTTCCCCCAGGTCGCCGACGCGACCGTCGAGGACGCATACGAGGCGGCCAATCAGGTGTACGAGGACAACCTGATTCGGGTCGAGGCGGACGAACTCACCTACCACCTGCACATCATCATCCGGTTCGAGATCGAACGCGACCTCGTTCGTGGGGACCTCACCGTCGAGGACGTCCCGGAGGTCTGGAACGACAAGTACGAGGAGTACCTCGGAATTCGCCCGGAAACCGACGCGGAGGGATGTCTTCAGGACATTCATTGGAGCCACGGAAACTTCGGCTACTTCCCGACGTACTCGCTCGGTTCGGTGATGGCCGCACAGCTGTATGCCGCCGCGGACGAGGCGATCGACGACCTCGACGATGCTATCGCCGCCGGCGATTTCGATCCGCTTCACGAGTGGCTCGCCGAGAACGTCCACCGACACGGCTCCCGGTACGAGACGAACGAGCTCGTCGAGGAGGCGACCGGGGAGCCGTACACCGCCGACGCGTTCATCGACTACGTGGAGGCGAAATACGGCGAGCTGTACGACCTGTCATAGGTCGGTATGGCCCCGATCCGTCATCGCACGAGGGTCGGGGGCGTCGGGCTGACTGAATACGAGTGAGTGCAAAAGAGCACGCCACCCAAATCGTTTTGACCACGGGTTGTGCGTTATCGGTGTATGAGCCGGCCCGCGCGCGTGCTCTTTGTGTCCGGAGCATCCACCCACACCGACCTCCAGAACCGGCTTCTCGAACGGCTCGGGGAGGAGTCTGACTCGGGAGCTCAGGACGCTGTTTCGCGCGAGAACACTCCCTCCCATGTGGACGGGGAACCCGATCCGAACGCCCGGGGGATCACGATATCTACCGTCACCGCTGAAGCCGAAATACGGCAACGGCTCCACGATCAGCTGTTCGACTGTGTCGTGATCGAGCACGATCCCCCAACGATCGACGGGTTCGACGTTCACCGGCTCGTTCAGGAGACGCTCCCCGATGTTCGGGAGATACTCGTCCCGCGCGAGGGGACACAACGACTCGCCATGGACGCCTTCCGACGGGGGATCACGGATTACGTTCCTCGGGATGGGTCGACCGACCGCCCCCTGGCGGATCGGCTCGCCGAACGGATCCGCGCGACCGTCGCCGAGAGCCGATCTACGCCCTTCGAGCGACTGCCGGTCGGGGCGGCGATCTGGGACGAACACCACACGCTCCGCCGGACGAACGCGGAGGGGGAGGCCCTGCTCGGCGATCACCGGGGCGCGCTGCGTGGTGAGCCCCTCCCGGCGTTCCTGCTCGATGACGGGGACGACGCCGATCCGGGAACGATGGTCGATGACGACGGGGGGCCGTACGAGAGGGTCGTGCTGACGCGAACGGCCGACGGTCGGATACGCACCTACGAGTGGATCCACCGGGAGCTGGCCGATGGCGGCCCCGGCGCGCTGATATCGACGTTCCGCGACGTAACCGAGCGGATCGAGCGGGAGCAGCGTATCGAGGAACTCAGGCGCCGGCTTCGACGACTCGCCTACACGACGACCGTCGCGGAGACCGCCGACATCGCCGTCGACGCCGCAGCGGACGTGATGGATGCGTCACTGAGTGGCGTCCATCTGGTGGACCCCGATGGGGAACGACTCTCGCTCACGAGCGGGGTGGAGGAGCTCACGGAGGTGTTCGAGACGCTGCCGTCGTACGAACGTGACAGCCCACCGGGGACGCGCGCGGCCTTCGTCTGGGAGGTATTCGAGAGCGGGACTCCCGTGCGGATCGACGACGTGGAGCAAAACGAGCGCCTCACCGAAGAGACGCCGGCGCGAAGCGTCCTCATTCATCCGATCGGCGAGCACGGGGTGTTCGTGATCTCCGCGCAGGAGCCGAACGCGTTCGACGATACCGACGACGCGCTCGCCGAGATCCTCGCACAGACCCTCACGACGGCGATGAATCGCGTGAAACGTGAGCAACTCCGCCGCGAGCGGGAGCGTCGGTTGAGCCGGTTGCATGATGCGACACGGAACCTCATCGAGTCGGAGACGGACCACGAGGTCGCCGCGGAGGCCGCGGCGGCCGCCGAAGGAATACTTGGCTTTTCGATCACGGTGGTGCGGCTGTTCGACCCGGAGGAGGGGTTGGTCCCGGTCGCCGAGAGCGAGGCGGTGACGGAGCTGCTGCCGAAACGGGAGCCGTACGGGCCGGACGGCGGGAGCCTCAACTGGCGGGCGTTCGAGCGTGGGGAGGTCGCGATCTACGAGGACATCGAGAACTCGCCTGCGCTCGACTCGGGGACGGGAATTCGAAGCCTGGCGGTGCTCCCGCTCGGGGAGTATGGGACGATCTCGATCGGAGAAACGGAGCCACACGCGTTCGAGGAGTCCGATATCTCGCTGGCACGGATACTCGCGACGACCGTCGAAACCGTCCTCGAAGCGCAGCAGCGGAACGCCGAGATACGCCGACAGCGGGACGACCTCGAAACACAGAACGAACGGCTCGAACGCTTCGCCAACGTGGTGAGCCATGACCTCCGAAATCCGCTCAACGTCGCACGCGGCCGCCTACAGCTCGCGCGGGAGGACTGTCGTTGCGGTGCGAGCGACCACTTTGAGGCGATCGAGGACGCACATGAGCGGATGCTCTCGTTGATCGAAGGGTTGCTCACCCTGGCGCGGGAGGGGCAAGCGAGTATCGACAGGGAACCGGCTCAGCTCCGGCACCTCATCGAACGCTGCTGGCGAACGGTCGATACAGACGATGCCGATCTGGAGGTCCTCACCGACCGAACCGTCCTCGGCGACCGCGTGCAACTCGGTCAGCTCTTCGAGAACTGCTTCCGAAACGCCGTCGAGCACGGAACGGGTGACGGAGGATCCGTGACGGTTACCGTCGGGGATCTTCCGGAGGATGCCGGCTTTTATCTCGAGGACGACGGGCCGGGGATCCCGGAGGAGCGGCGCTCGGAGGCGTTCGAGTTCGGACATACGACGAGCGGCGAGGGGACGGGATTCGGGCTCGCGATCGTCGGGCGCATCGTCGACGCCCACGGGTGGGACGTGACGCTCGTCGAGGGGACCGAAGGCGGCGCACGGTTCGAATTCCGGACGGATCCGGGGCCTTGACATCCACAGGGTACCGGCTAACGTAGGCGACTCTCGAACGACTACCCGCCGGGGTATATAAACGGCTCAATAATTTAGCCGAACGGCGGGTGGGTTTCAAGCGAATTGGAACGCGGTAGGGTTTATAATCGGTTACGGGCCGTTCGTTCAACCAGAGGGAGAAGACCCATGTCAACGCAAGCACGGAACGAGTTCGGCGGTGAGTTCGGCGGCATCGAGCTGTTCGGAAAGGCGCACTCGCTGTCGGCGCTGTTCATCGTCACGTTGCGGGCCGTTATTGGCGGGATGATGTTGTTCGCGGGGCTCGGGAAATACGCCTTCATCAGCGGGGAGGCGTTCGACGCGAGCGGCTACCTCGCGAACGTGGACGCGGCGAGCCCGGTGAGCGGTATCTACGCGTCGATGGCGGCGACCCCGTGGTTCGTGGAGATGGCGAACGTGCTCGTGCCGTTAACGCAGGTGTTGATCGGTCTCGCGCTCATCGTGGGAGCGTTCGTCCGGCTCGCCGCCTTCGGTGGCGCGCTCCAGATGCTCATGTTCTATCTGGGCAACTGGGAGGGACAGTGGCTCGCCGCGTTCGACTCGACGCTCATCTACGCGGTCGTCTTCGCGACGGTCGCGGCGTTCGGTGCGGGTCGCATCCTCGGGGTTGACGCCTACATCGAGCGCATTGAGATCGGCGGACAGCCGCTCATCGAGCGCTTCCCCGTCGCCCGCTACCTCCTCGGGTAGCCGCCGCTCGGAAGTCATCGACTACGGACCGGATTCGGTCCGTTACTGTGGTCAAACCCCGTTTTTGTACCCGGACATCGCTCACTCGATCACGATCACGTCGGCGATCTCGAACCGGGCACCGCCGTCGGACCCCTCGGTCGCGACGATGCGCCAGCCGTGGGCCTCCGCGATCCCCTTGGCGATCGACATGCCGAGGCCGGTGCCACCCGTTCCGGTCGAGAAGCCGCTCTCGAAGACTCGGTCGCGGTCATCCTTGGGGATCCCCGGCCCGTCGTCCTCGATATAGAAGCCATCATCGTCCGGGAGAGCTCCGACCGTGACGGTGACGTCCGATCCGCCGTGCTCGACCGCGTTGCGGAAGCAGTTCTCGACGAGACGGGTGAGTCGGGAGGGGGCCGCACGGAATCGGAGGTCATCGACGAGCATCATTGTGGCAGATCCGGTCTCCACCGCGCTCCAACAGTCGTCGACGACGTCAGAGAGCCGCACCGTGCGAAGGTCGTCCTCCGCGACGTCGTCGCCCTCCCGGGCCATCGTGAGCACGTCCTCGATGAGCCCCTCCATCCGATCGAGCGCGCGCGCTGCCGCCTCCAAGTGCATCGAGTCGTTCGTCTCACGCTCCAGAGCGACCCGCCCCTGAGCGACGTTCAGGGGGTTTCTGAGGTCGTGTGAGACGACGCTCGCGAACCCCTCAAGCCGTTCGAGTTGTGTCTCAGTCCGATCCTGGAGGAGTTCGGTCTCCAGCATTCGAGCGACGAGTTCCGCGAAGGCCGTCTCGGCGTCGGTGAACGGCTCCTCACGTGGATCGACCGAGACGAAACAGAGCGTTCCGTAGACCGTTCCATCGACGCGAACCGGCGTTCCGTGATAACAGCCGACGTCGTGGTCTTCATACGCCGGGTCGTCTTCGAGCCCCTGCGCTACCACGTCGTGGAGTGCAAACGAGCCGATCGTCTCGATCGCCCGACGACAGTATGTCCGAGCGAGTGGGTACGTCGCGCCGACAGGGAACCGTCCGTCGGGTGGGTCAGTGCTGGCGATCGTCCGCCAGTAGTCCCCCTCCGGATCGATCCGGGTTAGGTGGCCGTTCTCGACATCGAGGTACGTCCGACCGATCGCCATCGCCCGCTCGGCCTTTCGTTCGAACGGCTCCTCCTCGCGCATCACCTCGTAAAGCCGCTTTCTGGCGCGAGTGGCATCGAGCGGTTCGTCGGTGAGGTCGTCCCCGAGCGCGCCGGCACCGTTGCGATCGCCTCCGTTCCGATCACTCCGGCCTGAAGCGCCGTCTGTTCGATCCTCGGACATCGCGTTGTTCGTCAGTAGTTGCCCCGGGGGCGTATCTCTGCCGATCCGATGGGACGGATCGGCGGTGGCTACGATCACGACGCAGGCGTGAGAAGCGGCCGGGACCGCCACGATGGAACATAGCGCCGCTAGCGGTCGACCCGTCGCCACTCGCGGAGAACGAAGCGGTCGTACGCCGTCTCGGCGTCGATCGTCCAGGCATCCGTCTCGAAGTCCGGATAGTACGTATCGCCCTCGTACTCGCCATGAACGTGACTCAACACCATGCGGTCGACGTGCGGCTGGAAGAGCTCGTAGATCGCTTCGCCCCCGAGGACGTAGGCGGCTGCTTTTGGGGGCACTGTCCCGTCGCTCCCCGCGAGGAACCGGGACGCATGCTCGCGTGCTCCCTCGACGGTCGAGACGACGACCGCATCGGGGTCGTCGACGGAGTCGAGGCTCCGGCTTACGACGATCCGGTACGCGCCGGGTGGGTCCTCGCGCATCGATTCGAAGGTTCGCCGGCCGAGAATGACCGGCGCGTCCGAGACGAGGGCACGGTACTGTCGTTTATCAGCCGGGATGGAGGGCCACGGGAGCTCGCCGTCAAGGCCGATGACACGGTTCTCCGCGAGCGCCGCGACGCTAACGAGTTGCACGGTTATCGTACGCACCCGACAAATAAAAGCCCGGCCGATGGACGCGATGGCTGACCCCTGTTGTACAACGGTTGAGCGAAGCTGTGGTTTTATGTTGGATCACATCGGACATGATAGCATGGTAAGATCACGGTTCGAGGCGATCGAGAAGACGGTACGGGGCCGAACGACGAGGGCGATCGGACGGGCACGATATGCCGCCATCGGCGGCGCGATCGGCGGCGCAGTCGGTGGGCTCATTAGCCGGAACGCCGCGAGCACCGGGGCCGGGATCGGTGCGTTGATCGGTGCGATCGTGGGTGAGACGCGGACCGACGTGGATTCGCTGTTCGAGGAACTGGCCGGGTCCGTCGGCGTTTCCGGATTGACCGGCGGCGATGGATCGCCGGAAGATGACGGCGCGGATGAAGTGGACGGCGCGGACGCGAGCGGAAGCTAACGTCCGACGAAGTCGACCGGCGGCGAGAGATTTCGTTTCCCGCCGAAGGTGATCAAAAAGAGGACCCCGAGGCCGACCCCATAAGCCGCCATGATCGGGATCGTCATCAGGAACATCGTGACGACGTCGGCGGGGGTAAAGACGGCCGAAAACAACAGGATCCCGACGGTCACCTCACGCCAGCGCCCGCGGAAGGCCTGATACGGCATGCCCGCTTTGTTTAACAGTACCATCAACACCGGGATGTCCGCGAGGAACCCGATCCCGATGGTGGTGAAGATGACGAGCCATAAGAAATCGCTCACCTGATAGGTGATGATCATATCGGCGTTCGCGGCGTCGGTGACGAGCCAGCCGATGATCGCGGGGGCGATGTAGCCGTATCCGAGGGCGAATCCGCCGATCAGGCCGGCGAAGAGGGACCCGGTCCAGACGTAGACCTGGTGGATCCGGCCGGCGACGAAGCCGCGTTCACGGAGCGCGGGCCACGCGTAATATAACAGGACCGGGAAGACCGCGATCAGCCCCAACAGCACGGAGAACTTCACCATGAAGATGAGCGCCTCCACCGGATGGAGCGTGATCAGGCTGATCCCGCCGTCGACTTCGGCCGGGACCCGGGCCTCGAGGTCCGAACGGACGGCCGCGAGCCCGCCGAGGTACAGCCACGTGAACGCGAGCGCCATCACCCCGCCGAAGACGACGAGGATCCGGAACGAACGCGATCGGAGCGAGTCGAAAATAAATCGAAGGTCCTTGTAGTAGCCGCCGATATCGTCCTCGTCGGTGTCATCGGTTAGGTCGGCGAGGAACGTGGAGGATGCGCGGGATGCCCGACCGCCCACGTCGCCTCCGAGTAGCCCGGAATCGGCATTCGAGGTGTTCCCTCCCGAGCCGGACGTCCCGTCGTTCCCACTCGCCTCCTCGCCGTCATCGTCCCCACCGGCGTGTTCCGCAGCGACCTCGTCGTACCGGTCGAGGATCGCCTGTGCCTTGTCGGGGTCGTTCTCCTCCAACGCCGCGCCCGCGAGCGCGACCGACTCCTCCTCGGTCAGTTCCGCGAAGGCGGCCGCCGGAGCCGATCGAATCCCCGCGGCGTCGAGCTCGGAGAGGTCGATCGCGGTCGGGTCGCCGTACTGGTAACCCGGGCTGGTCGTATCGAGGTCGCTGTAGACCGCCCAGAGGGTGGCTAACAGGCCGAACGCCGCGGCCCACCCGAGCCCATAGAGGCCGACCGCGACGAGCGGATCGAGCCCCAACCCCTCCCCGGCGGGAAGGAACCGCCAGTCGCTGCCGGCCCACGCGAGGAGGTCGTTTGCACCCGTACGGCCGCCGTACTCGTAGAAGCCGTAGACGAGCGCGCCGCCGAGCGCGGCGGTCCCGGCGACGACGTTCCAGTGGTTCCGGACCGCGGGCACGACCGCGATCCGATCGGAGCTCCGTTTTGCCGTGACGACGACCTTCGCGAGGTAGAGGCTGAACCCGTAGAGGGCGATGAGCGGGAACGCCCACATGAGCTGGGTGAACGGGTCGGGCGGCGAAAAGAGCGCGCCGAAGATGAAGATACCGACGACCGCGTATCGCCACTTGTCCCGGAACGTCTCGTATTGGACGATCTCGGCGTAGGAGAGCCCGGTAACGAGCAGCGGCATCTGCCCGGCCAGCCCGAACGAGAGCGAGAGGAAGACGATGAACTCCGTCCACATGACGATGGAGTAGGTGGGTTGCAGACCCGCTTCGAGGCCGAAGCCGGCCAAAAACGAGAACATGATCGGGAAGAACGCGTAGACGCCGTAGGCGACCCCGACGGCGAAAAGAACGGTCGCGAGGAGACCGATCAGCGCCAGCTTCCACCGCGGGACCGGCGATTGCGGCCACATCCCGCGGCCCCGAAGCTCGTCGCGGGCGAAATAGATGAGCGGCGGGATCGCCACGATGGCGCCGATGATGAGGCCGATCTTCGCCTGGAGGAGGATCACCTCGAAGGGGGTCTGTGCGATGACCTCCGTCTGGGCGGCGATCTCCGGGCTCATGTTCGCCTCGGTCACCCCCTTGAGGAAGTCCCATACGTAGATCCGGAGCGCCCAGAACGTGCCCAAAAAGCCGAGGAGGAAGACGATGAAGACCTTCTGGAGGTCCTTTTGAACCGATCGCAAGAACGCCTTCGCGGTCTCGCGACCGTCGGCGATGGTCTGTTGGGTGTCCTCATCGAGGGCGCTCGCCATACCCGATCCGAGGTCCGTCCCCGTTATCAACCTTTTCGACCGTGTCCGCGCGAGCGGCCCGCACGCCGCGGCCGCGGTAGGGGGTCCTCGCCCGTAAGCGACGGTCGATCCGCCGGGCGCATCCGAAAAGGCCTATAACGGCCGGGGGGCGAGTGAAAGACGAATGGACGATTCCGACCGGTCGCGTGATGAGCCGTCGGATCCCGAAACGCCGGAGGACGGCGACGAGACGACGAGCGATGGCGTCGCGGCGGACGAACCCGAGGTGGAGGAGCCCGACCCGGACGTAACCGAATCGGATCCGGAGGATTCGGAGGCGACGAGCCAAGGGGGCGATGAGGACGCGGAGCGGTCGGTCCCGGAAGGCGACGACGAAGACGAAGGCGACGAAGACAGCGAAAGCGACGACGAAGACGAAGGCGACGAAGACAGCGAAAGCGACGACGAAGACGAAGGCGACGAAGACAGCGAAAGCGACGACGAAGACGATGACGAGGTCTTCGCTGGCATAGAGGGTCCAGAGGAGGACGAGGAGATGCCCCTCGCCCAGCACATCGAGGAGATGATGCGGCGGCTCGGGATCGTCTTCTTGGTCGGCGGGTTGGCGACGCTCGTGGCGGTTACCGAATCCACCGCCATGATCAACTACTTCTGGAACTACCACATCCCGGCTCCCACCGAAAACCGCCCGCGGCTGTACGGGCCGCTCGAACTCCCGCTCACCCGATTAAAGGTCGCGGGGATCGCCGGCGTCGTCGTCGGCCTCCCGGCGTTCGTCTACCAGACGTACCTGTTCATGAAACCCGGGCTCTACGACAATGAGCGGCGCTACTACCTCGCGGCGGTCCCGACGAGCCTCGTTCTCGGGGGCGTCGGCGTCGCGTTCGCCCACTTCCTCGTGTTGCCCGCGATCTTCTCGTATTTCACCACTTACACCGAGGACGCGGCGGTGGTCGCGTTCGGCCTCGCGGAGACGTTCAACCTCATCGTCGTCATGCTCGCGTTCATGGCCATCGTCTTTCAGATCCCGCTTTTCATCATGCTCGCGATCATGATGAACCTCGTCACGCGGGAGTGGCTGGAGGACAAACGGCTCATCTTCTGGGGGGCGTTCCTCGGCATCGCGTTCATCTTCAGCCCCGACCCGACCGGGATGGCCCCGATCATCGTCACGCTCACCATGATCGTCCTCTATGAGGGGACGCTCGCGGTCCTCCGGTGGACGGGTAATTAGCCCGACGCGTTGCTTCCCCCGATGGAGCCGCGTGGCTACTCCGCGGCGTGTTCCCGCTTCAGCGAGAGTGCCGTCCGGTCGAACGAACAGACCAGTTCGTCCTCCCCGTCCGCGACGACTTTGAACGCCTCGACGTGCATGGTGACGATGCCGCGCTCGCCGTCGCTCGTCTCCCGTTTGTCGGTCACCGTCGACTGCGCGCGGATCGTATCGCCGTGATACACCGGGTTCGGATGCTGGACGTCGTCATACGAGAGGTTGGCGACGATGGTGCCGTCGGTCGTCTCCGGAATCGAGAGCCCGACGGCGAGCGCCATCGTATATAAGCCGTTGACGAGCCGTTCGCCGAATTGGGTCCCGCTCGCGAACGCCGCATCGAGGTGTAACGGCTGCTGGTTCATGCTCAAATCACAGAAGCGCTGGTTATCCGATTCGCTGATCGTTCGACGCCGTTCGTGTTCGATCGTCTCGCCCACCGTGAACTCCTCATAATACAGGCCGGCCATGTCTGCGTCTCCCGGAGCGGTTTGAAAACTCTATCGCCGTCGGGTTTATATCCGATCCGGCGAGCGAATCGATATGACGCGACGAAGCCTCCTGTTTACGCCCGGCGACAGACCGAGACTCCTCCGGAAAGCGGCCGATTCGGGGGCGGACGTCATCTGTTTCGATCTGGAGGACGCAGTCGCACCGGGGCGGAAGGATGAGGCCCGTGAGGCGGTCCGGGAGGTCCTCACGGACCCGACGTTCGTCACCGACGCCGAGGTCTGTGTCCGGCTCACGGCGGACCCGGCAGCCGACCTCGACGCGATGGTCGAAGGGGTATCGGAAGCCGGTACCGACGGTGGGATCCGACTGGACGCCGTGATGCTCCCGAAAGTCGAGACGGCAAAGCGGGTGGAGACGGTGGCCGGCATGTGTGCCGAGCGCGACCTTGAGATCGGCATCCTCGCGCTGATCGAGACCGCAGCGGGCGTGCTCACAGCCCCGGCTATCGCGGAGGCGGACCCAACCGATGCGCTCCTGTTCGGTGCCGAGGACCTCGCGGCCGACCTCGGCGCGACCCGGACGGCAGAGGGGACGGAGGTCCTGTACGCCCGCGAGCGTGTGGTCGTCGCCGCGAGCGCCGCCGGGGTCGACGCCATCGACACCGTCTACACCGACTTCGATGACCCCGAGGGCCTCCGCGAGGAGACGACCTTCGCGGCGACGCTCGGCTACGACGGAAAGATGGCGATCCACCCGGGACAGGTCCCGGTCATCAACGCCGCCTACACGCCTGATCCGGAACGGGTGGCCTGGGCCGAGGCGGTGATCGAGGCGCGCGACGAGGCGGCCGTGGAGGATCGGGGGGTCTTCGAGGTCGACGGGGAGATGATCGATGCGCCGTTGATCGCGCAGGCGGAACGGATCCTCGAACGGGCACACGCGGCGGACGTTCGCTGACCGGAGGGGCCCGCGAGCGTACGAAAAATTCCCCCCATCGACACAGTTAACCGGACACGTCGGACTGGTTTCGGTATGTCGGAACCGCAGAATCCGTTCGAGAGTCTCCGGGAACAGGTCGCCGACGCCGCGACGTATCTCGAGGTCGATCCCGGCGTCGTGCGACGGCTCTCCACGCCCGAGCGGATACTCGAAACCAACCTGACCATCGAGCGGGACGACGGCTCGTTGGCGACCGTCCGCGCGTACCGCTCCCAGTTCAATGGCGACCGCGGTCCGTACAAGGGTGGGATCCGGTACCACCCGAAGGTCACCCGGGACGAGGTGAAGGCGCTCTCGGGCTGGATGGTTTATAAATGCGCGGTGGTGGATATCCCCTACGGCGGCGGAAAGGGCGGGATCGCGATCGACCCCGCCGACTATTCGGAGGCCGAACTGGAGCGGCTCACGCGGTCATACGCCAAGGAACTCCGCCCCATAATCGGTGAGGACACGGACATCCCCGCGCCGGACGTGAACACCGGCCAGCGGGAGATGAACTGGATAAAAGACACCTACGAGGCGCTGGAAAACACGACCGCACCCGGCGTTATCACCGGAAAGGCGCTCGATTCGGGCGGAAGCGCTGGGCGCGTGGAGGCGACCGGCCGGTCGGTCATGCTCACGGCCCGCGAGGCGTTCGACTGGCTCGACAGGGACGTCGCGGACGCGACCGTCGCCGTCCAGGGATACGGCAACGCCGGCTCGGTCGCTGCCACGCTGTTAGATGAACTCGGTGCGACGGTCGTCGCCGCCTCCGACTCCTCCGGGGGAGTTTATCACCCGAACGGGATCGACCCACAGGCGGCGAGAAAACACAAGACCGAAACCGGCACCGTGTCGGGCTACGGGGACACCAAATCGCTGACGAACGAAGAGGTCCTGACGCTCGACGTCGACCTCCTCGTCCCGGCGGCCTTGGAAAACGCCATCGACCGTGAACTCGCCGGCGACGTCCGTGCCGACGTTATCGTCGAGGCCGCAAACGGCCCACTCACACCCGGCGCGGACGAGGTCCTCGCCGAACGGGAGGTGACGGTCGTCCCCGACATCCTCGCGAACGCCGGCGGCGTGACCGTCTCCTACTTCGAGTGGGTACAGAACCGACAGCGGTTCCATTGGACCGAAGACCGCGTGAACGACGAGCTCGAACGGGTCATCACGGAGGCGTTTTCGGGGCTCGTCGATACCTTCGAGGAGCACGACGTCCCGAACCTACGGATCGCAGCGTACGTCGTCGCGCTCGAACGGGTGATGCGCGCGTACGAGCAGGGCGGCACGTGGCCGTAGACGGAACGGATCTCGGGGATCGATACGGCTATTTGATCCGCCGTGCAACGTGTTGACATGAGTGCGCGGCTTCGCGACTGGTTCGACGGGGGTGATGAGCCGACGCTCGATGCCGTGCGTGACGCCGAAACGATGCGAAACGCGGTGGATCGCGCCGCGCTCGCCGAGACGATCCCATCGGGGTGGGCCGTCCGGTCGGATATCGTCCTGTACGGAAACGACACGCTCACCGACGTCCTCGTCTTCAGACACGACCGGACCCGCCAGGAGTTGATCGTGTTGCCGGAGTCGAACACGGACCCGAACGGCCCCGTGCGGTTCTATCACCACGACCGCAACGCGGGCTACCGTCGCGAGCTCCCGGTCACGAAACGGTCCCTCGCGTCTGGATTGTCGTATGCGCTCGATCGGATCGAGCGGTTCGAGCGGTTCTTCGACGGACNGAGCGCCGCGCTCCCGGGAAAAGGTATATAAGACTGTTTCCGGGTTTTGAGTCGAGTTCGTCGCTTACGCGACCGTTTCGANCTNCGCCAAGCGCTCGGCGAGGAAGGTCGCGATCGGAACGTCCTCGCTCTCGACGAAGCGTACGAGTTCCTCGCCGTCCGCGGACGCCACGACGACCGTCGGGATGANCTCGATATCGTACTCCTCGACGCCGGGTCCCTCCTTGCGTCCGTCGACCTTCGTCACCGGATAGTGCCGGATCCGGTCGGCGGGGACGCCGGCGGCAGCAAGCGCGGCACCGAACGCCGGAAGCTGTTCTTGACAGTCGATACACCAGTCGCCGCCCCAGACGTGAAAGACGTACTCCTCGGNACCGAGCGCGTCGAGCACGTCGTCATCGAAGGCATCGGCGTCGAGGTGTGGGTCCGGGTCAAGGGTTTCGAGGGTCATACNTCAGGTAGCACGCCAGCGCTGTTAAAAGGCGCGTCGGGGGCAACGGTCGCGGAGAGCGGCGACGGGTGNACGAACNNCGCGTCACTCCCGCTGGCGACGCCGTGCCCGACGCCGATACTCGCCGTAGCGGTCGGTGGGATCGAAGGGNGCCGGAGCGCTGTTTTCGGTCGGGCCGCCACAGTCCGGGCAGGTGTCTTGAAGGGTGTAAACCGGCCGCTCGTGGGGAGTGTCCGGGTCCGCACAGACGCGAATGTGTGATCGCATGAGAGAAACGGGACGCGGGCGGCTACTCGTCGTCCTCGCGGCGCTCGCGGTGGAACTCGCCGGTTCCGTCCGCGGCCTCGATCGCCTCCCGGGCGCGGGCGGCAGCGGCTTCGAGCTCGGCCTCGGCGGTCTTGTAATCGGGCGCACGCACCTTGATCCGGTACTCGGGCGAGCCGACGTAGCCGACCTCCAGTTCGACCTCCTCGGGAACCTCGCCGTTACCCTCGGCGGCCGAGAGCGCGGCCTTGATGTCGTCGACGCCGTCGGGCGCGGCCGAGGTGAGGTCGACGTAGCCGGTCACGTCGACGTAGGGAACGGAGACGTTCTCGCGGGCGGCGGCGACGATGGCTTCTGCCGCCTCCTCGTCGATGTCGACGTCGTCGAGCGCCTCGCCGCCGTGTATCGCGGCCGTCTCAAAGGCATCGTACAGCGAGTCGTACTCGACGAGCAGGGCGTTCGCGACGCTCGTGTAGCGCTCGTCATCGACGTCCTCGCCGAGCGCGATCAGCATCCAGTTGTCGGCCTTCCGCTCGTTTTTCCAATCCTGAATGGTCTCTTTCCGCTGGTGTTCGTTGACGTCCTTGATCGAGAGGTCGATCTGCGCGGAGGACTCCTGTACTTCGAGCACCTTCGCGACGACCGTCTGTCCCTCACGGACGTGGTCACGGACGTTCTTGATCCATCCGGACGCGACCTCGCTGATGTGACAGAGGCCGCGTTTGTTCTCGTACTGGTCGAGGTCGACGAAGACGCCGAAGTCGGCGATCTCATCGACTTCGCCGACCACGAGTTCGCCGGGTTCGGGCCATCCGCTGTACTGCATGACAGGGGGTGAGGCGGTTACCGTGCCTCGACGGTTTCGACGATCTCGCCGTGCAGCTCGGCCTCCCCGCCGGTCGGGGTCGCGAGCGTCGTGCCACAGACCGCACAGGACACGACGGAGGCGGCCTTGCCGAAGACGACCTGTTCGTTCTCACAGTCGCCACACGCGAGGCGATAGAAGTTTCCAGCCATGATTACTCCTGGAAGGTGAGTCGACCGGCGCGCCATCCCTCGCGCATGTGGGCCTTGCCGCAGTCGGAACAGCGGTACTTCAGGTGCGTCTTCTTGGTGGGTTTGTCCCCACCGGGCACCTTCGAGTATCCGCCGGCGTTGCCGATCGTCGCGAGCGCGCGGCGTCGCTGGCGAGCGTCCCGCTTCATCCCGGTCGCTCGGCCCGACCGGACCTTCTCGACCTCGTGTTCGTGGTGACCGTCACAGTTCGGACAGTAGGTGTTGAACCGACGTGGCATTTCCATGGATATCTACCTTGCCCGGGATTTGACGCCGACGCTTAAAACGGGTTTGGTCTGTCGTGGGTCGGTGACCGGCTCAGAGCGTGTAGTCGTGCTCGCCCGTCTCGCTCTCCAAGAACGCGGTGAGGAGGTCGATCGTGGCCGCGATGTCGTCCCCGTTCGCCGTCTCGGTGACGGTGTGGAGATAGCGCGTCGGGATCGAGATCGCCCCGACCGGTTTCGCGCCGTTCGCCCGCTGGAACCCGGCGGTGTCCGTTCCCCCTGCGGGAAGCACCTCGTGTTGATACTCGATCGACTCGCTCTCCGCGACGTCGGTGAGCCGGCTGTGGACCTTCGGGCTCGTGATCACCGAGGAGTCCTTCAGTTTGATGGCCGTCCCCGCGCCCAGTTCGGTTACGGCGTCGGCCTCCTTGCCGATCTGTGGGACGTCGTTGGCGACGGTGACGTCCAAGGCGATGGCGAGGTCGGGATCGATATCGACGCCGAGTGCGTGTGCTCCGCGGAGGCCGACCTCCTCCTGGACCGTCGCGGCGAAGTGGATCGTCACGTCCGGGTCCTCGATCCGGCGTGCCGCCTCGATCATCGCAAAGACGCAGACGCGGTCGTCGAGCGCCTTCCCGGTGACACACTCGCCCAGCGTGGTCGTCGTCTGGTCGAGCGTGACAAGGTCGCCGACGCTCACGAGGTCGGAGACCGCATCGCTCCCGCGTCCGAGGTCGATGAACAGGTCGGAGACCTCGTCGTTCTTTTCCCGCTGTTCGTCGGTGAGCGTGTGCGGCGGCACCGAGCCAATGACGCCAGTGAGGTCCTCCTCGCCGTGCACCGTGACGCGCTGAGCCCGCAGGACGCGGGGGTCGAACCCGCCGAGCGGGTCGACCTGAACGAAGCCCTCGTCGGTGACGTGCCGGACCATGAAGCCGATTTCGTCCATGTGGGCGGCGACGGCGACCGAGTAGTCCGACTCGCCCTCGACGGTGGCGACGACGTTACCCATGGCGTCGGTCTCGATGTGGTCGGTCACCTCGGCGAGTTCCCGCCGGACGATCTCCCGGACGCGGTCCTCGTAGCCGGGAACGCCCCGTGCCTCAGTCAGCTCACACAGCAGTTCGTAATCGAACGCGAACGACATTGTCGGACGTTGATGCTCCAGAAGCAAGTACCGACCGATCCGCCTACCCGATCGCCGCTATCCGAGCGCGAGGAAACGAACAACCATTTGTCGATTTATTCAGGTTCCGGAACGCTTTTCGGGGCGCTCTCGGGATATGCGTCCATGACTGACGTCGAAGCCGAACTCCGCGAGCAGTTCACCGAAGCGTTCGAAGGTGCAGACTACCCCGTGAAAAACCAGATGGACCTCGTCCCCGCGCTGCCGAACGGCCCCGCGACGAAGTTCGAGGCCGGCGACGTAAGCCTCACCGCGATGGAGATGGCCGCGAAGCTCGGCAGCGAACAGGAGTTCCCGTATGACTCCGTCGAGGAGCTGGTCGATGACATCATCGTGGGCCTGAAAGCGAAGGACATCATGTGAACTACCCTACCCTACTCGCTCACGGCTTTCGCCGTTCGCTCCTTGAGGGTAGGGCTTCCTGCTTCCACGACGCGCTTTGCAGATACCGAGGTA
>SL_8KL_010_SEDDRAFT_10000300_pt1 | contig 42640 bp, 50 predicted proteins | sample SodLakKL_010_SED_4_FD_11160 | JGI IMG/M metagenome (IMG submission 11160)
TGACGAGGCAAAAACAATAACGGTGCAGCGGCGCTGGGAAGGAATGCCCACGCGGTTCTATAGGCTGCGCTTTAAAAATGATCCGGGCATGGCAGGCGATCCGGAGGTAGTTAAGCAGGATGATCCGGCTGTGGCGAACAGTGAAAATGAACAGGTTAAATACTGGTATGAAAACAACGATGGATAGTGTAACCGTTCGGCTGCGCGGTGAAAATGATCCGGTTACAGACCGGTTACAGCCGCGCGGCCTTTAAAATGGGCCTTTTTTAACAGGTGTAACCGGTGTAACAGGTGTAACCGGTATATATTATACTATAGGGAAACAAAACTTATTGATCGGATCTGTGATCCGTTATAGTTTTGTAATTGTAATTTATTACAGTGTGGGTGTAAATTTACCGGTTACACGGTTACGGATCCCGAAAAAGCCCGTGGTTAAGGGCCAAACGGCCGTAACAGGGCCCTTTTTTTACTTGTTACAGAAGGCGTTTACTTGTTACAGTAGAGCATTTTAGCGCATAAAACATAACAAAGCTGTAAAAAAATGGTTAGAAAGGAGGCCGTTACAAGTGGCTTGGAATGATCCGAGTGAGAAAAATTTACAGGAAAACATTTTAAAATACTTGCGCAAGGTGCCGGACAGTTTTGTTTATAAAATACATGGCAGCAAGTATGGGATTTCTGGCCTGCCGGATATATGCTTTGTTTGGCAGGGAAAACCTTATTACTTTGAAGTTAAGGCGCCGGGCGGCAAGCTTACCGCGCAGCAGGCACAAAGGATCGAGGAATTGCACGCTGCAGGCGCGATTGTTGCTGTGGTGAGCAGTGCAAAGGAAGTTCGTGGTATAATTGAACCGAAAAGGCGGCGATAAAAATGGAACGGTTAACGGAAGGGCAGCGCGTGGCGCTGTATAATTTGATCGATAAAACAGAGCGGCTGTGCGGCGAGCCGTTACTGGATAAGACGGAAATTGACGATTTAAGCAAGCAGGAAGCCGGGCGCTTTATTGCGCAGCTTTTAGAGGATCTGGGCATGGAGCCTGTTGATTGATCTGGCCGCAGAGGGTGGTGAGATTATGCTGGACTTGCATATTTACTGCAGTGGGCTGGCGCGAATTTACCATGTTTATTTCAACGACAACGAGCGGATCGTGGCTGGTGATCTGGCCTCTTACCGTGTTTTTCAGTTACTGCAAGAATACGAAGAAGGTAAGTTAAAAATAAAGGAGGGATCCGCGGTGCCTTTCGCACTTACAAGAAAGCAGGTTGACTGGTTAAGCGAGCGGCTGGGTGTTAAGATACAGGTTGATCCGGTGCAGGTTAAAGAAGCGCTGGATGAAATAACACGCGAAGAAGTGCAGCGAATAGCACAGAACCGGGAACCGGATTATAAAGGCTTATAATAAACAAAAGGGAGGACTTGCAAAAAGATGGAAGATACTGTAATATGTTTAACAGGGCGATCAGGCAGCGGCAAGACCACGATCGCGGATTTGCTTTACGAGTTTTATGGCTTTAACCTTATAAGATCGCGAACTACGCGAAAGCCACGGCACGAAGGCGAGCGCCGCGAATATGTTTTTATGACGGAGCCGCCGGGCAGTGATGAGCCGGGAGTTATAGGCTGGGATCAGTTTAACGGCGTGCATTACTGGGCAAAGCGCTTTGATTATAAGAAACGTGGGATCAGCGTTTACGCTATTGAGCCGCAAGGCGCGCAAAGGTTGGAGCAGGAAATTGGGCACGAGGCGGCGGTGGTGATTATTTGGCTGGAAGCAAGTTATGAGGCAAGGCTTATGAGGCTGCAGCAGGAAAGCCACGGCAATGACTGGGCGGTGCAGCGGCTGGCAAGGGATAATGACGGCAGGTTTGAAGGGCTTATTAAGTGCGATTTTGTTTATAACACTGTTAACGTGGATCCGGAAAGTGTGGCTTGGGATATAGCGGTTGAAATAAAAACTAATGGGAGGTTAGGAAAATGGAGGAAATGAGAGCGGCAAGGGATTTGCTGGAAAGACACAGGGACAGGCTTTACAGGCAGCACGAAGATCTTGTTGAGCAGCCGATCAGCGAGATCAATCCTGAAGATAGGACGGCGGCCGCGCAGCACAGGGCATATTTACAGGCGCTGGACTTTAGCATTTTAATTGTTAACTCGGCCCTCGAAAACGAGGAAGCGAGCGCGCGCTGTGCAGAGCTTGAACGGCAGGCAGCAAGGCACGATAAAGCAGGGAAGGAGGTGGAGAAATAATGTTAAGGATTACAGGTTGCTTATTTTGGTTGATTGCTGTGGCAGTGCTGGCAGTGTTTATGCTGGGCGGTGCTGCCGAGGTTGTGGGAAGTGCGGCGGAAACTGTTTACGCAGAGGAAGAAGCTGTGGAATATGCTTGCACGGATCCGCACGGCGATTGCGATACCGTGCTGACACCTGATTGTGAGCAGCACTTTACGCTTGAAGGCGATCAGCCTATCTGCCCGGATTGTTTTAAACGGCTTGACCCGTGCAACGTGTGCGGCGACAGGCGCACTGATGCCGGGCCGGGGCTGACATGCCCGGTATGCGAAGAAAGTGCGACACAGGCCGCTGCAGGCGCCGACAATATGAATGATGGCGCAGTTAAGAGCGGCAGTGCAGCAGAAGCAGTTTACGAACCGGAAGAATTGATCGATGCTACGGTGGATCATATATTAGAGCGCGAGAGTATGAACGCAGCAATGTTTGAGGCTGCCGGTTTTGAGCACGTGGATCTTACCGTGATCGATCTTGTTGATTTATGGAACCGCTTATTTTAAGAGTTTTACGGTTGGAGCGTGGGCGCTGCGCGTGCCTGCGCTTCGGGGAAGGAGGTGATCTTGAGTGCTTTTATTTCTGCAAGTGGTTTTTGGAACATTGCTTGTTCTGTCGGCCTTTGGTTTTTTAGGCGAAAAAGACGATACAAAGAAGGGCTTTTTACTGCTGGGCGTGCTTACTTCCGGCGGTATATTAATCTATTTATTGAAGGAGTTTTTGTAGTATGACGGCAAAAAAGAAGGGAATGTTACCTAATATGGCAGCAGAGAAATTAGAGGGCAGAGAGCAGGAAGTTGAAGCAATGGCGAAGCAGGTTTTACAGCGTGCAGTGAACGGTGAACTGGATCGCGGCGATCTGGAGCTGTGGCACAGGGAAGGCCATTACCTTATCACATGGCTGCGCGCGCAGTTTGAAGCATTACACTATATTTAGGGAGGTTTTACAATGTTTTACAAAAGGGATGATTTGGACAGGGCATACGGGCTGGGCAAGGCAGGCGAGAGCACGGCCTTTATGGGCGATCAAGAGGTTAAATTTAATCCGCAAAGGTTCGAGTTAGGCGCTGACTTTATTGAAAGCTTAAGCTGGGAGCGTGAAAAAATGGAGGTGTTAGAATTAACGGAAACCGTGGGTGCACTGCTGGGCTTGATCTCCGAAATAAAGGATCTGGACGTGCAGTTTTGGGTGCACGGGCACACGCAGACGGTTAAACAAGAGCAGGTTGATCAGCTCCATTCTGCTTTGCGCAAGGTTTATGGCCCGGAGAACGTGGCATATAATCCGATGGATGGAAACTTGCGCGGCCTTAGTGTTAAGGCCGGCGATGGCAAGGTTGACATCAGTTTCGCTTTGACCGAATAAGCAGGGCAATAAGCTCGGAAGCAGTTACCTTCGGGGCTGCTTCCGGGCACTTTTAAGGAGGTGTTTGCAGTGGGATTTTTCTTTTACGGGATCATAATTTGCACGCTGCTGCTCATTCTGATAATGCTTACAGACAAAGATAAACATAATAGGAGGCCGCCGCGGAATGGATAATAATGTTTTTGCTGGGCTGGGCAAGTATAACGTTATACTGGCGGATCCGCCGTGGGAATACCGGGATCGCTGCCATGCTGGCGAGCGCGGTGCAGCTTACAAGTATCCGATCATGAAGATAGCTGACATTAAGGCTTTACCTGTGCAGCAGCTGGCGGCGGATGACTGTGCGCTGTTTTTATGGATCACTATGCCGAACCTGCAGCTTGGACTTGACACTGCGGCGGCTTGGGGCTTTGAATATAAGACCGTGGCCTTTACGTGGATCAAGTTAAACAAAAAGCAGCCGACCTTGTTCTGGGGCATGGGCAGCTATACAAGGGCGAACGCTGAAATGGTGCTGCTGGCTACAAAGGGCAAGATCCGGCGCGTGGACGCTGGCGTTCACTCGGTGGTGCAAACAAAGATTGGAAAACACAGCGAAAAACCGGATGAAGTGCGGCGGCGGATCGTCAGGTTACTGGGCGATGTGCCACGGATCGAACTTTTCGCGCGGCAAGTGGTGCCCGGTTTTGATTGCTGGGGAAACGAGGTGTAATGGGCTGTGAAAAAGTGCAGCAAGTGCGGCGTAGAAAAGAAATACGCTGAATTTAACAGGGATAAACGCCTTGATGACGGGCGGCGCAGTATATGCAAGGCTTGCGAAAAAAGGTATCGTGCAATTAATAAGGTGCAGCGATCGCAGTATAAGAAAAAATACCGGGCTGAAAACCGGGCGAAGGGATCGGCTTACTTTAAGAAATACCGGGCCGAAAACCGGGCAAAGACAGCGCGGCATCATAATATCCGCAAGGCACGGGCGCAGGGCGTGGCGAGCGATTTCACGGAAGCACAGTGGGCCGCCTGCAAGGAATATTTTAACGATAGTTGTGCTTACTGTGGCGAAAAAACTACGCTGCAGCAGGAGCATTTAATAGCCTTGAGCAGCGGCGGCGGTTATACAAAGAGCAATATCGTGCCGGCCTGCACGGCCTGCAATGACAGCAAGAGCAATAAAGGCTGGAGGCACTGGCTGCGCAGGCAGGCTTTTTATAGCTACGAACGGGAGCAAAGGATCGATCGTTACAAGGCGAGCATGCAAGTTTAAAGGGAGGTGTCTTTACTGTGAGTATAGCGCAGTTTCTGTTTATTTTACTCTTAGGCGTGGCGCTCGGCCACGTGTTGACCTTTTTAATGATAAAAAGGTTGATCTTTAACGAGCGGAGGTGGTGAAAGTGTTGAAATATATAGTTTTATGGGTGTTGAATTGGCTTTACAATTTAAGAAGACGCTTAATGCGGAGGTGATTACATGGCAAAAAGCAAGGGAACCAGCAGCAGGATCGAACAAAAAGAACACGAGCGCAGGCTGGCAGCTTACAGGCACACGGCCTCTGATGTAGAGGCTGCAGGGCGGCTGGGGCTGGGATCGTCCCGGACTTTTAGCGCGTGGCGCGAAAAATATAATCTCCCGGCAAAACGCTTTGTCAAGCAGCACGTTAAGAATAGCGACTACGTTAAAAACAGGCCGGAGGGCGAGCGGAAAACTATACGTGATTTCGGCAGCGATTTAATGCGCGCGGCTGACGCTGTGCCGGGCAAGCCGATCAGCGCTGAAAACGTGCACAATTTCATTGACGAGTGGCGCGACCTGTTTGGGAAGCATAGAGCACAGCGCACGGGGCCGGGCGGCAAGAAAAACGCAAGCCTGCAAAGCCGGAACGATCTTGGCGATTTACCTATTGACAAGGGTGATAAAGAATGGTATGATTAGGACGAATGGAGGACGAGTGAAAATGTTAAATAATCTTGCACGCTCCGCAAGTTGTTTATCTGCTCCTTTCTCATCTGCAGCGCAGTATCGCCTTTCTGGGCGGTGCTGCGCCTTTTTTTTGTCTGTTTACTTAAAATATCGGAGGTGTTTACGGCTTGGAAATAAAAAAGTTTAAAGTGGACGAGATCAACCCGGCGCCTTATAATCCGCGAATTGATCTGCAGCCGGGCGACCCGGATTATGAAAAACTCAAGAAAAGTATTTTAGAGTTCGACTACGTGGAGCCGATTATTATTAATATGCGCGAGGACAGCAACGTGCTTGTCGGTGGCCATCAGCGCTTAAAAATACTGCGCGAGCTGGGCTGGGAAGAAGTGGAGGCGAGCGTGGTTAACTTGGACAGCGAGCGTGAAAAGGCTTTGAACCTTGCAATGAACAAGGTGCAGGGCCGCTGGGATGAAGAATTGCTGGCGGAGGTGCTGCAAGGGATCGATCAGTGGTTAACGGACGAGGAACCGGACTTTGACCTTGAAGCAACGGGCTTTGACCGCGGTGAGCTGGACGCGATCTTGGATGAAATGGCAGTGGCTGGCGACAGCGACTGGGATCCGGATCAGCCACGGGCAAGCTTAAGCGATCGGTTCGTGGTGCCGCCGTTCACAGTGCTTGACGCACGGCAGGGCTACTGGCGCGCGCGGAAAGAAGCTTGGTATGAGCAGGGCATTGCAACGGAAGCCGGGCGTGAAAACTTGGATGACACAGTGGCGAGCGGCTGGGTGAGCCGCGGCAACGAAAAAGGCGGCAGCGCCTTTGATCCGGTGCTGGCTGAAATAGCTTATAAATGGTTCTGCCCGGTGGGCGGTGCAGTGCTGGATCCTTTCGCTGGTGAAAGCACGAAGGGCATTGTCGCTGCGCTGCTGGGCTTTGATTATACCGGGATCGAAGTCCGTGGCGAGCAGGTGCAGGCGAATGATCAGCAGTGGCAGGCCATATCTGCAGGGCCGGGCGTGGGCGAACCGCGCTGGATAACGGGCGATGCTGCAGAGCTTGACAGTTTGCTGGCAGGCGGCAAGCAGTATGACTTTATATTTACTTCTCCGCCTTATTATGACCTTGAAATTTACAGCGAAAATGAAAAGGATGGCAGCGCGTTTAAGGATTACGAAAGTTTTATGGCATGGTATAAAGATATTTTCGCGCAGGCTATTAAGCGCTTAAGCGATAACGCCTTTATTATGGTTAAGGTGGGCGAGATCCGCGACAAGAAAACCGGGGCTTACAGGAATTTCGTGGGGGATAATATCCGCTGCTTCATGGATCTGGGCTTGCATTACTATAATGAAGCTGTGCTTGTTACTCCGGTCGGCAGCTTACCAGTGCGAGCAGGCAGGCAGTTTGTTTCAGGCCGCAAGCTGGGCAAAGCGCATCAGAATATCCTTGTATTTTACAAGGGCGACTTGAAAAAGATCAAAGACCTGCAGTTTACGGAGGTTGAACTGGACGAAGATGGCAGTGTAACGCTGGAAAGCGAGGCTGAAGCGGCAGAGCCAGATACTGCAGAGGCCGACCGACCGGAGTTAACACTGGCAAAGGCTGCGGATAACGCTTTACCGGGCGAGGCCGCGGATCTTTACAATGCAACGGGGAGCGTTCCTTTTAGAAAAAAGTTTAAAGCCTGCCCGGAACTCGGCAGTTATTTAAAGCTGGTTTATGAGGCAGGCGATCAAGAATTGGAGCTGGTGCCCGGTGAGCCGGATCCGGTGCCGCTGCAAGATAACGGAACCTGCTGGGTGTCGTTTACTGGCGGAAAGGACAGCGTGGCTGCAGCAATCAAGGCGCAGGAACAGGGCTATAAAGTGATCCCTTATTACTTGGACGGGATTAATCGTGGCGTCCGTGATGAACTGTATTATGCGCAGCAGATCTGCGACCGCATGGGCTGGCCTCTTGTAGTTGACAAGGTTAAGATCAGCGGCAAAAAAAGCGGCGTTATCGAGCTGCCGACAAAAAATCAAGTTATCGTGCTGGCTATGCTTGGACGTATGGCAGAGCAGGGCGGCGCAGTTTGGACGGCTGGTTATCACGCTGATACAAAGCAGGAAGAACGTGGCTGGGGCTTTGATTTTAGCGATGGAGATCAGGCGGTTAACAGGTTTAATGAATACCTTGCAAGGCGGACGCCGGGCGTTATACCTCTGCAGCTGCTGCAGGACACGCTTGAGGCGTGGGCGCTGGTCGCTGACTACGGGCTGATTAATTACATTAAAGGCTGCGCCTGTCAGCCGCGCTTTAAGAAAATGCGCCACGATCATAACGTTAAAAAATTCGGCAAGCTGCTGCACGGGCGCTGCGGCAGTTGTATAAAATGCGCATGGGAACAAGTGGCTCTTGAACGGCTGGAAATAATACCGGAGAACCCGGCGCTACGAAAGCACGGGCGCAAGTTTTTAAAGCAGTTTGAAGATATATGGCAGGTCGGCAGTGTCGGCGCTTGGGGAATGGAGGACTATTTGGTGCCGCCGAAAAGGGCGCGCGAGTTACAGCGCAGCAAGTGGCCGGAACAGCCGATGCCTGACCCCTCGGAAGGTGGGTGCTTATAGCAGATGAAACCAGAGGCGAAAACGATCAAGCTGGCCGATCGTAAAATGATCCGGGCGATAGAAATTGATGTTTACATGGACAAGGCTGGCTATGAAAAAGCTGTTTGCTTTAGCTGTGGCAATGCAAGCAGCGAGCTGCGCTGGCAGGGCGTGGACGTGCTTGACATTTCACAAAGCGGCGACCTTGAGGCGCGGCGCTGGTTTACACAGGCCGAGATCCGGGCTACGTGGCCGCACGCTTTTGACGCGACAAGCGGACATTTACCTGCAGAGCTAATGTATAGGATCGGCCTGCGGCTGGCAAAGCTGCACGGGCTGCAAGAGGGCGAAATTTATACGATCGATTGCGGCAGCGGCGAAACACTGGTCGCGCTTAAAATGGCAAGGCCGGGCTGCAGGTTTATTGCTTGGTTCGATAACAGCAAGCCGGGCACGGAGTTTCACAGCGAAGCGCCTTTAATTCCGCTGGTGCTCGCGCTATCGGATCAAGTTTGGATCGATGCTGCAATGGTTACGGAGGTTATCAATGACTGAAACTGTTTGCTGGCAGTATTTAAAGCGACAAGAGTATGCGAACGACCCGGTGCCGCCGGCGCTGCCGCTTTTTAAGCCGGGCCGGGCACAGGTTAAGCCGATCAGCAAGGATCAAGCGCGCGCGGTGATCTTGAAATATGAGTGGCTGGGATCAATGGCGCAAACAGCTTATCACTACGGCATTTTCTACGGTGATCATCTGGCAGGCGTTACCTGCTTCAACGTGGGCGGTGCAGGGCTGGCCGGGATCAATTCGCATAAAGAGTTTAAGCTTCAACGTGGTGAGCTGGCCTGTCTGGCGCGCGGTGCTTGCGTTCACTGGGCGCCGAAAGGCACGAACAGCAGGCTTGTCGCGCAGAGCTGCAAGCAGTTTAAAAAGGACGTGCCTGCAGCGCGGCTGGTTATAGCATACGCGGATCCGGCTGCTGGTGAAATGGGCACTATTTATCAGGCTTGTAATTGGACACATACAGGTAAAACGTGGAAAGGGCGGCGGTGGATCGGGCCGGACGGGCAGGATCGTGATTGGAAATATCCTTATGATCTTAAGCGGCAGCACGGCGGCACACGTAAACAGTGGGCCGAGTGGCTCCGGGAGCAGGGCTGGACGGTTAAAGTGCTGCAGGCGAAATTAAAATATGTTTGGGTGCTGGATAAAAGGGACAAAGATCTGATATACTTAATACAGGGCAAAGCGCAAAGTTATCCGAAACGTTCACTTTAAGGCGGCAAATGTGCAATTTGGGAGCGCTGTGTCCATTATAAGGAACAAAAGGCGGTGGTTATTTATGGCGCAAGAGCAGTGCCCGGAGTGCGGATCGGTTAACTATGTTCCGGTCGGCGGTTGTCATACGTGTTATGACTGTGGATATAGCAAGTGCGGATAATTTAGGAGGGTGAAAAACTATGCCGAAAAAACATGATTGGGATAAACTAAAAAGCGAATATGTCGAAGGCTACACGGATCCGGCAGGTGCAACGGTATTTCCTACGCTGCACGATTTAGGCAAGCGGCACGGGATCAGTGAAAGCACGATCCGGAAGCGCAGCGCGCAGGATGACTGGGCCACGGAACGGGACATATATAGGCAGCGAATAGAACAGAAGCGCCGCGAAAATAAAGCTGACGATCTGGCGGCAAAGGCAAGCGAGTTTGATCAGCGTATTTTTCAGGGTGCGGAAATTGCGTTGAAGCATATTACAGCGCACTTTGCAAAGGCGAACGAGCGTGCAAGTGCAAGCCGGGGCGCTGACGTTATGACGCTTCATCAGTTGGAACAGCTGGCGCGTGCTTTGGAACGTTACCAAAAAATCGGGCGGCTGGCACTGGGCGAAGCGACCGATATACCGGGAGGCGATGCTAATGCCGAACAGCAAAAACTCATCAGGGAGCTTATTAATGACCCGGAAGTTGCAGAGCGAATTAAAGGGCGCTTCCGATCAGCAGTTGATGACAGAACTGGCGAAGAATGATTATAGTTTTTACTGCGAGTATGTGCATCGCGGCGAATACCGTCCGGCGCGACACTTGGATCTTATAGCTGCAAAGTTGACGGATCTGGCGCTGGGTGAGTTTAACAAGGTTATGTTTTTGCTGCCGCCGCGGCATGGTAAATCAATGACTGTAACGGAAAGCTTCCCTTCCTATTTTATAGGCAAGGATCCTTCGCGCAGGGTGATCGCAGTTAGTTACAGCGGTTTCCTTGCGCAGCGTTACGGCAGGTTAAACAGGCAAAAAGTGGAGGACTTCGGCGCTGAACTGTTTGGGATCAAGGTGTCAAAAGAGCAGCACGCCTCTGTGAACTGGGGCCTGCGCGCGCCTGCGCGCGGTGGGATGATCAGCGCCGGGGTCGGATCCGGCGTTACTGGTGAAGGCGCGGATCTGCTAATAATTGACGACCCGATTAAAAACCGGGCGGAAGCTGATAGCGTGGCTTACCGGGAGCGGATCTGGAACGAATGGCAAAGCACTTTAATCCCACGGCTGCAGCCGGGCGGCGCTGTGATCCTAATTCAGACACGGTGGCATGAGGACGATCTGGCTGGGCGCTTACTGGCAACGGAGCCGGACGAATGGCAGGTTTTTAACTTACCTGCACAGTGCGATGAACCGGATAACGACCTGCTGGGCAGGCAGCAAGGTGAATATTTGTGGCCTGCTTATGGTTTTGATCAGGAGTGGGGCGCAAAGCGACAAAAGGAAGTTGGAACAAGGGCATGGAACGCTTTATACCAGCAACGGCCTGCTCCGAGCACGGGTGCAATTTTGAAGCGACACTGGTTTAACTTCTGGTGCTACAAAGGGCAGGCGGATCAGCTTAAGGCAGTAACGCTTCCCGTTCCAGAAAGCTTGGGTGGCGGTTATGTGCAAAAGGCGCCAGAAGAATTGCCTGAAGATTTAGAAAGCATAACGCAAAGCTGGGATATGGCATTTAAAGACAGCAAACATTCCAGTTATGTCGTTGGACAGGTCTGGGGCGCGCACGGGGCGCGGCGTTACGTGCTGGATCAGATCCGCAAGCAGCTTGACTTCCCTGCTACGATCAGGGCTTTTGAGCAGCTTTGCGGCAAGTGGCCTGAAAGTCAGCAAAAGTGGATTGAAGATAAGGCGAACGGGCCTGCTGTTATCAGCACGCTGCAAGGCAAAATCGGAGGCATTATACCTGTCAGGCCGGAAGGCAGCAAGGAGGCACGTGGGCACGCGATCAGTGCGGAGGTCGAGGCTGGCAATGTTTATCTTCCTCATCCGCAGCTGGCGCCTTGGGTGTGGGATCTGATAGAAGAATGTGCGGTGGCGCCTTATGGTGCGACCGATGATATGTTTGACGCGTTAACGCAGGCGATTTCAAAGCTTGCAAAACGCAAGGCTGGCGGCAATGCGCCACGCGTGGCGAGTTTAGACACTGGCAGGCGTGGGCGGCGCCGTTAACTTAATTAAAAGGAGGCGATTAGATTGGCTTTTAAAGATCCGGAAAAGAAAAAGGCTTATGACCGGGAATATCAGCGCGCGCGGAAGCAGGAAAAGCAGGAAAAGGCTGCAAGCAAGGCGCCGTTCTGCTATGTTACCAGCAAGGGCAAGGCGGTTCGCTCTGATGTTATGGACAATTATGCGATTAAAGGTGATGAAGGTTCGCGGCAGATGCCGCTGGATAAGTTTGCTTCGCTTTATGCAACGGATCGCGTGATACAGCCGCTTTATAATCCCGAAGCGCTGGCAGCCGTGCTGGAAATGAACGCTTGTCATGCTCGCTGCTGCAGCGTAAAAGCGCGCGATACCGCTGGGCTTGGTTACAGCTTGGAACCTACTGTGGAAAACCCGGCAGAAGGGCAAAAGGAAACCCTGCGCGAGTTTTTAGAGGCGCAGGAAGGCTTGACGACAATGTTTTATCGGCAGCAGTATGATGTCGAGGCTATAGGCTACGGGGCGATCGAGGTGGTTCGCGAACAGCACAGGGCTGACGGCGTTCCGGTTAAGATGGTGCAGGTGCCTGCGCATACGCTGCGAATGCACAGCAGCGGAAATAAAGTGGTGCAGCGGCGCGGCAATAAGAAAACGTGGTTTAAGGTGTTCGGCAAGGAGCTTGACGTGGATCATTATACCGGGCACGAACACGACTTCGGAAGCCTGCAGCCTGAACGCAGGGCCACGGAGATTATTTGGAATAACCTTTATTCGCAGCGATCGGACTATTATGGGATCCCTGATATAGTGCCGGCGCTCGGCGCGGTGCACGGCGACATTTCACGGCGCGACTTTAACCTTAATTTCTTTGATAATTTCGGCGTGCCTGCTTATGCTGTATTCATTACAGGCGACTACGATCCGGGGCCTGTGAACCCGGACACGGGGCGCACGGAATTGGAGGAACAGATCGAAGAACACTTTTCAGCACTGGCGGACAAGCCTCACAGCACGATGGTTCTAACAGTTCCCACTCGTGAAGGCGGCGCTGGCGATGTGCAGATCAAGTTTCAGCCGCTATCGGTGGACGTTAAAGACGCAAGTTTTAGGCTTTACCGCAAGGACAATCGCGATGAAGTCATCGTGGCGCACGGCGTTCCGCCTTACAGGATCGGCGTGGCAGAGGAAGGATCGCTGGGTGGAAATACTGCAAAGGAAAGCACGGAAATTTATAAAGACAGTGTAATTAAGCCGCGGCAGGAAGTGCTTGAGGAAGTTATTAATAAGCACGTTGTCCGCGATGGGCTGCAGATCACGGACTGGCGCTTTAGCTTTGCGGAAATTGATACGCAGGATGAAGCGCACGATCTGGAAATGGTAAAAGCTTTATTTGATATGGGCGCCATGCGGATCCGCGATGTTATACAGCGTTACGGGGAAAAATACGGGATCGAAGATGATCCGGATGATCCTCTGCTGGACGCGCGTTTCGTGCAAGGGCAGCCGTTAACGCCTGAAACGCTGGAAGGGCAAGAGCAGGCTGCAGGCGTTATGCGCAGCTTGAAAAATGAGCTTTTAAAGGAGGCTGTTGACAATGGGCGAAGCAGCTACGGCCTTGAAGGCGGCGATGTTTTTGCAGATCAAGGAAAGCCGCGCAAGGCTTAAGCGCCGGAAAATTGCATGGACGGCAACGGCGGAGCGCAAGTTAACGCGGCAGCTCGTGGGCTTGTTTGACGGCGCGTTTAATGAAACGCTGGGGCGGCTGCAGCAGGCAGGCCGTGTTCCTTCCGGCGCTGCTGCACAGCGGCAGATAATACAGGCGATCGAAGCAAAGCACGGGGCGTTTACGCAGACGATACAGGACGCTGCGGTGGAAGCTGCAGAGCATGGGCGCAAAGAGGTTTTCGGTTACGCTGACACAGTGCCGCACGCTCCGCGCTTTGATCATACCAGCTTCAGCGAGCCGATCCGGGATCGGATCCGGGATCATGCGTTCACGGCAAGCGATAGAACGATGGATCGCGTGCGCGGCGATGTAATGGGAAACCTGCAGCAGAGTTATGCTGACGGGCTGGGCATAGACGAAGCTTCGGAACGCCTGCGCGGCAGCTTTGATAATATGAAGGATTACGAGCTTAAGCGCGTGGCACGGACTGAAATAAACAGCTTTCAGAACGAGGGTGCTCACGAAACCTGCAAGGAATTAAGCGATTATGAGCAATGGTGGGGCGCTGATGATCTGCGCAGCCGTGGCACAGAGCCGGAGGATATGTCGGATCATACCGGGGCCGGGCTGCACGGGGAGATCGTGCGCACTGGCGATCAGTTTAGCAACGGGCTTTATTATCCGGGCGATCGCAGTGGCGGCGAGGCTACGATACATGAGTGGATAAATTGCAGGTGCCGCGTTGTGCCGTTCTTTATGCCGCCGGGCTACAAAGCGCCGGACAAAACACAGTTTCGCGAGGGCGATCTGGTAAAAGATGAGCCGGAACAGGAACCCGGCGAAAAAGAACTGCAGGATTTTTGCCGCGAAAACGAGGTGGATCCTGAAGTATTTAGGGATAACTTGGGTGCGAATGAAGCGCGCAGTTTAATGCTCGCGATGGATGATCATGTTATCGCAAACAAGGGCACGCTGAACGCTTTAAGGTCTGGCATGGGCGGCAAGTTGTCGAATTTTAAAGGTGTTAAGCGCGGCATGGGAACCGAATGGACAGAAATGACCCGAGGCAGTTACAGCGCGGCCTTCCCCGAAAAGCAGCTGGCAGATATCGCGCGTGAAGTAACAGCAGAATGGGCAGGCGCCTCCAATTCACGCGGCGCGCTGGCAATGCAAAAAGCTTTACAGCAAACAGGCTTGAGCAAGGGAAAATATACTAATAAAGTTTATGCAAAAGTTATGGGCAAGCGGCCTCGCGACATTGATGCAATGGCAGATCAATATTTAGCTTGGAACCACGGCATAACAGCCGGGAAGGAAAAAATTATGCGCGAAGTGGTGCTGCGCGACTACGTGCGAACGCAGAAGCTGCTCAAAGCAATGGGAGTGCCGAAAAAGGTTGACGTGGTTCGCGGCATACGTGGCAGCGGAGTGCCTGATACTGGCAGCTGGACTTATTACCCACGGGCGGCGGAAAGTTTTAGCACTCAAACGCAGACCGCGAAAAGCTTTGGGGAAGTGCTGCTTAAGACAAAGGTTGATCGGCGCCGGATCTTCGCGCACGATGCAACGAACACGACTTTCTGGGAAGATGAAGCGGTCTTTTTATGGCATAAAAATTATGTGCGGCCAAAAATAGATCCGAGCTTAAGCAGTGCAGATCAGAAAACGGCAGTATTTAAGAAACGCGAGCCGCGAATGCTATCAGATCTTTCATGGGATATATACGTGGCGGCACGGCACGCGCGGCGGATCGAGCTGGGCCGCGATCTTACCGAAGAACAGATCGAGGCCGTGGCGCAAGAAGTAGGCGAACGGCTGGATCAGGTTGAAGTTAAAGATCATCTGGCGCTGCTGGAGGAATATAGTGGCGTGGTTACTGAATAAGCTGGCGGCGCTGCAGCAGCAATGCCTCTGTCGCAAAGCAGGGCGGCGCGTGCTGGCTTTTAGGAGGTGATGCAATGTAATTGCCTTAAGCTGTTCTTAAAAGGCGCTTGACAGGGATGATTTGCTGATGTAAACTATAGGAAATGACCCTGTGCTACACTGCCGGGATCCTTCCCGGCGAAAAGGAGGTGCAAGAATGCCGAAATTATCCGAGCATAGTTACGAAGAAAAGCTGCGCAAGCTTGATCGTGAACTGGTGAAGCAGCTTAATGGCTTTTTCAGTGAAGGTAGTCCGCAGCCAGACAGGCCGATGGGCGATATACCTGTGGGGCCGGACTTTGGGCTTATGGCAACGTATGGCAGCAGCATCATTGTTAAGGATTATGACGCTGGTAAGCTTTATGAAATGCAATACAGCGAAAACGGCGATGAAATAACCTTTGGGCAGCCGCAAGAAGTGAGCGCGGTTTACGTTAAAAAGCAGCTGGCAGAACAGAACCCTAATGCAAGTTTTAAAGATGTGCAAGAGTTGATTGACACGTGGCAAGACTGGGCCGGCGGCTTTACTGAATGTGTCGCAGCACTGGCAGATAAACCGGGGATTGATAATCCCGAAGCTTTATGCGCTTGGTTACACTATCAAGCCGAAGGCAAGTGGCCTGCTGAAAATGCTGCAAAAAGTCAGGCGGAGCTTACCGGGCCGATCGTTATGAAAAACGAGGCAAAGCGGATCGCTTATGCTGCGGTCTTGGTGCCCGGTGAACCGGACGCCGATGGTGAAGTTTTAACAGAAGAACGAGTGGAAAAAGCTGCTCATGAGTGGATGGAATATTATAGGAACGTGGACTTGCAGCACACTTTAAACAATGTCGGCCTCCCGGTGGAAAGTTACCTGCTGCCAATGGATATGAGCGTGAAAAGCCTTGAAGGGCAGGAAATGAGTTTGCCGAAAGGCGCGTGGATATTGGGCAGCAAGGCTGATGAACCTACTTGGGAGCAGGTGCAGGCTGGCAAGCTTACCGGATATTCTGTGATGGGCATAAAACGCAGCACGGCAGGAAAATCGCAGGACGCTGCAGCTTACAAGCGAACATTGCTTGAAGATTTAGGCGATGACTGGATCGCGGCTTTTGTCAGTTTTGTTGACGAGCCTGCTGTGCCGAAAGCAAAGTTTTTCGCACTTAAAAGCAAGCAAGCCGATCAGGATCAGGATCAAGGCGAGCAAGCGAAAGGGCTTTGGTCGCGATTTGTTGATACGGTTACTGGCAAGGGCAGCAATGACGCTGAAAAAGCTGGGCGGCGTTTTAGTGATAGCGTATATGGGCAGTTAAAGCAAGCCGCCGAAGCTTTGCAGGCTTTAGTCATAGAGGCCGAGGAAGAAAGGAAAACAGTGGAACCGCACGAAAATATCAATATGAAAGGAGGCGGATCGGACATGGATGAAAACAAGGTGCAAGAAATGATTGACGCTGCACTTAAGGCGCAGGAAGAAACAATGCAGACGGCAGTTTCCGCGGCCATTAAAGGGCTTGAGGATAAACTGGCAGGCAATGATCAGAACGATGACGGCAGCAATGATCAGGGCGATCAGGGCAGCAATGATCAGGCTGGCAAAGGCAACGATCAGGGCGATCAGTCTGCTGGCAATGATCAGGGCAGCAATGATCAGGGCAGCGAAATGGAAGCCTTCAAGGCGCAGGTTATGGATAAGCTTGAACAGTTTGCTGCTAAAATACCGGGCGAGGAAAGCCGATCTATTAAAGGGCAGGACGGCGGCGAACCCGGTGAGGATGACAAGCAGCAAAAGGATCCTGACCGCGACTTTTATGGCAGGAAACGCAAGCAGCAATAATGATGCGCGCGACTGCGCGCGTTACACACTTTATTGAAAGGAGGGTGATAAACTATGATGAGCAATGCTGAATTACTGCAAAGGCTGGAGCAATCGTTTAAGGCAATCAGCGTGGGCGATCTTGACGAAGGTGTTTTAGCGCCTTATAAGTTTGATCAATTTGTGCAGGCAATACAGAAGCGCACGGTGGTCATGGATGAGGCGCGGTTTATACCGATGGAGGCGCATCAGGTTGACATCGATCGCGTGGGCTTTGTCGGCAGGATCCTTAAGGCTGGCCTTGAAAGCGATAAGGAAACAAGCAAGGATCTCGATACAGGTGATCACGTTAAGCCGCAATTCTATAACAATCAATTAATCGCAAAAGAATTGCAGGCCATTACAGGCATCAAGGATCAGGCGCTGCGCCGGAACATTGAACGCGGTGGCTTTGAAGATACCTTGATTGATCTGTTTGGCGAGGCAGCCGGGCGCGACTTGGAAGAATGGTTCATTCGGGCCGATACGGATATTGACTATGGCACGGACGCCGTGCTTTCCTTGATTGATGGCTGGGCAAAGCTGGCTGAAAATCATCAATACGGTGAAGGCGGCAGCAAGGATTTCGATCCTGCAGCTGACAATCATCCGGAGCCGATGTTCGAGGCTATGCTGGCAGCAATCCCGAAGCAGTATTTGCAGAACCGTTCAGAATGGCGCTTTTACGTGGACTGGGAAGTTGAAAACGCCTACCGGAACGTTCTTAGGGCGCGTGAAACTTCGCTGGGCGACACTGCGCAGACCGCTGACGGGGATTTAATGTTTAAAGGGATCCCTGTGAAATACGTGCCGATGTTAGAAAGGGATAACGCAAGTCAGGGCGATATTGCCATGCTGCAGCATCCCGATAACATGGTCTGGGGCTTGTTCCATGAGATCACTATCGAGCGTGATAGGATCCCTAAAAGCCGGAAAACGGACTTTGTGCTTACCATTGAAGGCGATGCACACTACGAAGATGAAAATGCTGCAGTTGTGGCGCATATTGAGCAAGAAGAAGGCAGTTAGGCTTTTAGTAATCATTAAAGGAGGTAACAGGGCGGCAGTTAATAGCTGCCGCCTTTTTACAAAAAATGGCGAAAACAAAAATGGGAGTTTATATCAGCAGGGATCCTGCTGGTGCAGGAATACAGGCAAAAAATTATAATATAGTTACCAGCTTCAGCGCAGCGGAGAAGATCGCGTGCATTGAGGCAGCAGTGGCGGATCAGGCAGACTGGGAAATGTTTGATCACGCCTTTGATTTTTTAGGGCGGCGCTTTGATACTGTGGTTCCTATGGAAGAATATAACGTGCTGGCGGAAGATCTGGTTACGGACGATCTGGCAGCAGCAAAGGTGGAAAAAATAAGGGCGCTGTGCGGCGATCTGCGCGTGCCTGTATTTGATCCGCGGCTGGTTTTCATAAAGGTTAACCAAAAAACGCGCAAGCTGTGGCAGTTGTATGAGCAGTATTCGCAAAACTATGATCAGCGGCTGGCTTTTTTGATGGCAGTTTGGGAAGTTAAGCCTTACCTGCAGCCGCTTCCGGCAGGTGTTTGGATATGAGCATAATAAAGCAGGCAGTGGAACAGGCAGCAAAAAACGAAAGGCTGCACTTGGGCGCAGGGAACCGGGTCAAAAAGGGCTGGGTGAACCACGATTTAACAGCGCACAGGCCGGAGATCGAGGTGGTGCATAATTTAAACGTCCTGCCGTGGCCTTTTAAAGACGAAACCTTTAAGATAATAGTGGCGCTGAACCTGTTTGAACACTTGGACATTGACCTTGTAACATCGCTTGACGAGTGCTGGCGGATCCTGCAGCCGGGCGGCGTGCTGGAAGTAAAAATGCCTAATTCTGACGATATTGTTCGCTGCTGGGATGATCCTACGCACAGACGACCTTATAGCTTTGCAAGCTTTAATCCCGTGGACATTAAACAGGCCGACAACGAACGTTATAACTTTTATACGGATCGCAAGTGGCAGATCGAAGAAAAGGGCTACGCTGGGCAGCAGCGCAGCGATGGCGCGTGGTATGATGGGGTCTGGACATCGATCAAGGTTACACTGATGAAGCCGAAAGGCGGTGGCAAAAAGTGAAGGTGCATATAATACGGAACAGGGCACAGACAACGGACATTTTATCGCGCAAGGCGCAAGTGTTAAGTGATCGGCTGGGCTGGACAATGGGCGCGCAGCCGGATCCGGCAGCGGATCTGCAATATGCTTTCTGTTATATTGATTACAAGGATCCGAAGCTTCCCTTTGCGGCTTACTTTACGCACAGGGAGGACATGCGACCGGACAAGGTGCAGCTCTGGCAGGACAGAGCAAGCAGCGCGCTGCTACGCGTTACAAGTGCGCAGCAATACTTTGAAGATCTGCAGCAATACGGCGCAGCGGTTAAGATCCTGCCGCCGCTGGATCGCGAAAAGTTTGCTCTGGTGCCCGGCAAGCAGCAAAACAGCGGCAGCGTGGCTGTGGGCGTGGCTGGCTATGTTTACACTGGCGGCAGAAAGGGCGAGGAATACCTGCAGGCAGCGATCGATCGCGAACCTGATGGGATCTTTAAGTGGCGCGCTATGGGCAAGGGCTGGCCTGTGCCGTGCAGGCAGTATGATTACAAGGACATTCAAAAATTTTACCAGTCGCTTGATATTTATTTGTGCACTTCAACGATCGAAGGCGTGCCTTATCCGCCGCTGGAGGCGCTGGCCTGCGGAACGAAAATTGTTATCCCGTGGGGCGTGGGCCTGATGGACGAATTGCCGGACATTCCCGGCATTGAACGCTATCAAGCAGGCAACGTGGAAGATATGCTGGCCGCGCTGCACAGGTGCGCTGAAGCAAAGGTGGAACCGGAGCAGCTACGGGCAGCGACCGAACCCTTCGATCAAGAAGCATGGGCGCAGCAGCACGCTGACGCCTTTGCAGAAGTGGAACAGGTGCTACGACATACGAGCCGGAGTGAAAATGCGACAGCGGCGGCGACAGTGGCCTTAAACGGTGAACGGGCTGCGCGGCAAAGCAGCGATCGAGGCGTTTACGTGGCAGCCTTCGGAACGCCTGCGCGCGCCTGCGCGTCCGAACTGATTTATAGTTTGCGAAAGTTTATGCCGGGCCTGCCCGTGGCAGTGGCAAGCGAGGAACCGCTCCCGGAGGCAGATTATCATATAGCAGTTGATGAACCGGGGCCGGGCGCAAGGCTGGCGAAGCTGCAGATATACGATCTGGCGCCTAAAGAGTGGCGTTATGTGCTTTACATGGACGCTGACACGGAGATAACAGAGCCGATCGATCATTTATTCTGGTGCTTGGAACAGGGCTGGGAAGCCGTGTTCGTTAAAGAAGTTACTCATAATCATCGGCATATAGCGCCGGGCAGAGGGGTCGGTGTAACGACCGAGCTGAACGATTATAATTTAACACTGGACGCGATCAAGCAGCCAGAAGGGAATAAGGCTTGGTTATCGCTGGGCGGTGGAATAATAAGCTTCAAGCGCTGCGCGGCGGCGAAAAGGTTATTTGACCGCTGGTTCTGGGAATACTGCTATTCTGCGCAGTGGCCTGCGGACTACAAAAGGGATCAGCCGTCATTATTAAGGGCTTGGTTCGCGGTTAAAATTAAAGCGCTGGTGCTGGGCAGTGAGTGGAATAGCTTTACGCACTGGCAGCACGAAAACCGCTGCAATATAATAAGACATCACGGCGGCAGGGCGCGCGGTTCTTATGGGCATGATACGGGCGGTCAGGTTCAGGTTAAAAACATGAGCGATAATGCGATCGAGCGCGGTGGTTACGAGTTTCTGCCGGGCAGCACGGTTCTTTGTAATGCAAGGCGCAAAGGTTTTAATGAAGTCAGGGCTTGTAAATCGCTGCAGATTGTGAGAAAATAAGGCAAGGAGGATTTTCTTATGGCAGGGCGTAAAATGCACGAAGTAACGGTGATCAATAGCATTGACGAACAGGTTTATCGCGGCGCGCAGGTTTTTGGGCCGCGGCAAGAACGGACGGTTAAGGTAACGGACGGGGAGCTGGCGGAAATAAAAGCCTGCAGGGCTTTAAGCATTTTCCACGGCGGCATTCCCTGCGATTATCCCGGCTGCGGCTTTATTGCAAAAAGCGACCGGGCCTTATACGCGCATAAACGGAAGCATAAAAAACAAAAGAAAGGCGGCGGTGATCTGAATGACGAATGATAAGGTTTTTTATAGCAGTGTTGAAGACGTGGTTCGCACGACTGGCGTGCGATACGAAGATCTTGGTTTTGAAAATGATCTTACTTTAAGGCAGTGGATCGCAGACCGTCTGGAAGAAATAAAGGACTTAGTTGATCAGGATCGGAACCGTGATTATGCTCAAGAGGCTGCAGCAGGCGATCGTGATAAGGTGCCGCCGGGCATACATGGGATCGCGCTGCGGATCATGAGCAATTTAATCGGGCAGGCCATTGTCCGGCGAACATCGCCAATCGTGCGCGTGGACGATCTGGCAATTCGGATCACGGAAGATCAGGTGTTCACAAAGGCGATCAAGGACGATTTAAAACGTTATCCGGCAAAGCCGCGCTTTAGTTTTATGACTATCAGTAAGAAGGATGATGCCTAATGCCAGACACTGGCGGTTATAGCATTCACATTGATCCGGGCGAAATGGATCGGCTTGTCGAGCAGGTCGTTACCGTTTATAAGAGTGCGGTGCAATATATGGCGACCGATCTTTGGGGCCATATAGGTCGCGAAGCTCCCACGAATCACGGGCGGCTGGCAGGCAGCTTTGATATACAGATGATGGATCCTTATACGTGGCGGATTTTTACTATGGTTCATTATGCAATGTTTGTCCACGAAGGAACAGGCGTTTACGGGCCTGTCGGACATCCGATCGTTCCCGTGCAAGCGCAGTTCTTAAGGTTCGAGTGGCATGGCAGGATCTGGTTTATGCGCAGCGTCCGCGGTCAAGAGGCGAACCCTTATATTGACCGGGCAATAGATACCACGAAAAGGCAAAAAATGCAATACGTGGAAAAAGCTTTAAATGAGGTTGCAGCTTAAAAGGGAGGGCTGAAAAGTGCCGAGTAAAATTTACTTAAATGAAGCGCTGGAACAATGTTTAACGGCGATCGTGGAGCGGCTGGAAAATGCTGCTGGTGAAGGGCAGCCGCTGGGCAAGGTGCGAAATGTTATCCGCGGCGATCGCAGCAGGCCGAACCCGGAAGCGCCTGCGCTTTGGGTGCGTGGATTAACGGCGACACCTACGCACGAGCAACGAAGCATGGCTGAAAAATGGCAGGCAGAATATATAATTATTGCTATTGTCAAAAGTATGAAGCCAGAAGAAGGCTATCAGCAGGCGACTGAACTGGCAGCAAAGGCCCGAACGGAGGTGCTTAAGGATCGCACACTGGGCAAAAGGGATTTCGTGCAGGACGTGCGATCAGGGCAGTTTGAACAATCAGGGCCGGACATGCAAAACGATACCTTGTTTGCAGCAACGGCAGTTATACAGGTGCATTTCTTAACACTGGAAGACTATTAAATGAAAGGAGGCGATTTAAGTGGCTAATAAAATCAGGCGTTATTGTGGGATCGCAGAGGAAGCGGTTTACGGCGAAGAAAGCTCGCCTGAAGCCGCGGTTCACTTGGATATTGCAAGCGCTTCGCTTGACGTTCCAACGGACACGAATATTTTTTATGAGGGTGGTGCACAGCGGTCGGCACGGCTGCACAGGCCGGGATTTTATGCTCCTACCGGCGATATAGTTTATGCGCTGGACATAAGAACGATCGGCTGGTTTTTAAAGTGGGCGCTTGGGCAGTATGTTTATACTGGTGCAGGCGGCAGCAATGGCACGAACCTTCACGAGTTTTATGGCACAAAGCAGACGCGGCTTTCAAGTTTTTGCGCGCGGATCGGGAAGGATATATTTGAGCATATTTTTTCCGGTTGCATTATTAACAGCTTGGAAATAAACGTGGGCGATGCGCTTTGCATGGCAACGGTGGACGTGGCTGCAAAGCAGGACGCAAAAGGTGCTCTTGAAACGGGCGACCTGCTATTCCCGGAAGAATATCCGCTGGCATTTCACGAAGTTACAGCTTATCTTATCGGATCTCCCGATGACGAGATAAGCACAAAGGTCAAGGAATTAACGCTTACCATTAACAATAATGCAAGCGCGGATGATGGGCGCCACGTGGGATCACGGCATCCCGGTCAAGTGCCCGTGGGTGATCGCGAAACTACGTTAAGCCTTGATCTGTTTTATGAAGATACGGATATGCTGGAAAAGCTCTGGGGCGGCTCGGTCGGGCCTGCCGCTGGCGGATCTACTGAATACGGGATCCGGCTTGAGCTTGACGCTGGCGTTCACGGCGTTTTAAAGGTTGACCTGCCGAAAGTGATTAATACTACGGTCGGGCAGCCGCCGACAGGGCGCGATGAAATAACGCAAAACGTGGAAGTCCGGGCCTTGATCGATACGATCGTGCTGGACGATGGATCGACCGAAGTGGATAGTGAAATACTGGCAAGCTTGGAAAATAACGAAGATGAAATGAGCGTTACGAGTTAAAAATACTGAAAGGAGTTTTTAGCATGGGTGAAAAGGAAGCCGTTAACAGGTTAACAAAGGCGCAGATCTTAGAGGGAACCGATCAGGTTTTTTATGAGCACTTTGCGGCTTTGAACGGGGAGGTCGCGCTGGTGCCGCTTAGTGATGGGCAGTATGCGCAGGTTGAAGCGATCCGATCAGGCGGCGCAGAAATGGTCGGAACGCCTGTTATGACGCCTGAAGGCGATGTTGATCGTGCAAAAAGCAGTGAAAACCTGCAGTTTAAAATCGACATGCAAAAGGCTACGGAGCACGATCATGAAGCTGATGTGCTGGCGGTGGCTTACAGCTTAAGCGGCGGCACGGGCGAACAGTGGACGGATCGCGATGTAAAAAGTATCAGGCCGCCGGGCGTGGTCAAGGCGATTGCCGCAAAAGTTTATGAAATATCAGGCGTGCAGCAGCAGCAGATCGAGCAGGTGCGTTCCTTTCGCGGCAAGTCCGGAGGGTCAGCAGATAATAAGCCTGCAGATGGCAGGCGTGCCGCTGGTAAAAAAACAAAGTGAAATGACGCCTGCGCAGCGGTGCTTCCTTGTTGAAGGATTTAACTACGCACACTCACAAAAAGGCGGCAGTGCTGCAGGCGGTGGCAGCGTGGGCGGTGGCAATAAAGCCGCACAGCGCGACAAGTTAAAGCAGCAAGCTGCAGCGCGCAAGCAGGAAGGCCGTCAGTAAAATGGCGGCTTACCTGCAGCGCGTAAAATACGGGGCCGAAAGGGATAGATCAGGTTAAAGCTTAAGTGCGGCCTGATACCGCGGTTCAATTCCGCGCGGCTCCGCCAGAAAAGGTGGTGAGGCAGCTTATGGCAGTGATGGAAGTTGTATTAAAAGCGGTTGACCGTGTTTCAGATACCGTGCAAGGGATCGGCAAGCAGACCGGAAAGACAGCCGGCTTTATGGAACAAAACTGGAAGGCGATAGGCGTGGGTGCTGCCGTGGCTGGCGGTGCCTTTGAAATGGCTGCGCGCAAGCAGGCGCCGCTTACCGAGCAGACGCAGAAGCTGGGTGATGCGCTTAATATGACCGAAGGCGAAGTTCGCGATCTGGCAAGCGGCATGTCTGACGTTACTTTCCCGATCGAAGATGTGCTTGACCTAATGGAAAAAGGGCGGTCGCAAGGGATCGAAAGCGCAGAACAGCTGGAAGAATATGCGCAGTTTTGGGATATGGTCGGCGATGCCACGGGCGAGAGTGCGGTGCAGCTGGCAGACGGTGCCGCCGGGCTGCGCGCTGTGGGCATAGCTGCAGGTGATGAAGCAGAGGCGGTGGACGCCTTTGGTTATATTACACAGGAAACGAGCGGTGATGTCAGCGATCTGCTGAATTTCCTTGAACGCACGGGGCCGGAAATGCGCGAAATGGGCGCTGACGTGGACGATGCTGCGGCCATTATGGGCGCGCTGGAGCATGAACTCGGTATGACCGCGCGCACGGCGCGGCAAGAGTTTCGCAAGGCAGTTCAGGAAGCTGATGGCGATATGGACGTAATGCTTGAAACGCTGGGGCTTACCGAGGAACAGTTTGAGGAATATAATAAGGCTGTGGGCGAAAGCAGCGATGTTATAGAACGAAACGCAGAAACGCACGCGGACAGCTATACTTCAATGGAAAAGCTGCAGCACAAAGCCGAAGATCTCATGTATCAATACGGCGATTTGATTGGCATGGTCGGAAACTTTGCTCCGGTTATGATGGCTCTGGGGCCGATCATTAAAGGCGTTTCAATGGCGAAGAAGGCTATGGCCGCCGTTTCAATGAAGGCGCTGGTGCCTGCTGTTCTGGGTGCTACGAAGGCAGCGTGGGGCTTTACGGCTGCACTGCTGGCGAACCCGATTGTTTGGATCGTGGCCTTGATCGTGGGCTTAATAGCGGCCATTTATTTATTATGGAAAAACTGGGATGATGTGTCCGAATGGCTGGTTGATAGCTGGGAAAAAATCAGCGAAACGGCGACCCGGATCTGGGAAGGTTTGGCAGAATATTTCAGCGGCTTTTGGGAGCGCGTGCAGGAATTTTTCGGCAAAGCGCTTGAGTTTATTAAAAACCTGTTTTTTAAATATCATCCGCTGGGGATCATTGTCGCACACTGGGAAGAAATTTTAGACTTTTTCCGAAATGTATGGAGCCGGATCTTGGGCGTGGCGGACATGTCGCTGGATGAAATAGTTGCTTTCTTTGCACAGTTACCGGGCAGGATCTGGGAATGGCTTGTTAACGTTATGGGCAGGATCTATAACTGGGATCAAGAAATGATTAATGCTGCAGTGGAAGCCGGGCAGGGCTTTATTAATAATGTTATTGACTTCTTTTCACGCCTGCCGGGCAGGATCTGGGGCTTTTTAACTAATGTTATCGGGCGCGTGCTTGAGTGGCGCGCACGTATGATCAGCCGGGCGCGCGAAGCTGGCAGCAGGCTCGTTAGTGGCTTTATGGACATGATCCGGGGCTTACCGGGTCAGCTTTGGGGCGTGCTGCAAAGAGCCGTTCGGAACCTGTTTAACATAGGATCATCGCTTTGGAACGCAGCAAAAAGCGCTGGTTCGCGGATCTGGGGTGGTATTAAATCCGGGCTTGGTATCGGTTCGCCTTCCTACGTGGAGCACGCGATTGATGCTATGGCTGAAAGGGCAAAGGATCTGCCCGGCGAAATGCAAGCAGCTTTCGGGCGAATACCGGGCCTGCAGCCGGAGCTTGAAATGGGTGTTAACGGGGCGGCAGCAACGGAGCCGATCCGCGGTGCTGGCACACGGCGCTCGGAACTTACCATTAAGCACGACCTGCAAGATGTGCCGGATCATATTGACGAAGAACGGCTGGCGGAAATACTGGCGCGCAGCTTTGAACGGCCGGAAATACAGCGCGCGCTTGATCAATCTGAACACGATGCAAAGCACAGATTTAAGGCGCAAGGGAGGGAGTTTTAATGGACAGCGATGTTTTAAAGTTTAACGGCAAGCAAAGCGATGCCGAAGATCTGGGAATTGAACTGTGGCGGCGCTGGGATCGGCCTATCATTGCAGGAACACGCGATCATATAGGCGAAATTGTCGGGCGTGATGGTGCGCTGGACTTTGGTTATGATCTGCAGGCTATAGAGATCCCTTGCGCCTTTATCGTGGCAGCAGATAGCGTGCAGGCGTTACGTTCGCAAGCGCGCGCGATCGCGCAGTGGCTGCACGTGGCAGAGCCTAAAGAATTGATATTCGGCGATGAACAGGGAAAATATTATATGGCAAGGCCGCTGGGCAGTGTTGATCTCACGGAGCTAATAACTACGGGCGAAGGTGAAGTTACTTTTTACGTGCCGGAAGGCTGCGCTTTTTCAGATACTACGAAAACGGCAGACGGTTATCCCGTGGATAACGAGGGAACGCTGGCGTGCCCGGTTATTATAGCTTATACAATGCCGGAAAATAGTTTTTATTTAACCCTTTACTTTTCAGATGAACCTCACACCTTCCAGTTACTGCACGATCTGCAGGCAGGCGATGAAGTTACGGTGGACACGGCGAAAAAGACGGTTACTGTTAACGGCACTGATGCCACGGCGGACATTACTTTCAAGAGTGAATGGATTAAAATGCCTCCGGGCGAACATACCTGCTACGCGAACCACGAAGGCACGGACGGCGTGCCGACAATAACGTTCAGGGAGCGATACTTATAATGGAACAGTTGATTATTTTAAATAACAAGTTGCAAAGGCTGGCCGCGCTTGATCCTACAAAGGCGGATAATGCTGTGCTGCTCGAAAATTATGATGATGGAACGCAGAACTTTAAGTTTGATTATAATAGTCTGGACACAGACGCCTTTAACTTGGGCGATGATAACGAGCAAGATCAAGAGGCGGCAGCGGTGGTGATACCGGATCCGGAAAAACCGGGCGAGAGCGAGTGGTTATGCTTTGCGCTGCGCGATGTTAAACATATCAAGCAGCCGGACAGGCAGATGATACAGGTGCGCGGCGAAGGGCTTTATAACGAGCTGGCCGATGGGCCAGTCCGCACTTATGATCTGACTAATGCTACGCCTGCCACGGCGATCGGCGAAGCGCTGGAAGGCACGCGCTGGGAGCTGGGCACGGTGGCGGAGAGCCTTAGTTCCGAAACCGTGGATCTCTATGCTGCGGACGAAAACCCTTTAAAGTTTTTAAGGCGGATCGAACGCAAGTTTAACGCGCGCCTGCGCTTCCACGTGGACGATTATTATACTGCAATCACGGACTTTAAAGTGGATCTGCTTGAGCCGGAAGATGACTTTGCAGGGCTACGCTTTGAGTTTGGATCGAACCTTGAGGGCCTTGATATTAAAGTGGATTATGACGGCATTAAGACTGCGCTTTATGGCTTTGCAGCAGGCACGGCGATGGATCTTGACTTTGAAGATCAGGAAGTTAAGGCGCCGGAAAAAATGGATTTCGCAGGGATTTGGTATGATACTGATGCCGGGGATCCCTTTGACAAAACTTTGGGTCAACGTTACGTGGGTGATGATGAAGCGAGGGAAGCTTATGGCATTTATGACCCTGCGACAAATGAATGGCGGCACAGGTTCGGCGTGCATGAAAGCGAAGCGGAAACGGAAGAAGATCTGCTGCTGGCGACTTATCAAGTGCTGCAGCGTAAAAAACAGCCGCGCGTTACAGTGGACGCAGCTGTTTCCGATTTGGAAAAGGCTGCGCTCGTTGATATTAATACTGGCGATCTGGTGCAGCTGGATCACATGAAGATCAGGCTGGGCAATATATGCCACGTTATAGCGCGGCACAAAGGGATCTTCGCTGCGATGGAAATGCGCATTACAGAGGTTCAGCGAAACCTTAAGGAGCCGCAAAAAACTCAAGTTCGGCTGGGTGATCCTGTTCCGCTGGGCAGCGATCAATTTTTAGGGCTGGCGGATCACATGGAAACGCAAGCGCGGCAGCGCAGGCGTTTAGACCGGGGCCGCGGCGCGCAGACAATAACGATCGCGAGCGAANATACAAGCCGGAACCCGTTTTATGCTGATATAGTTGTGCCTGCCGGGGCGGAGAATTTTCAGGATTACTTTGAAAAGGCCATGCTGCAGCTGGGTGATGGTAACGGAAAAATAGTAATATTGGAAGGCGATTATGTTTATGATATGGAAATGCTCGTGGGCTACTGGCAGGAAGAACCGCCGCCTGCTGCAGCGGTGAACGTTACTGTGGCAGGGCAGGGCAGCGGCACACGCCTGATTGAAAAAGACGGGATAGATGATAACTGCCGGGGAATGGTTTGCTTGGACGCCGACAATGTTAACATTCACGATCTGGCGCTTATAGGCGGCACTCCGATAAGTGGTTATCATAATGGTATTCACTTTATCGGCGGCGTGGACGCCGAGTTTAGAAACCTGCACGTCAGCGGATACTCGCACAGTGGGATCCTGCTGTGGAACAGCAGTAAAACAAAGGCGATAAACTGTGTCTGTCGCGATAACGGCGGCAGTGGTATTAATTGTCATACAAGTATGAACTTCATTGAGGATCATGGTTATATCAGCGAGCTTATTGTTACCGGGAACCAGTGCTACGGCAACGAGCAGGCTGGGATCCGTTTTGATACAGCGGAGAACTGCGTCTGCAGCAGTAATTCTGCTAATGGCAACGGCAAACAAGGGATCAGCTTAAGCGGCGCCATTAACTGCACGATCAGCGGAAACACTTGTAACAATTCAGCAGAAGGCGATAGCAGTGGGATCGGGCTGTTTTTCTATAGCGCGCGGAACAACGTTACCGGCAATACTTGTCAAAACAACGGCAATCAGGGCATTTATTTTAATTGTGAAGCGCTCGAAAATAACTTTGAAGGCAATATTTGCCGCGAAAACACGCGATCCGGGATCTATATGCACGCGATTGAAAAAGCTGGCGAAGATCTGGATCCTGCTTATAAGCCGCTGCGAAATAACATTTTAGGCAACGAGTGCAACGATAACGATCAGCAAGGGATCGTTATTTGGGGCGATGAAAACAACGTGCAGAATAACAAGTGTTATGATAACGATCAATATGGGATCTTTGTCTGTGGGCAAGCAGACCCTGCTGTTTATGCCACGGATAACCTTGTTACTAATAACGACCTAATGGGTAACGCGGTCGGCGGTATCAAAGACGATGGCATAGGAACCGTTACCACGGCAGGGAACCGTTCTTAAAGGAGGCCGGGCTTATGGAAAATATTACAATGATCAACGGGGAAGCTTATTATGCGCGCTGGCTGGTTAAGGTTGATCTTACAGGCAGGCCGGACATAAAGGATCAGCTGCACAGCCGCACGCGCGGCGGCGTATTCTGCTATAATGAGCAGGAACTGGACTTTGCAAAAGGGCTGCTGGATCGGCATGGTTTAAACTACGAAACGCAGGAGCTTGAAAAACCTGATGGATTTGATTATACTATAGGCAAGCGATACCGATCGCGCAGTGAAGTTTTGAGGCACTTAATAGATCGGGAGCCGCCTGCAAGCGAAGAAATACCGGAGCTAAAAAGGCGGTTGAGTGAGGCTGAAGGCTGGGCAACGGCAGCAGCAAAAAAGGTGCAAGAGTTAGAGGAACGTTTAAACAGGCAGCAGAAGCAAGAATAGCAGCCGAAAGGTGGGTGATCATTTTATGGAACCATTACCTAAAGATGATAACAAGGGCAACGAAGGCCGCTATCAAGATGAATATTTGCGGCGCAGCGAGTTTTATCATTACATGGGCAAGTTTAGAACGGGGCTTGAAAATAGGCTTACCTTGCTCGAAGCACGCTTAAGCGGTGATGACAGTGGCAGCGGTAGCAGTTCGCAGCGGAAAAGTTTTGTGATAGAAAGGTTTAAAGAAGGGCTTATTTACGTGCTGCTCGGCGCAGTGCTTTCGCTGGCTGGTGCCGCGGCAGCCGTTACGTTATTTTAAAAAGGGAGGCGGTTACAATTAAGGATTTAGGAGATGTTAAAATTATACAAAGCTTCATTGATCCGGGCAGGCAGAACAGGCCGTGCACGAACCCGGCGAGTTCGCTTTACGGGCACACGCGCGAGCCTGAATATATTGTAATTCATAACGCTTGGAGCACTTTTAACGCAAAACGTTTAAACGAATACATGAACAGCGATGCTGCTGCAGCACGTCCGGCAAGCTGGCATCATAGCGTCTGCGATCGCTGGATCGTGCAAGGCGTGCCGCTGGATGAAGTTGCTTGGCACGCTGGCGATGGCCTGCACGGTGCAGGAAACCGCAAAGGGATCGGGATCGAGATATGCGATTATGCTATTGTTTACGGAAATGACGACTGGGATCTTTACATGGAAGCTGAAGATCACGCGGCGCAGCTGTGCGCTTACCTTATTTTAACAGTGCCTTCGCTTAAGCCGTTTCCTACGTGCCTGACGCAGCACGCTGATTATTCGTCCAGCAGTGGCTGCCCTTCGCATATACGCGGACGGAGCAATGGCTGGGAAGGCTTTACTGGCCGCGTGGAAGAATACATTAAACAGTTTAAACAGCAAAAGGATCCGGCGCCGGAAGCCGACATTGTTTGGCAAGTGGCGGTCGGCAGCTATATGTCCGAAGAACACAGAGATCGGAGGCGCTGGGAGCTGGTGCAGGCAGGCTTTAAGCCGAGAACTTACAAGATTGAAGTTGATGATCAGGTGTTTTTCCGCGTGATTGCTGCCGAAGCCGAAACGGAAGACAAGGCGAACAAGGCCGCGCAGCTTGTTGAACAATATGCCGGGCTGCAGAGCCGCGTTATTAATTATGATCTTAATAAGGGCGCCGCGCTGGACTTACCGGAACCGAAGAAACCTGCTGAACCGGAGCCTGAACCGGAGCCTGAACCGGAGCCTGAACCGGAGCCTGAACCGGAGCCTGAACCGGAGCCTGAACCGGAGCCTGAACCGGAGAAGCCGCACTGGCTGCAGCTGTTGATCGAAGCAATATATGACTTTTTTGAGTGGCTGCAGAAGCAGCTTGAAAAATAGGCTGGTAAGATGTTTCAAAGTGCGATATAATACTATTTAAGGAGGTGTTTAATAATGCCGCAAGGGAATATTACAGCGTATTTAGAGCAAAAGGTTTTGGATCACGTTCTACGTGGGATCGCTTATACTTCTCCCGGCGATGTTTACGTGGGGATCGTTACCAGTTTGGCTTCGGACGCTGATTTGGAGCAAAACATTGTAACGAATGAAGTTACTGGTTATGACGGCGATCGCAAGGTTGTTAATTTCAGCGTGCCGAGTTACGAGGACGAGGACGAAACGAACCCGGCGGAAGTGGAAAATGAAAACCTGTTGGAGTTTGAAAGTATGCCTGCCGATGAAACTATCGCTTACGCTATAGTCTGCGAGAGCGCTACTCCGGGAACTGCAGATGTGCTTTACTGGTGTCCGCTGGTGAGTAACAAAACTGTCAACGAGGGCGATACTTTCCAGCTGCCGATCGGCGACCTGATTTGTGATCTGGATTAAAACAGGGCTGGCAGGTGCAAAACAGGAAGGGCAGGTTGCAGCAAAGCAGCTCTGCCCTTCTTTACAAAGGAGCTTTTATAAGTGCTTACTATTTATCACATAACAGATACGCACATTGATAATAACGATCGGCTTGGTTACGTGCAAACAAGTTATCAGTGGATCCTTGATAATTGGGAAAACTTGGGATCCTGTATAGTTCTACACAGCGGCGATGTCGTGAACCGGGGCTACAACGAAGAAGAATTTACACTGGCCGAAGGTGCAATGGATATGCTTTATAATGCTGGCGTGCCGCTGCTTACAGTGCCGGGGAACCACGACTACGATCTTGATAACGATACGGACTGGAGCGCGGCAACGCGTGGGCTGGATAACTTTAACGGCAGTTTCGGGCTGGATAACTATAATCAGCAGGCGTGGTTCGGCGGCAGTTACGGCAACGGGGCTGAAAACGTTTACTTTTTATTGAGCGAGGGCGGCGAAGATTGGCTGTTTTTAGGCTTGGAATACAGGCCGCGCGATGATACGCTGGCATGGGCTGACGGAATTTTAAAGGATTATCCGGATCGCAAAGTGGTTATAATCACCCATGAATACCTTGACGGAGCAGAGGAAGCAATGCGCCGGGCAAGCGGTGAAAAAGTCTGGGAAGATCTGGTTTATCCGAACGGTAACGTGGATCTGGTGCTCTGTGGGCATTGCTTGGGATCGGTAGAAGGCGGAACGCACACTGACGGCGCGCGGCGCTTTGATTATAACAGTGCGAACAGATCGGTCGGGCAGTTTTACCATAACTGGCAGGCGTATTCACATCAAAACAATTTTGAGGATTACATGGGCGATCGCGGCGAGGGCCGCTTCAGGAAGCATAAATGGGATGAAAATAGCGAAATACAGGTTGAAAGCTTTTGTCCGGAGCACAGCGAAGAAGAAGAAGATTACATGCAGGAATATCTTACCAGTGCCCGGCATCAGTTCACATACGATTTCCCTTTGGGGGTGAAACCTTTGCGCGAGTATGATTATGATGTTGACGCAGAAACTTACGATGCACAGGAGCAGGCTAATGCTGATGACTGGCTTACCGAAGGGCGCGCACGTATTTTGCCGCCGCCGTTCCCTAATCCCGGACAGGCGGGCCTTAAGTTCAGCAGCGTGAAACGTGCAGCCGCAGAATTTTCAGATGGAACTTACATGGCAGCAAGTGATCCGGTCTTTGGCACAGGTGCCTTTTCGGCAATGCTACTGCTTAAAGTTCCTACGGAGCCGAGCGTTAATGCTGAAGTTATGGCGACTGCTTTTGGCACGGCAACTCAAGGCGTCCGGCTTTGGGTCAGCACGGCTGGGAATTTAACTTTCCGCACAGTTTACGGATCAAGCGGAAATTGGAACTTTACCTGCAGCGTTGAATTTCCTATTGATGGCCGCTTCCACGTGGTTTATTTAGAATGGACGGGAAACACTTTTACGAATGGCGCAAAACTTTTTCTCGATGACATGGTTGACCCGGTGAGCGAAGATACCGCGGTGAGCGGCATTACTTCGCACTCGGAGAATTTGCACGTGGGCCGGGCGTCCGATCGGGATGACCGTTACTTCCCTGCAGGGTCGCAAGTTGCAGGGCTGGCAGTATTTAATACACGGTTAGGCGAAACCGAGCGCAGGCGCCATGCGAACTTACTGCTTTCCGGCAATGAACCTGATTGCCGTGGTTACTGGCGGATGGACGAAGGCAGCGGCAGCAGCGTCTTTAATTATGGCGGCGCCGGGGCGGATGGCGATTTTACATTTTACTTCAATGGCTGGGCGAACGTGGTCGCGCCTGCGACTTGGGTGCAGTTTACGGATCGAGTTTTTCCGGCACAGGTCGGCGGCCATGCGCTGACAATTATGTTCGAGCTTACTGCTACGCGGCAGCCTGCGGAAGAAAATCAAGAAATTATGGCTACGGTGTTCTCCACGGCGGATTCTGGGATCCGCTTCTGGATCAGCACGGCTGGGAACCTTTCCTGTTATGCGACTTATGGCACGTCTGGATCGTGGGCGTGGGGCTTGACCCACGCGTTAACCTTTAACAACGATCGGAAAATTGTTTGCTTGGTATGGGATGGCTCTACAACGGCGGATCGCGTGCGGCTTTACGTGGACGACATGGAAACTCCAGTGGCTGAAGATACTGCAGAAACTTTACACTGGCATAACGAAGATCTGGTTATAGGCCGCGCGGCGGATCGGAACGAAAGATATAGCGATGTTGAAGTGGCGAATTTAGCAGTTTTTGACCGCGAAATAATGGCAAGTTTACGCGCGCACTATGCTGAAACCTTTGAGGATGGCAATAAATTAAGCGGCACAGAAACCGGGCTTATACATTATTATCCCATGGATCAGCACGCGGACGGATTTGGCACGGTAAAAGATGATGTTAATAATGCCGATGGCAAGGTTTACGGCGGCACGTTCTGGACGCGCAAGTGGCTGTTCTGGCCTGTAATGCCGTTCCGGGAGCCTTATTGGCAGACGGGATATACTAATGGAACCTATAGCTACGTTATAGGCGATGATGCTGTAACTCCCTATATGGAGCTTGAAGTTAGTGGCAGCGGCAGTCAAATAACTTTACTGACGCACGAACAGATCGATCTTACTGATTATGAAGCGATCGCGCTGGATCTTGAATATGACGAAGGTGCGGACGCCTCTATATTTGCCGGGCTATGGACGGGCACGAATGAGGAATTTCCGACCCTCGCTTCTTGGCTAATGTATTATAATCCGCGCAGCTTTGATCGGCGTGTTATTGTTAGCACGGCCGGGATAACGGGAACGCGATACGTGGGAGTTGCACTGCGCGGCAATGCTACGGGCACGGGCACGCTTAGAGTGCACGGTTACAGCTTACAAAAATAAGGCAGGTGATTAAATAATGCCGGAGATTGCTTTTCATATATGGCTTTACTGGCGCAAACAAGGCGCAGAAGATTGGAACAGCGTGGAAGTTGACGATGCTATGGTCGGCGAAAGCTGGCGATACTTTGATCATTTATTGACAAACTTGGAGTTTGGCGAAACCTACGAATATGAATACGCCTTTCTTGATTTAAATAAATATGAGTGGCATTATGGCGGCATCAAAACCTTTGAGGTGGAGCAAGTAATCGTTAAAGGTGCTGCAAGCGGATCCGGGCGCGGCGCGGCGCAGGCGGTTGGACACGCTTTTTCCTATGTAACGGCGCAGGCAGCTGGTTCGGGGATCGCTGGCGTGCAGGCTGCTGGCGCAGTAATTCATAAAGGCGCGGCAAGTGGATCCGGGCAGGGCAAAACGCAAGCAACGGGCGAAGTTATCGGCTTTCATCAAGGCGCGGCGGCTGGATCTGGGATCGGTGCAGTGCAGGCGGCTGGAAAAATTATTGTTAAAGCGGCAGCCACGGGCAGCGGCAGGGCTGGTGCAGCGACATCGAGTAATGTTCTCGGCCTTGGCGCAGCACGCGGCAGCGGCAGGGCTGGTGCACGGGCTGCCGGGCTGGTGCAGGTAAAAGGCTATTCTTCCGGGGCCGGGGTCGGTGCAGCGCAAGCGGCTGGCAACGTGATCGGCTTTCATCAAGGCGTGGCGCGTGGCAGCGGCAGCGGTTACGCACGGGCTGCAGGGCTGGTCATGGTCAAAGGACAGGCGCGTGGCAGCGGTTTAAGTGGCGGCAAGGGCAAAGGTATTATAACGGTTTATGCAAGCGCACAGGCGGCAGCTGTGGGCACGACACAGGCGATCGGGCAAGTGTTCGTTCTGGCGATGCCTTATGGAACAGGAGTGGGCGGTGCCTACGCGGATAGCCACGTGCAGCACAAAGCAGAAGCGCACGGATCTGCTCTGGGCACAGCACAGGCGTCCGGCAAGTTAATCATAACGGCAAAGGCAAGCGGCGCGGCTTTAGGTTCTGCAAGCGCGGAAGCCTTTGCGTTTTCGATCATTGCTGGCGCGGCGGCTGGATCGGGAGCAGGATCCGGGCAAGGTGCCGGGCTGGTTGAAATTAAGGCTGGCGCAGTGGCTGGCGGAACGGGATCAGGCCGGGCCTCTGGGCAGGTAATTCAAAAAGCTGCTGCACGTGGCGCCGGACAAGGTGCCGGGCAGGCTGAAGGGCGTTGTCGTGTAATCTCGCAGGCACAGGGCGCCGCTGTGGGTGGCGGCAAGGCCATTGCATTAAACAGGGTCTTTGCGGCTGCGACAGGCGCCGGATCTGGCCTCGGTGCCGCTTCGGCCGTGCGCGTGCGGCTGGGATCCGCTGCTGGCAGCAGCAAGGGATCCGCACGGGCCGCCGGGCTGGTTAAAGTTAAGGCTGCGGCGAAGGCAAGCGGCGAAGGCAATGCAAGCGCTGACAGTTTAGTTCTTAAAACTGCTGCAGCAGCCGGGCACGGGATCGCAAGCGCTTCCGCTGCTGGTGAACCGCTGCGCACAGCGATCGCACGTGGATCGGGCCGGGCCGGGGCGGAAGTTACCGGACACTTCTCTATTATCAAGGCAGCTGCAAAAGGATCCGGGATCGGAGGCACTTTTGCAGACGGGGATCCGGCTGGAATAGAAAGTGCTCGGGCAAAAGGCTCTGGCCGCGGTGCAGGCCGAGCAGCCGCGCTGGTTATAGCAGTCGGGCAGGCAGCAGGCCACGGCATAGGAACCGGGCAGGCTGACGCAGCAGCGCCGATTAAAGTGGGCAAAGCCGCCGGGCGAGGGCGTGCGCGCGCCGGCGCGTCCGCGGACGTGGAGCATTTTGCAGCGGCGCGCGGTGCTGGTGCTGGTGCTGGCTGGGCGACATTTAAACTAATTACAGCGGCGCAGGCAGCTGGTTCGGGTGATAGCAAGGGCAGATGTATAGGCAAGCAGTTAATCTTTGCGACAGGCGCCGGATCTGGCCTCACGGCTGCTTCTGCAGATAGTTCGCACTGGGCCTTCGCTGCAGCACATGGATCCGGGCAGGGCCGGGCGCAGGCCGGGGCTTTTATGTCGCCTGCAGGCCGAGCAAAAGGATCCGGGCACGGCACGGCACGCGTCAATATAATCAAGCGGTCGGAAGCGAAGCTGCTGGGGCGGCTTAATATCCGGGCCGAGCTGCGCGGCGATCTTGTGCCGGAAATAACTCTGCTGGGGCGGCTTAATCGAAAAGTTAACCTATTTGCAAAAATGTTATAAATCCGGTAAAATAACAGAAGGGAGGGAGTTTTATGTTAAGGAACCAAAACTTTGAAATGGCTGCAGGCGATAACAAGCGCCTTGAGTTCACTGTTGAAGATCAGGACAATCTTGAACACGGCTCGGCGATCTGGGCGGCTTCACAGTATTTAAGCGGCGAACCCGTTTTAACAAAGGAAGGCGCTGGCAGTATAACGATCAGCGAGAACCGCGTGCTTGTTGATTTGGTGCCTGAAGATACGCAGGAACTTGAAAGCGGCACGTATTATCACGAGCTGCAGATCACGATCGAAGATCAAGTTTACACAGCAGCATCGGGAGAGTTAAAGCTCCATCCTACAATAATTTAAAGGGAGGCTTTTTTGTTATGGGAGTGGTTTATTTGGCAGGCGCGATCAGCGAAGTTGATCCGACTTATGCTACGGAGTGGCGCGCGGTGGCCGAAAGGTATTTAAGCGGTGCAGGCTTTGAGGTATTAAATCCCTGCGCTGGGAAGGATCTTTACGCGCCGGGCGTGAACGAGGACATGTTTACACCTGCGCAGATCGTGGAGGCGGATTTGGAAATGATCNGGCAGAGCGACATTATACTGGCAGAAGTGGGCAGGCGCGACATACCTTACCACGGAACGAGCATGGAAATTGCTTATGCTTACCAGTGGAAAAAAACGATCATAGTTTGGGGCGGATCGCGATCTTACTGGATCCGTTACCATGCCACGGCGCAGTTCAAGGGATTGCCGCAAGCGATAGTTTACATTATAAGGGAGGGATTAAATGCAAGCCGATCACAGAAAGGCTGTTTGGGATCTTTATGTCAGAAATGTTAGTTACCATGAAATAGCAGAGCGGCTGGGATTAACTTACAGGCAGGTTCGGCGGTGCATTGAACAGGAACGATCGCGCCGGGGCTTGGTCGGACAGGGCAAGGCGCAAAACAAAACGAAAAACGAAACGCAGCCGCAAGAAACAGGCCTGACGGATCTGCCGGAAGCGATCTATGAGTTTATTAATAAGCCGCGCAGCAGGGAGGACATAAGAAATCACTTTAATTTATCCGAGCGCCTTTTGGGTGCAGTGCTGCAAGATTTACGCGATCAGGGCAAGTTGATCGAAGAAGATGGCGAAACGGTAAAACTGCAGAAGCAGATTATCCCGTGCGAAGTGCCCGTGCATGAGGCAGATTGGAAGGGCGATCGGATAATAAGGTTTGGCATTGCAAGCGATAAGCACTTTAATTCAAAGTATGCGCAGATTAGCAATATTCACAGGCTTTACGATACCTTTCAGGCCGAAGGGATCGAATGGGTCTATGATCCGGGCGATGTTGATGAAGGCGAAAAAATGCGTCCGGGCCACGAATACGAATGTTATAATCAAGGTGCTGATGATCACGTGGCGGAGATCGTTAAAAATCATCCACGGCGCGAAGTTAACGGCAAGCCGATGAAAACTTATTTTATAAGTGGGAACCATGATCACAGTTTTATCAAAAGATCGGGCCTTGATATAGGCAAAACGATTGCGGAACAGCGCGAAGATATGATATACTTAGGGCAGAGCTGGGCGCAGGTTAATTTAACTCCTACTTGTATAATGGAGCTGCGTCATCCGGCAGACAGCACGGCATACGCGATCAGTTACAAAACGCAAAAAATGATCGATGCGATGTTTGGCGGCACGAAGCCGAACCTTTTATTGATAGGGCATTATCACAAAGCCGAATATCTGTTCTATAGGAACGTTCACGCTATACAGGCAGGCTGCCTGCAAGGGCAGACGCCTTATATGAGGAACAAAGGGATCGCGGCAATGCAAGGCGGCTGGATAGTTGAAGTAAAAGTTGATGACGAGGGCGGCGTGGAGAGCATAGCGCTGCGCTTTATCCCGTTTTATTATACAACGATCAACGATTATCTTAGCTGGAGTTAAAGGAGGTGAAATTAGATGTTTGAGTGGCTGGCTGAAATTCAGGCTTGGTGGGGCTTAATAGGTTTACTTGTAATTTTCAGCATCAAGGCAGTGCTGGACTGGGAGGGCACGGTAAAAAGGATCCGTGAGTTGATCTTTTTAGCTGAAGAATTGGCAAGGAAGCAAGTTTTAAAAACTGGCAAAGAAAAGTTTGAATGGGTGAAAAATAACGGATATTCTTACCTTCCGAGCTGGTTAAGGTTGTTTATAAGCGAAGCACTTTACGCAAAGATCGTGCAAAACATATTTGATAAGATTAAAGAATGGGCGGAAAATGACGATCTTACCAGTTAAAACGGCATAAAATAACGGACTTGTCCGTTAAAATAAAGTTTGGCCTCCCTTCCTGTAACACACTTCCCTTCTCCTGTGGCTGTGCAGCAATGCTGCACAGCTTTTTTTTGTGAAAAAACATAAAAAACTCAAAAGAATTTAAAATAAATTCAGACTTTTTGCTGGCAGTAGATGGTAAATGCCTTAACCACGGGCTTTTTCGGCCTCAAAAAGTTGCAAGTGGATGTCGGGAAAATCGGGTGAAATAAGGGTAAAACGCTTTACAAAGGGTCTGATGCATGGTATTATATAGTTGCAAGAGGGAAAGGGAAAACAGCAAGACCGAACCTTGAAAACAGAATAGCAGCTGCAAGCCGGGAAACCTTAAGGGCCGGGCACAGCCAAAAGAAAGAGGCTGACGGGAGCAGGAACCGCGAAACACTGGCAAGGTAAAACGAAGGGCAGCTGCAAGACTGGCGAAAGCCACGGGTGGCGCCGATATAACGCTGGGGAGCCGAGAGGCTTTAAAAGGATAACACGGCGCAGGAGCTGCAAGAAGGAGCAGGCGAGGATGGCGGTGGATAGGTAAACAAGACCCCGAAGAAGGCGGCCATTGCAAGGCCGCTTAAGCGAAGCCGAAATAACCGGGCAGCGGAAACGCTGCCCGTTATACGCTGCAGACTGACCGCTGCGGTGCTGATGAGGCAGGTTAAAAAAACTTTTAAAGGAGCGTTTAAAAGATGAAAAAGGAACAGGTTAACGGATTTAACACGGAGCGGACTTTTGGAGTAGAGATTGAGTTTTTAGGACACGCGAACGCAGTGGCCGCAAAGTGCCGGGCAATGGGCATTGATTGCAGAGTTGAAAACTATAACCACGAAAACCGCGAATGGTGGAAAATAGTTACTGACGCAAGTGTTAACGGAGCCGGAGAAGGGCTGGAGATTGTGAGCCCGATATTGCACGGCCGCGAAGGGCTGGAAGCAGTTAAAACAGTTTGTGCAGCGTTGGAAGCAGCAGGCGCGACAGTAAATGTAACATGCGGCCTGCACGTGCATCACGGAGCAGAGGACTTTAACGTTAACAGTTTTAAAAACATTACTTTACTTTATACCCGATACGAAAAAACGATTGACAGCCTGATGCCGAAAAGCCGGCGCGGCAGTAATAACACTTACTGCGCAAGTTTGTTTGACTTGCAGCACGCGACCTTTAGCAGCGCGCAGCGCTTTATGGAATGGATTTACAATGCACGCGATACCGACCAGTTGCTTGACTTTTTTAGCAGGCGCTTTTTAAAGCTGAACCTGCGCGCTTACCGGGCGCACTCGACAGTAGAGTTTAGGCAGCACAGCGGAACGACAGAAGCCGCGAAAGTTGTTAACTGGATTTTGTTAACGCAAGCAATGGTTAACAAAGCGACAGAGCGCACGGTGCTGAACCCGGCGAACGTTGACGACAGCTGGAAAAGCTTTAAAAAAGCAGTGGCCTTGACGGGCTACCGCGGAGCGACAGAAGAACTGCAGGCGGTGCAGCGGTTTTATGGCAAGCGCCGGAAGCAGTTAGCATAACAGCCGAAACCGGGCGGAGCAGCAGCGGCCTGCCCGGTATGCAAAGGGTGCCGCCTTTGCACTGATGAGGCAGGCAGCAAAAAAAAACGGGAGGCGTTAAATATGGAACTGCAGGGCAAGCTTACCAGCAAGGAAGCGCAGTGGACTTATTTGTTAGCAGGGCGCGCAGTGGTTACGCTGGAAAATAGCGAAACCGGGAACCGCTTTACTTACAAAGTGAAAGGCTTGGAGAAAGACGATGGAACAATGCTTTATTTTGTGAGTGTTTTAAGTGGCCACGATAATGACAGCGATTATGCTTATATGGGAACCATATTTGCAGACGGGCGCTTTAAGCTTACAAAGAAAAGCCGGATCAGCGCAGAAGCTGCGAGCTACAAAGCTTTTTACTGGCTCTACGAAATGCTTAAGCAGGGCAAAGAATTGCCGGAGCAGGTTAACTTTTACCATGCCGGAACCTGCGGACGCTGTGGCCGGACTTTAACGGTGCCGGAGAGCATAGAAACTGGGATGGGGCCGCACTGCAGGAACGCGGCCTGATAGTTAAAAATAAACGGGAGGTTTTTACAATGGAAAAAATTTATGACCCTAATAAAAGGCGGATTGAAGTTAACTTTAAGGCTTACCGGGCGGATTACATTGCTGACAACGTGCAGCCCGGCGGCAATGTTTACGTTTACTTTAACAAAGAAGCTTACATTAAGGAAAAACATGCGCTGATAGCGCGCCTGCAGCATGACCCCGGTGTTGAGGTTAGAGGCTGGGATCAGGAACTTGAGTGGTATTTAGTGGTTATAAGTGATCACAGGCTGCGACAGCGTGGCGTGAATGAAAGTGCTTGGAGCAGGGCGCAAGAACATAACCTGTTAGGTTAAAAAAAACAGGAGGTTTTTAACATGATTAAAATTACATTAGAAACTGGCAAAACATACGAGGCTGAAACTTACGAAAGGCTTATAACAGTGCTGGCGCGAACCAGTTATTTACAGGAAAGCAAGTTTGACTATATGGCGAACGTGGCGAAGCGCTGCAATATATGGAACGGCGCTGAAATTGAATACCATAACGCCGAAAGCTTTATTAAGGAGTTGCAGCGCGTGGGCGTGGTGCAGGAGCTATGGGAAGAATAAGCTGAAACCGGGCCGAGTGCCCGGTATGCTGGGAACTGGGCGAACCAGCACTGATGAAGCTGCCCGTTGTATAAAACAAAGGAGGCAATAATATGAACGGACAAAAAGGATACCACGAAAAGAATTTTAAGGTAACATTTACCACGGAGCAGGAAGTTTGGGCGCGTTTACGGGACATGCTTTACCATTATAAGGACGGAACCTTGACAGTTAACGAAAAATTAAAGCCGAAAATGCAAGAGCTTGAGGAATTTTTAATTGACAACGATTGCGAATACTTTTGGTAAAATAAAAGGAGGTGCAGTATGATCAGGACGCGGACGGACAAGTATTTAGCAGCGCACGGCAAGCCGCCGAAAGGGAGCGGCGCTTGGTTATTTTGGATCGG
>SL_8KL_010_SEDDRAFT_10000306_pt1 | contig 42431 bp, 38 predicted proteins | sample SodLakKL_010_SED_4_FD_11160 | JGI IMG/M metagenome (IMG submission 11160)
GGAGTATTTCAAGCAAAGCCTTCAGGAGTATGCACCCCAGCCACACTAAGCGTCACGCCTTGCAGTTGCGCGCATGGTGTCACATCGTTACCAAAGATGTCGTATCGCAGTGCTTGTCCCAATTTTGTTTCAAGGGTTTAAGTCACGCCATACAAATTTTGCGGATCATGCGGAAAATAGCCTTAAATGAAATGCAGTGTGACCCTGAAGTGACCACAAGGTTTCAAATATCATGACGGATACTATCCATCCCCTTATTCTGTGCGGTGGCTCTGGCACACGGCTTTGGCCATTGTCGCGCAAATCCTACCCCAAGCAGTTTGCGCGTATCACAGGGGCGCAAAGCTTGTTTCAATCTTCGGCACTGCGCCTGTCGTGCGTTGGGTTCGCCCCGCCAATGATCGCGACCAGTGCGGATTTTCGGTTTATTGTCACCGAACAGCTTGCCGCCTGTGAAATCGCACCCGCCGCCGTTCTAATCGAGCCTCTGGGGCGCAACACTGCGCCGGCCATACTCGCGGCCGCGTTGATATTACACGAACAGCACCCCGGCGCACTGATGCTGGCTGCTCCATCGGACCATGTGATTTCCGATACGAACGCGTTCCGCGCGACCGTTCAGGCGGCAATTCCCGCAGCGCGATCTGGCGACCTGATCACCTTCGGCATTCGCCCTGACCGCGCTGAGACAGGCTATGGCTGGCTGGAACTGACAGCCTCGCTGGGCGCTGGCGATGTGGCGGTTCCGCAACCGCTCAAGCGCTTTGTCGAGAAACCGGACGCCACGACGGCGCAAGCCATGCTGGACGGTGGGCGACACCTGTGGAACGCAGGCATATTCCTGTTTTCAACCGAAGCGCTGATCGACGCTTTTGCGCAGCACCAGCCCGAAATGCTGGCCACCACCCGCAACGCGGTGGCTGCGGCAACGCGTGATCTGGGCTTTACCCGCCTCGATCCTGCCGCATGGGCGCAGCTCGAAGATATTTCCATCGACTATGCCGTGATGGAAAAGGCCGAACAGATCAGTGTCGTGCCCTATGGTGGCGGTTGGTCTGATCTTGGCGGCTGGGAAGCGGTGTGGCGACATGGTGGTCCGGATGCGGACGGGATCGTGACCCATGGCCCAACCACTGCGATTGATTGCACGAATACCTTGCTGCGCGCAGAGAGCGCGGATCAGCAGCTTGTGGGGATCGGGCTGGAGGATATCATCGCCATTGCGATGCCGGACGCGGTGCTGGTGGCGCATAAGGACCGTGCGCAAGATGTGAGGCTGGCAGTCCAGCACCTTAAGGCCGCTGGCGTGGCGCAGGCCGAAACCTTGCCGCGCGATTATCGCCCTTGGGGCTGGTATGAAAGCCTTGTTGTCGGCCCGCGTTTTCAGGTGAAGCGCATTGTCGTGCATCCGGGGGCTGCATTGTCACTGCAAAGCCACCATCACCGGGCCGAGCATTGGGTCGTGGTTGCAGGTACGGCAAAAGTCACGATTGACGAGCATGTTCAATTGATTACTGAAAATCAATCGGTCTATATCCCGCTTGGTGCCGTGCACCGTATGGAAAACCCCGGCAAGCTGCCCCTGACCCTGATCGAGGTGCAGACCGGTGCATATCTGAGCGAAGATGACATTATCCGCTACGATGACGTCTATGCGCGCGAGCGCATCCCAAAGACCTAAGCGCTGCCCTGCCGACATCGCGGCGACACCGGCGCTGCCACCCACCGATACCGAGGATTCCATGCCTGAATTGACCTGCTTCAAGACCTATGATGTCCGTGGCCGTCTGGGCATTGATCTTGATGACGCCATCGCCTTTCGTATCGGGCGCGGATTTGCGCGCGCACTTGATGCACGGCGCGTTGTGTTGGGGCGTGATTGCCGGGCGTCCTCGCAATCGCTTGCGCAAGGGGTCACTGAAGCGCTGATCGCAGAAGGTGTCGAAGTCCTTGATCTGGGTCTGTCTGGCACGGAAGAGATGTATTTTGCGACCACCCATTTTGGCGCGGATGGCGGGATATGCGTGACGGCTTCGCATAACCCGATGGATTGGAACGGTCTGAAAATGGTGCGCGCGGGCTCTGCCCCGCTGGACAGTGCGACAGGGCTGGCGCGCATCCGCAAACTTGCACAAGACAATGCGTTCGGCCCCGCGCGTGGCGGCGGGCTGCGGCGCGATATAGCTGAGCAGGCGCGCGAAGCCTATGTCGCCCGTGTGCTGGAATTTGTCGATTGCGCAGCCCTCAGTCCGCTGCATATCGTGGTTAACGCGGGCAATGGTGCGGCAGGCCCGACCTTTGACGCCATTGCTGCCGCGCTGGTGACGCGCTGCGCGCCGCTGACATTCACCCGCCTGCATCACGACCCCGATGGCAGCTTTCCCAACGGCATTCCGAACCCGCTCTTGCCTGAAAATCGTCCCGTGACGGCCGATGCTGTGCGGCTGCACGGCGCGGATATGGGGGTTGCATGGGACGGCGATTTCGACCGCTGCTTCTTCTTCGATCATGAGGGCAATTTCGTGGATGGCGAGTATGTGGTCGGGTTGCTGGCCGAAGTGTTCCTGCAAAAGGAACCGGGCGCGACCATCATCCATGACCCGCGCGTCATCTGGAACACGCGCGATGTGGTGGCACAGGCGGGGGGGCGGGCCGTGCAGGCCCGCACTGGCCATGCCTTTATCAAGCAGGCGATGCGTGACGAAGGTGCCGTCTATGGCGGCGAGATGTCGGCGCATCATTACTTCCGCGATTTTGTGCAATGTGACAGCGGCATGATTCCGTGGTTGGTCATGGCAGAACTTATCAGTCGGCGCGGGTCGCTTGCCGATCTGGTCGCCGCGCGCCGCCGCGCCTTTCCATCCTCGGGCGAGATCAATTTTACCCTGCCCGACCCGCAGGCCGCGATAGCGCGTGTGCGCGCGCGTTTCGAGCCGCTGGCGAGCGGCGTGGACGAAACTGACGGGATCAGCCTTGATATGGGGGATTGGCGGTTCAACCTGCGTGCCTCCAACACCGAGCCGGTCTTGCGGCTGAATGCTGAAAGCAAGGGCCTGTCGCTGGACCCTATGTTGGCCGAGATTCGCGCGCTTGTCGCCATGTAATCCCGAAAGCTGAGCTGTCGCCCGCGCGCTGGTGCGCATGGGCTTCTCAAACTGTTCGTCACTTGCCCGCACCGCAAGCCATGCACACGTGGGCGTATTCATCACACCTATCCGGTCTGTGCCGCGATACATCGCGGCCCTCAGGGCGTCGGGCAGTGCTCGCTGAAAAAGATCAACTTTATAGTATACATGTTTAGCATCTACTGCTAATCTGTAGCTCTATTCTTAGGGAGGATGGACTATGACAGACACCAGATATTCAGGCCTGACAGTGGTTTTNGGCGCAGTCAGCGCGTTTGCGATTGCCGCACCTGCGGCGGCACAGGATTTCCCGACGCGCGCTATCGAATACATCATTCCGTTCGATCCGGGCGGCGAGTCGGACATCACGGCGCGCTTGCAAGAGCCGCTGATGGAAGCGGCGCTTGGCGTTGGCGTAAATGTGCGCCATCAACCGGGCGGTGGTGGCGCAGTGGCCTGGAGCGAGTTTCAGGGCAATGCCGAACCTGATGGACATGAAATTATCGGCATCAATATCCCGCATATCGTGGCGCAGCCCATTCAGCGTTCTGATGCCGGGTACGCGACCGAAGATTTCGATATCATCACATGGTTCCACATGACCCCGCATGTGCTGGTGGTGCGCGCTGACAGCCCGTACGAGACTTTGGATGACTTGCTGGCCTTTGCAGGCGAGAATCCGCAATCGTTGACAGTGGGTGGCAGCGGCACATTCACCGGTAACCACCTTGAAGCGCTGCGCTTGCAGGAAGTGGCGGATGTCCAGCTGACATATATTCCGTTCACAGGCACCGGGCCTTTGCCTGCGGCCATCTTGGGCGGCCATGTCGGGGCGGTGATCTCGAACTCCACGCTTGGTGTGCAGTTGGGTGATGATGTCCGCGTGCTTGCTGTCGCCGCGGAAGAGCGGTTGGAGGTTCTGCCAGACACCCCCACATTTCAGGAGCTGGGCTATGACATTGTCGGTGGCACCTATCGCGGTGTAGCCGCCCCCAAGGGCACCCCGCCTGAACGGCTGGAAATGCTTGCGGACCTGTTCACCGAAATGAACGAGACGCTGGGCGAACGTCAGGTTCCGATGGGGTATCAGATGACGGATATCCGTGGTCAGGATGCGATTGACCTGATGACACGTCTGCGCGAACAGTATGGCGACTTTTTGAACTGATCGTCTTTCCCACCCGCCCGTCGGCATGTCTGACGGGCGGGTGTCTTGCGTTGTGCAAAACTTTGAAAGTCACATGGGCCGATCATGGAAATCCTGACAGCCGCCGCCTTAGCGGTCATTCAACCACATATGTTGCTGATAATCCTGCTGGGCGTGACGGCTGGCCTGTTTGTTGGCGCGCTGCCGGGTTTGACCGCAACGATGGCACTGGCGCTGATGCTTCCCTTCACCTTCAGCCTGGAGGCGCTTGAAGGTTTGGTCGCGTTGGGGGCGGTCTATATGGGCACGATCTATGGCGGCGCATTCACGGCCATTCTGATCAACACCCCCGGTACGCCATCTTCAATTGCCACCACCTTCGACGGGCACCCAATGGCCAAGCAGGGCCGCGCGCTGGAAGCGATCAGCATTGCCACAATCGCCTCGGTTGTTGGCGGGGTGGTCGGTGTGGCGTTTTTGTTGGTGGCCGCCCCGCCGCTGGCGCAACTGGCGCTTAAGTTTGGCCCGGCCGAGATGTTCTGGGTCGCCATTCTGGGCCTGACGCTGATTGGCACATTGTCCACCGGATCGGTCCTGAAAGGGCTGCTTGGCGGGGCGATCGGGCTTTTGATCGGCACAATCGGGATTTCACCCATCGGGGGCGAAAGCCGCTTCACCTTTGGCTGGCCGCCGCTTCAGGCCGGTGTGTCGTTGATCGTGGCGCTGATCGGGCTGTTCGTCATTCCCGAATTGCTAAGCATGATCCGGCAAGGTCGAGCAGCGCTTGAACAGCCGACCGGACTGGGCGAGGCGGGGTATAAGTTCGGCTCTGCCATGCGTACGGTGTTTTCGAAGCCCATCAACCTGATCCGGTCGTGCCTGATCGGGCAGGTCATCGCGGTCATTCCCGGTGCCGGTGGATCAATCACCTCGCTTGTGGCGTATAACGAGGCCAAGCGCGGGTCCAAGACGCCAGAGACTTTTGGCAAAGGCAACCCGGAGGGGCTGGTCGCATCGGAATCCAGCAACAATGTCATGGTCGCGGGGTCGATGGTGCCATTGCTGACGCTGGGCATTCCCGGCGCGCCCCCTGACGCAGTGATCCTTGGCGTCATGCTGCTGCACGGGTTGCGCCCCGGCCTTGATCTGTTCACGCAGACCGGTGTTCTGGCCAACGGCTTCATCCTGTCAATGGGACTGGCAGCGCTGATGCTGGTTCCCGTGGGCCTGCTGGGCGGGCGGCTGATCTATCAGACCATCCGGCGCACGCCGCATTACTTTCTGGTGCCGACCATTCTGGTCATCACCATTCTGGGCACCTATGCGCTGCGCAACAACATCGTCGATGTGGCGCTGATGCTGGGCCTTGGGGTGATCGGTTTCATCATCCGGGGGCTGGGTCTGGGGGCCGCGCCCATCGTGCTGGGCCTGATCTTGGGCACCATTGCCGAGCAAGGCTATGTGCAGACCGTTTTGGGCGGCATGGCAATGGACATTCCGCAGATGCGTCTGTTCGCCAACCCGCTCAGTCAGGTGTTGATTGCGCTGATCGTGCTGGTGATCGGCTGGACGGCATGGCCAAAGCGTGCCCATAGGCGCAAGGAGTAAGTACAATGTATATCCGCGTAAACACCGAGTTGATGAGCGGCGCTTTCGGGATGGCACTTGCCGTCGTGTTCTGGCTGAACAAGGGGAATGTCGGGTTTCTAAGCGCAGTATTTCCCGAAACGGTGCTTGTTTTGCTGGCGGGCCTTTCCGCCATCCTGATCCTTCGCGGCCTCATCGCGGGAGAGCCGACAACGCTGGACCTTGGCAGTGCCATGCCGGTGATCGCCGCAGTCGTTATCATGGGCCTGTGGTGGCTGGGCATTCGTTATGTCGGGTTTGTGACCACGTCGGTGCCTTTGTTCGCAGGGCTGGCGCTGATGATGAAACGCCGCGCAGGCCCGCTTTCTTTGCGCGACGTGCTTGTCGCGGTTGCGGTTGCGGTGGTCGTCGTTGGCGGCTTTTTCTGGGTCTTTACTGAGGTTCTGGGCGTCCGCCCGTTCCGCGCCCCGCTTTTGTAACCCCCAAAACCAAACAGGAAGAACCTATATGCCTCTGGTCGTCATTTCCGAATTCATGGATGAACCCGCGATAGACTGGCTGCGCACCTATCATGACGTGACCTATGATCCCACTCTGGTCGATGACCCGACCCGTCTGCGCGCAGCATGTGCGGATGCGGCGGGCCTGATCGTGCGCAACCGCACACAGGTGGACACAGCGTTGATGGATGCCGCACCGGGCTTGAAGGCCATCGGGCGTTTGGGCGTCGGGCTGGACAATATCGACACTGACACCGCCAAGGCGCGCGGCATCGCTGTGCATCCGGCCACAGGGGGCAATGTGGTGTCGGTCGCGGAATATGTCATCACCGCCATTTTGGTGTTGCGCCGTAGTGCATGGGTGGGCAGTGCGCAGGTTCTGAACGGTGAATGGCCGCGCCAGAGCATGATCGGGCTGGAAGTGGATGGCGCAACCTTGGGGTTGGTCGGCTTTGGGGCTATCGCTCAGGCCACCGCGATGCGTGCAAAGGCACTTGGCATGACGATTGCGGCGTATGATCCGTTCTTGCCGGCCGATAGTCCCGCATGGGAAGGGGTGGAGCGTCATGAAACCTTGGATACATTGCTGCCTGTTGCGGATGCGCTCAGCCTGCATGTGCCGCTGACAGCCGAGACAAAGGGCATGTTCAACGCCGCGACGCTGGCCCGGATGAAACCGGGCGCTTTGCTGATCAATACGGCACGTGGTAAAATCGTGGACGAGGCCGCCTTGGCAGACGCGTTGAAATCCGGCCATCTGGGCGGGGCGGCAATGGATGTTTTTGCATCCGAGCCGCTGGCCGGAAATGGCCCGCTTGTCGATGCGCCAAACCTGATCGCAACCCCCCATATTGCGGGTGTGACGGTCGAGTCCAATACCCGTATCAGTTGGATTACAGTCAAGAATGTCGCCAATAGCCTGAGCTGATCCGGCTGACCGTCCCTGCACATTTTCGCGCCGCCACGCGGTAAAACTTGCGTGGGCGACACAATCTTGCCTGTTCATCCATACCGTTTGCGCTAGCTTGGCCAGTACCAGCCGATTCACACAGGGACAGAATATGTCATACTGGATCAAGCTAGGCGTAATGTGCGTAGGATTGTTGCTTGTAAGCCTGACCGGCTGGGCAATCTTGCTGCCTGCTTCGCACCCGATACTGGACCGCGCGGGGCTTCTTGGTCCCATGCGGGCAGTGGGCTTGCCCATACCCGAAACTGAAGACAACGGCGGCGGTGGCGGTCGGGGGTTCGGCGGCGGCGGTGGTGGTGGGGTTCAGGTCATCGCACAGGAGGTCGCGCAGGCGGATTCCGACACCCGCCTTGTCGCAATTGGCACCGCGCGCGCATTGCGCAGCGTCACCCTGACGTCCGAAGTGGCAGGCACGTTGGAAAATGTGTCCGTGTCTTCGGGCGACTGGGTCGAAGCGGGCAGTCTGATTGCCGAATTGACCGACGAGGCGCAGCAATTGGCAGTTGCCCGCGCGGAACTGGCCTTGCAGGACGCACAGGCGCGCGTGGACCGTGTCGCGCAGTTGCGCAGCAGCGGCTCGGCGACACAGGTGCAGATCGACGAGACAGAACTCGCGCTGAACCGCGCGCGTCTGGATTTGCGCGACGCCGAGTTTGAATTGCGCCGTCGCCAGATCACTGCGCCGATTTCTGGCTGGATCGGGCTGATTTCGTTGGAGCCGGGCAATCAGATCAGCATCAGCACCGAATTGGCGCGGCTGGATGACCGCAGCAGCTTGCTGATTGATTTCGACGTGCCCGAACGCTTTGTCGGCCTAATCGGTGTGGGCGATACGCTGCAAGCCAACCCGCTTTCGCGCGCAGGCGAAGTGTTGCAGGGCCGCGTGCGCGCGACTGATGCGCGGGTCGATCAGGGCAACCGCTCATTGCGCATTCAGGGTGAAATCGAGAATGAAGATGACCGCTTGCGCCCCGGTATGGCCTTTCGCGTAACAGTCGAGTTGCCGGGTGAAAGCCTGCCGCTGGTCGATCCGCTTGCCATACAATGGGACCGGGATGGTGCCTTTGTCTGGGCGCTCGATGACGACAACAAGGCGCAGCGCGTTCGGGTAGAAATTGTGCAGCGCCGCGATGATGCGGTGCTGGTGCGCGCCGATTTGCAGTCTGGCAGGATCGTCGTTGTCGAAGGGGTGCAGAACTTGCGCCCTGGCGCAGATGTGACCCCGCGCGAAACCCGGCCCGCGCCGCCAACCCCCGCAGACGATGACGCGTCGCTCCAAGCCAGCGGCAGCGCTGATATGCCTGATACGACCCCGGATATCTGATGCGAGTGACGCCATGACCCCCCCAGACCAGAACGCGCCCAAGACGGAAGATGCCGCCGAGACAGAATTGCGCGCGATATCGCGTTCGGGGATTGCGCTGTTCGTGCGCCGCCCGATTCTGGCTTTTGTCTTCAGTGCGCTAATCGTGATTGCGGGGCTGGCGGGGCTGTTCGCAGTTGAAGTGCGTGAATTGCCCAATGTGGACCGGCCCGTCATTACCGTGACCACACAATTCAGCGGTGCTGGCCCCGAAAGCATTGACCGCGAAGTGACCAGCCGCATCGAGGGGGCCGTGGGGCGTGTTGCAGGCGTGCAGAACATCTCGTCCAGTTCGCGTTTCGGGCGCTCGCAAGTGGTTGCGGAATTCAGCGATGTCACGGATATTGACGTCGCCGCCACTGACATACGCGACGCGATTGGCCGCATCCGAAATGCCTTGCCCGACAGCGTCGCAGAGCCGCGCATCATCAAGGCGGATTCCGATTCCGATGCGGTCATGCGCATCAGCGTCACATCCAACGCGCGCTCGGTGCAGGACCTGACGCAACTTGTTGAGGATCTGGTCGAAGATCGCCTGATCTCTGCGCCCGGTGTGGCGGATTTGCAGGTCTTCGGCGCGCGCGAGGCGATTTTCCGCGTTGATATCGACATGCTGGAACTGGCCGCGCGCGGGTTGAGCATTGCAGATATCCGCAATGCGCTGCGCAATGTGTCCTTCGATGTTCCGGCGGGGTCATTGTCCAATGACCGGCAGAGCATTCAGGTGCGCACCACTGCCAATGTCCAGACCCCGCAGGCATTTGAATCGCTTGTGCTGCGTGGAGATGTGCGTCTGGGGGACGTGGCGGTCGTTACCCTTGGCCCGGCACCGGGCGAGACGATCCTGCGCGCCAATGGCGAGACGGGCATCGGTCTGGGCATCATCCGACAGGCCCAAAGTAACACGCTGGACATTTCGCGCAATGTCCGGGCAATCGTGGATGAATTGCAGGGCATTATGCCGGGCGATGTGCGCATCTTCGTCACCTCGGACGAGGCCACCTTCGTTGGCGGCGCGATTGTCGAAGTCATGAAAACGCTGTCCATTGCGCTGCTGATCGTGATCGCCACGATCTATGTGTTCCTGCGCGATGCCCGCGCGACCTTCGTGCCTGCCGTGACATTGCCCATTGCGCTGATCGGCACTGTTGCAGCGATTTATCTGGCGGGGTTTTCGGTCAATATCCTGACGTTGCTTGCCCTTGTTCTGGCTACAGGCATGGTGGTGGATGACGCGATTGTGGTGCTGGAAAACATCGTGCGCAGACGCGGGCAGGGCATGGGCACACGGGCGGCAGCCGTCCTCGGCACGCGGCAAGTGTTCTTCGCCGTTGTCACCACCACCGCAACGCTGGCGGCGGTGTTCGTGCCGCTGTCCTTTCTGCCGGGGCAGGCGGGGGGCTTGTTTCGTGAATTCGGCTTTACGCTCGCGATGGCGGTTTTGTTGTCATCGGTGGTCGCGCTGACGCTGTGCCCGGTTCTGGCCAGCCGCCTGTTGCGCGAAACCGACGCCAGCACCAACACAGGCCCGGTTGCCCGGTTTGGGACATGGATGGCAGGGATGTATGCCAAAAGCCTGAATCGCGCGCTGACACAGCCTTTCGTGGTGATCGTGGCGGCGCTGTTGTTTGCCGCGACGGGCTGGTTTGCCGCGCAATCCATCCCGCAGGAACTGACTCCGCCCGAAGATCGCGGGGTTGCCTTGTTAAGTGTGTCTGCCCCGCAAGGTGTGTCCATCGAATACACCGATGCCAAGGTGCGCGAGATTGAGCAGATCATTTCCCCTCTGCGCGCCTCTGGCGAGGTGACGAACCTGTTTTCCATCATTGGCTTGGGCGGCGGCGATAACCGCGCATTCATGGTCATGACCTTGGCAGATTGGGACGAACGCGAGCGCAGCCAGCAAGACATCGTGGGCGAGATCAACGCGGGTCTGCGCGATGTGATCGGTGTGCGGGCCTTTGCCATCCAGCCCAACTCTCTTCGTATTCGCGGCGCAGGGCAGGGGCTGCGCTTTGCGGTTCTGGGCAGCAATTACGATGAACTGGCCGATAACGCGCAGGCGCTTGTCGACCGCATGAATGATGACCCGCGCTTCGGTCAGGTCCGGCTGGATTTCGAGACGACGCAGCCGCAACTGTCGATTGAGGTGGACCGCGAACGCGCATCTGATCTGGGCGTCAATCTTGATGGTCTGGGCGAGGCGTTGCAAGCCATGCTCGACGGCAGCAGTGTGGGCAGCGTGTTCATTGATGACCGCAGCTTTGACATTCAAATGCTGTCAACTCGGACACCGGTGCGCGACCCAAGCGATCTGGAGCAAAGCTTTATCCGCTCGGACTCTGGGCAGATTCTACCGATTTCCAGCTTTATTAGCCTGCAAGAACGCGCCACCGCCCCGCAGTTGACCCGAGAGGCGCAGCAACGTGCCGTGCAGGTGACAGCAAGTCTTGCGCCGGGCTTTCCATTGGGCACGGCCCTTGCCGAAGCAGAGCGCCTTGCCGCCGAAGTTCTGCCCGCGAATGAGCGCCTGCTTCCCCTGTCTGAGGCCGCTACGCTGGATGAGACATCGGGCGGTATATTGCTGGTTTTTGGCTTTGCCATCCTGATTGTGTTTCTGGTGCTAGCGGCGCAGTTTGAAAGTTTCATCTCGGCTATTGTGGTGATGGTGACGGTCCCGCTGGGGCTGGCATGTGCGGCCTTTGCGATGTTGTTCACGGGGGTCAGTCTGAATGTCTATTCCCAGATCGGGCTGGTTCTATTGGTCGGAATCATGGCCAAGAACGGGATTCTGATTGTGGAATTCGCCAATCAGTTGCGCGATGAGGGCGCGGATTTGCGCGACGCGATCCTGAACGCTTCGACCATCCGGTTGCGCCCTGTGATGATGACCATGACCTCCACCGTGCTGGGGGGCGTGCCACTGGTACTGTCCACAGGTCCGGGGGCAGAGGCGCGCGAGGCGCTTGGCTGGGTTGTCGTCGGGGGCTTGGGTTTGGCCACATTGGCGACCTTGTACCTAACGCCTGTGGCGTATCTGTTGCTGGCGCGGTTCAGTAGCCCGCGCGCCGAGGGTCAGCGCCATCTGGAGCGTGAACTGGCCAGCGCCGCCGGAACCAAGACGATCTGAGCGTCCGCCCTAACCTGCCACGCCCCGCGCCTGCATGGGTTGATAGCGCAGTTGTGTCAGGCTGCGCCATAGCCATTCCCACGGGCCATAGATGAAATATCTGAACCACAGATGAGCGAATGCGACCAGAACCGCAACAACCCCAAGCGCCAGCGCCACGACAGCAAGTGTGCCGGTCTGGCCGATGAGTTGCAGGCCCCAGCCATAGAACAAAGCCTGTCCGATAGCGGAAGAGGTCAGATAGCCAGTCAGGCTCATCCGGCCCAGCGGGGCCAGCGTCCGGTGCACCCAGCCAGCAGTCGGCCCATGCAGTGCAGCCGTCAACAGCATCAGATATCCCAGCGCCATCAGCGGCGTTTCCAGATACAGCCCGAACCAGATGCCCTGCGGCACCTCGATCCAGCGCAAGGCAAGACCGGCCGCAAGCCCAACCGCAAGGCACAGCGCGCCCGCGCGTACCATCACCCCGCGCAAGGCAAAGAACTGTGACGGCAGCGAACTTCTGCCCACGGCCAGCCCCAACAAAAACAGCCCCGACAGCATGAACAACCGCAACAACAACATCCCGGTCGCGGCGTCGGTCGCACCTGTGACCATGCTCAGGTTCTGGCTGACCGCATCCACATAATTGGGCGAGGCAAACGCTTCCAAGCTGTCATAGCGCCCCTCTGGGACAGGCACAGGCGGGCCCGCATTGCTCAGCGCCAAAGCCACCGGCCCCGCAAGAATAAGCACGGTCCCCAGACTGACAGTCACCCGTTGCGACAGCCGCGCAGCAAACGGCAAAAGCAGCCCCAAGGCGGCATAGGTCATCAGAATATCGGCCCAGAACAGAAAAATCGCATTGAAGGCCCCAAGCGCTGCAAGAACAAGAAACCTACGCAGAAGTTGAAGTATTGAGGTTTCCCCCTCGGGCCGGATGCGCTGCAAAATGATGCTGAAGCTTAACCCGAACATGAACGAAAACGCCGCCAGCGCCTTGCCATCAAAGAATACGGCCAGAAAGTTCCACGCGGCAATGTCCAAGGGCCCAAGCATGTCTGCGCGCACATCGGGGCTGAGATAGGCAAGGCCGGACAGCGTCATCATGTTCATGATGATGACCACACCCAGTGCAACGGCGCGGACCGCGTCAATGCGGGTGTTTCGCTGGTGTTCCGAGTTCGCCATCTTGCCGTCCTCCACCCCAAAACCCACCATCAAATTCTTTCCGCCGCAGGGGGATGCGGCAGAATTTCCAATGAACACGTTAAATTATCGAACCNGCTGAAAAGTTCCAGTTTTGGGCCAGAAAACTGACCGGAATAGGCATTTTTCTGCCAAAATCCGGGTTTGCGTGCACATGACGGCATTTTGAGTCAAGGCATGTCGCGCCGCCGTGACTCCTGCCAGAGCGGTCAGTAAGCCCCGAGTCTACCGCTGTTCTGCCGGAGCGACATGCCCGATCAGCGCATCAAGCGCCTCCTCGGTCCAGTCCTGCCGGTCCAGCAGCATCGCCCATGCGCGCGCATAGCTNCCAAAGCTGTATCTGTGGCCATAGCCGCGTGGCGGCTTCACGGCGGTCATCATATCCACCCCGAGTTGCAGAAACGTGACCACTGGCAACCACGGAAAATCGGGCGAGACATCAGGCCCGCGCGGCGCGTCCATCCAGTCGGGGCGGCGCCATGCAGAGCGGGGGTCGAAGAAGGTCACAGCGTCGCTGGCATGCTGCATATAGAGGATGCGAAACCTGCCCCAAGGCTCAGTGGAATTCGAGATCAGGCCCGTCTGGTTCATGAAGCGCACTGCACTGCCATCGCCGTAAGCGGGCAGCCAAGCAGGCGTGCCGGAGTTGCGATTGCGCGTCACTTCGGTCCATGTCGGGCTGTTGAAAGGTGGCCCGACCCACAATGCCCCATCGAAGGGATCGCCCACCACGTCATGCAGATTATGGCTTAGCTCGGAATTCAACGCCCCGAGGCTTAGCCCGTTCAGATACAGCGCAGGTCGCGTTTCAGGCGGCAATGTGCGCCAGTGGCCATAGACTGCGGCGAACACCTCGCGCGCGGTTTCCACCCCGTATTCAGGATCAGACAGCAGCGCCAGCCAGCTTGCCACATAGGAATATTGCACCGACACAGTCGCCACATCGCCATGCAGGATGTATTCCAGCGCCTGCTGGCCGGATGCGTTGACCGTTCCGGTACCGGTTGGCGTGGCAATGACCAGCGTGCCGCGTGAAAAGGCGTCAATACGTTTGAGTTCGGCCAGCGCCAGTTCTGCGCGGGCCTGCGGGTCGAGGGCGGCATTCAGACCGACATAGACGCGCAGCGGTTCTTGGGCCGGGGCACCGGTCGCGGCTTCGATCTGCGCCTGATCCGGGCTGGCCGCGATCATTGCGCGCCCTGTTCTGCCCAGATCGGCCCAATCAATCAAAGAGCCGGGTGCGCCTGTCTTGCGCGGATCACTGGGACGGGGGCTGGTTTCCTCGAACACGCCGTCCAATCCCGCATAGACACGGTCCACAGCGGTAAACGCACCGCGCACCAGCACACCATTGCCGATATTCCAGAACAGCAGCGCCGTGACCGTAATCGCCACCAGAATGGCCTGCGGGCCGGGCAGAATGCGGGCCAACGCGCCGGANAGCTTGCGCACCGCCAGCAATGACAGCCGCGCAAACCAGATCATCAGCAAGAAGACCGCCGCCGCCCCGCCCGCTATCGTGATGGGGCGCACTGTGTCCACAGGGGGCATATTCATCAGCGCGCGCAGCCCGTTTTGCCATTCCGACGCCTGCCACAGCGCCACCGCCGAGGCGATAAAGCACACCAGCAGCAGACCCGCGCGCACATACAGCTTCGCCCGCGGCGGCAGATGGGGAAATTCCAGCCTGCTCCACAGCGATGACAGGACCAGCCCAATGGCATAGCCTGCCGCCAGACTGACCCCGCTCAGAACCGCCTGCACAAGGGTTTCACGCGGCACAAGGCTGGGGGTCAACGAGGCCATGAAAAACAATGTGCCCAAGGCCAATGCCGGAAGGCTTGGCTTTGGAAGCCAGATACGGGCGTGGCGTGATGTCTGCGACGCAAGGCTCATCTGCGCACAAGGCCCGATTGCAGATCATGCACGACAGGGGGGGGCAAAATTGTGATGCAGNTGGTGCAGGTCAGAATAGGCTACCTCTGAATGTCATTTTCTTCATCACGACAGGCATAAACACTTGCCCGGCAAGGGACAAGTATTTGGCTGTTCACGTCTGGGACAAATCAGGGCGCATGCTTGCCCCTGCGTGCAAGCCCGCCTGCGACACAATGAACCTCTTGTTGCATGTGCTACACTTGCCCTATCTGAGTGGTTCAGCAACGAGGATGGGGTCACGCGTGCAGATACGGTTTGACAAAGGCCCTGATGACGCTGCCGTCTGGTTTGACGATGCGCGTAATCAGATTGTGGCCCGGTCCCTTGCCGATGTCGGGCCTGCCTTTGCGCAGATGCAACAGGCGCTGGATAACGGCCACTGGCTGGCAGGCTATGCAAGCTACGAGCTTGGCTATGCGTTGGAGCCGCGCCTGCACGCCACCTTGCCAGAGGGGCGCGCGCTGCCACTGATCTGTTTCGGGGTGTATGACGCGCCCGGCCCAGCCGCTCCGCTTGCGGCAGGTCATGCGGCGCTGCACGGGCTTGTTCCGCGCTGGGATGCGGCGACCTATGCGCAGGTGTTTGCGCGGCTGCATGCGTGGATCGGGTCTGGTGACATCTATCAGGCCAATCTGACCTTTCCGATGGATGCACAGGTGTCGGGCACGTCTACAGCGCTCTATGCGGCACTCACTGAGCAGCAGAAAGTCGGGCATGGGGCGCTTGTCTTGCAGCAGGATTTGCCTGATCTGCTGTCACGCTCGCCCGAGTTGTTCTTTCGCGTCACAAGCGATGGGCAGATCACTACCCGCCCGATGAAGGGAACCATGCCGCGCGGGGCAACAGTACAGGAAGATGCCGCGCTGCGCGCGCAGCTTGAGAGTGACCCGAAAATACAGGCCGAAAACCTGATGATCGTGGATTTGTTGCGCAATGACATCAGCCGTTTGTGCCGCATCGGCAGCGTCAAAGTGCCCGAATTATTCGCCATCGAGACCTATGCCACAGTGCATCAGATGACCTCGCTTGTGACCGGCCAGTTGAATGCCGGGCACAAGGTGGGCGATGTGTTTCAGGCGCTGTTTCCCTGCGGCTCTATCACTGGCGCGCCAAAGCTGCGCGCGATGGAGATTATTCGCGCGCTGGAGCCTTGGCCGCGCGACGCCTATTGCGGGGCGATTGGCTGGTTTGCGCCGGACGGGCGCGCAGATTTCAACGTGGCGATCCGCACTTTGATGGTGCAGGATGGCCGTGCGGTGTTGAATGTCGGCGGCGGTGTCGTCTGGGATTCAACCGCTGCCGCCGAATATGAGGAAGCATTGTGGAAAGCACGTTACGCAACAGCGTTCCACACGGAACCCGCCTGATCGAGACATTTGGCTGGTATCCGGGGCTGCGCCATGCTGACCTGCATCTGGCGCGCATGGCCCGCAGCGCCAGCATTCTGGGCTTTCCATTCGACAGCACAAGGGCCCGCACGCGGATGCAGCAGGACAGCCCAACGCCCTTGCGGTGCCGCATGACACTGGACGCCACCGGCGCGCTGGAGGTGACGACCGCACCCTTGCCCCCGTCGCCCCAGTTCTGGCGCGTGCGGGTGGCTAGCGCCCTTGTCCATGCGGATGATCCGTGGCTGGCGGTCAAATCGACCCAGCGCGTGTTCTATGACCGGATGCGCGCCGCCTTGCCCGACGGGGTGGATGAATGGTTGTTTCTGAATGACCGCAATGAATTGGCCGAGGGGACGATTACCAATCTGTTCCTTGTCATGCCAGATGGGCGCAAGCTGACCCCCGCGCGCGCGTGTGGCGTCTTGCCGGGGGTCTTGCGCGCGCATTTGCTGGCTGATGGCTGGGCCGAGACCCGCCTGAGCCTGCGCGATCTGCACGCTGCCAGACAAGTGTTCATGGGCAACGCCTTGCGCGGCCTGATCCCGGCAAAACTTGATCTGCAAGCCAAGGCCTGACGCGCGGGCAAAAAGCGTTGACTTTTGGTGCCCGCGCGACAGTTTGTCGGGACGACCGCACAGGATGCAGCGCATGACCAGACCCGAGCCGAACCCTGAAACGATCAGCGAAATCATCGAGATGGCGCTCAGCGATCATGTCAGCTTTGCGCAGATCCGCGCGCAGCATGGGTTAGGGCCGGATGACGTGAAAACGCTGATGCGCAAAAGCCTGAAACCCGGCAGCTACCGCGCATGGCGCAAGCGGGTGCGCGACTTTGGCACACGGCGCGAGGTGTATAAATGAGCGCGGACCCGCACCCTTGGGCCGCTGATCTGGCCGATCTGCACGCGCAGGTCTGGACGCGGTTTACGCGCGGTGTCCGCGACCGCCGCGCGCCTGCGCGCCACCCGACCCTTGCCACGGTCACATCCAACGGGCTGCCCCAAGCCCGCACGGTTGTGTTGCGTGCCGCTGACAGGCGGGCGGGCAGTCTGGACTTTCACACTGACCTCCATTCGGCCAAGGTGACAGAGTTGCGCGCAACCCCCTTCGCGGCGATTCATGTCTGGGACAGTGCCGCGCATTTGCAGACGCGGCTGGAAGGGGACGTGACCATCTTGTCCGGCGATGATGTCGCTGAAATCTGGGCGCGTGTGCCCGCCCCTGCGCGGCTGGCCTATGGCAGCACCCCTGCGCCGGGAAATCCGATTGCAGACGGGCTGTCCTATACAAAAACCCCCGATCCCACTGCGTTTTGTGTGCTGCGTCTGCGCATCCTTGCAATGGATGTCGTGCATCTGGGCACCGATCACAGGCGCGCCAGGTTCACGCGCGTGAACAATTGGGCGGGGCAATGGCTGGCCCCATGACGCTGCATATCGGCCATCCGATTGGCGGGCAAATGCAAACCCGTGTGGTTGCGCCGACGCAGAGCGCCCCCTAACATAGACGTATGACCCGATTTTTGCTTACAGCTATTTTGCACCGCACACTCCTTCTGGGGGGTGTCTGGCTGGTTTTGACAGGGGCGGCGCTTGAGGCAATCGCCCTTGGCGTCGTGGTTACCGGCGTGGCGGTATGGCTAAGCCTGCATCTGCTGCCGGCAACCAACCCGCTGGTTCTGTGGCGTTTGGCACGCCATCTGCCGCGTTTCGTTGCGGGGTCCGTCATTGGTGGTGTCGATGTGGCCAGACGCGCCTTTTCCCCCAGTATGCCGCTGAAACCCGGCTGGCTGGAGGTGCAAAGCGACCTGCCGGATGGTGCACGCGCGGCCTTGGGCGGGGAATTGTCGCTGATGCCCGGCACGCTGTCGGCGGGCAGTCAGGATGGCAACTTGTTGGTGCATCTGCTGGATACGGATGCGGGCTTTGACGACGCCATCCCGCGCGAGCAAAGCGAGATTGCCGCGATTATCGGGCAAACGCAGGGGGGGCGGGCATGATGGTCTGGCTGCATATCGTGGCCATTGTGTTGCTGGCCAGCCTTGGTGGTGCGCTGTGGCGGGTCTGGCTTGGGCCATCGCATTCCGACCGGATGATGGCGGCGCAACTTATCGGCACAAGCGGGGTTGCCGTGCTGATCGTGCTGGCGGCGATTCAGGATTGGACGNTGCTGGTCGTGGCATTGGCGCTGTCGCTCTTGGCCGCGCTGGCGGCGGTNGGGTTCGTCAAGGCGGAAAGCCCCGATGGCGCGGGNGACCCGGAAGAGGCGCGCCCCCCCGATGGGTGGCGCAATACGCCCGATGACAGGGCACAGGATGGCTGATCTGGCAACCTATNTGCTGACGGGATTGGGGCTTGTGTTNTTTGTCGCAGGCACGGTCGGTCTGATCCGGTTTCCCGACAGTTTCAGCCGCCTGCATGCGCTGACCAAAGGCGATAATCTGGGCCTTGGCTTCATCGCCCTTGGGATCGCCTTCCAGACCGAGACTTGGGCGCAACTGGCCATGCTGGCGCTGATCTGGGTGCTGGCGCTTTTGGCGGCGGGCACTGTGGCGCAGCTTGTCGCACGCGCGGCCCTGACCGCATCGCGTGACCCATGAGCGTGGCGCTGGACATCACGCTGTGCGCGCTGATCCTTGGTGTGGGATGGGCGAGTGTGACCGGCCAAGGCGTGTTTCGGGCGGTGATTTTCTTTATCACCTACGGGTTGCTGCTGGCCATCGCATGGGCGCGGTTGGGGGCCTATGACGTGGCCTTGGCCGAGGCGGCGATCAGCGCAGGGCTGACAGGGGTGCTGCTTCTGGCCGCCTATGGCCGCCTGCGCCGCCTGAATGCGGGGGGAGAGCCGCCCATTCGGGTTAATCTGCCCGCCGCAGTCGTCGCTACCGGCATTGCCGTCGGGCTTGTCTGGGCATGGTTCGCCTTGCCTGCGCCCACCGCGCCCGATCTGTCGGAGGTGCTGCCGCAATCGGGTGTCGGCAATCCTGTGACGGCGGTGCTGCTGAATTTCCGCGCATGGGACACGCTGCTGGAAAGCATTATCCTGCTGGCCGCGCTGATCGGGGTGTGGATGCTGGCGCGCGATGATGCGTGGGAGGCCCCGCTGGGCCTGCCCTATCACGCGCGTCCGGGGGGCGTGCTGGCCAGTTTCGGGCGCGTTTTGCCGCCCATTGGCCTGATCTTCGGGGTCTATCTGGTCTGGGCGGGTGCCGATACCACTGGCGGGGCGTTTCAGGGCGGCACAGTGTTGGCGGCGGTGTGCCTTGTCACGATGATGGCGGGCATCTTGCGCGCGCCGCGCGTGGCGCAACCGGCGTGGCGCGCGGCATTGGTGCTGGGGCCAGGGGTGTTCTTGCTCAGCGGGCTGGCGGGCGCGCTGTTCGCGCAGGGGTTTCTTGGCCTGCCGCCCGAACTGGCAAAACCGGCCATCGTGACAATCGAGGCGGCGCTGACCGTATCGATTGCCGTCACACTGGTTTTGCTGGTCATCGGCCCGCCGGATGACGGGGGGCATGTGGCATGAGCCTGAGCGTCTTTGCCCTGACAGGGGCCGTATTGGTGGGGCTTGGGGTGTACGGCCTTTTGGCGCGCGCGCATATGCTGCGCCGGGTGATTGCGTTTAACCTGATCGGCTCTGGCCTGTTTTTGTTGTTTGGCGCTGCGGCGGCGCGCAGCACAGACGTGGACCCGATCCCGCAGGCGTTGATTATCACCGGCATTGTCGTCGCCCTGTCTGCCAGTGCGCTGGCTGTGGGGCTGGTGGTGGCGCTTGCGCGCAGCACTGGCAAAGCCTATCTGCCCGACGATGAGGGCGGCGCGTGATCGCGCTGATTGCAGGCCTGACCTTGCCGCTTCTGGCCGCATTGGCAAGCATTGCGCTGCCGCTTCGTGCGCGGGTGCCTGCGGCCCTGCTGGGTGTGGCGCTGACGCTGATCGCGTCCCTCTGGCTGGTGGTCGAAGTCTGGCACAATGGCCCGGTTGCGTTGTTACTGGGCGGATGGGCGCCCCCTATCGGCATTGCGTTGCAGGCAGATGGTCTGGGTGCAGCGCTGGGCATGATGACCGCGCTGGTCATGGCGGGTGTTGCATTGGCCGCGCGGGTCGAGCTGGCACCTAGCGTTGCGGGCGCGCGCCCAAGTTTCGGGTTCTGGCCGCTGATGTTGCTGCTATGGGGCGCGCTGAACGCCGTGTTCGTGTCGCGTGACCTGTTCAACCTCTATGTGGGGCTGGAGTTGATTACGCTGACGGCCGTGGCGCTGGTGGCGCTCTCGGGCAAGGCGCAGGCCATCGCCGCTGCCTTGCGCTACTTGTTGTTCGCGCTGGCCGGGTCGCTGTTGTATCTGGCGGGTGTGGTCCTGACCTACGCCGCGCATGGCACGCTGGATATCACGCTACTGGCCACGCGTACGCCTGCACCGGGGGACGCGCTGGCACTGGGGCTGATGACGGCTGGATTGCTGGCCAAGACGGCGCTGTTTCCGTTTCACGTCTGGTTGCCGCCTGCGCATTCTGCCGCCCCCGCGCCTGCCTCGGCGCTGCTGTCGGCGCTGGTGCCCAAAGCCTCGTTGCTGATCGTTCTGCGGCTGTGGTTCGAGGCGATGCCCGATCTTGCCGCCCCCAGTGCCTTGCTGGTGCTGGCTGCACTTGGTGCGATAGCGGTGATCTGGGGCGGGGTGCTGGCGTTGGTGCAGAAGCGGCTGAAGCTGATTGTCGCGTATTCGACAGTCGCGCAGCTTGGCTATGTGTTTCTGGTCTTGCCGCTGGCCGGGGGCGACGGGGCCGCACAGCCTTGGGCGGCGGGGGCATGGACCGGCGGGATATTCCAGATGCTCAGCCACGGTCTGGCCAAAGCGGCCATGTTTCTGGCCGCTGGCATCTATCTGGCGGCGGTGGGCAGTGACCGCTTGGGGGATCTGCGCGGGCAGGCGCGGGCCTTGCCGATGACAGGCTTTGCCTTTGCGCTGGCGGCGGTCACGCTGATGGGCCTGCCTCCTTCGGGCGGGTTCACGGCGAAATATCTGCTGATGACTGCGGCCTTTGCATCGGGCCAATGGGCTTGGGCGTTTGTGCTGGTTGGCGGCGGCTTGCTGGCGGCGGCGTATCTCTACCGCCCCTTGGCCGCTCTGTTCGCGCGCGAGGTTGCACGCACGCCGCGCCCGATTTCACGCCTCTGGCAAGCGGTGCCTTTGGTGCTGGCCGCACTGTCGATTGCATTGGGCCTGCTATCGGCTGTCCCGTTTGATTTTCTGCAAATCGGTCGCCCCGACCAAGCGGCGGAGGGGTTATGACCACGGCCCTGCCTGTGCTGGTTCTGATGACCTCGCTTGTGCCCGCAGCGATCACGTTTTTTCTGGCACAGGACAGCCATACCCTGCGCAACACGTTGCAACTGGGCGGTGCGGTGCTGAAGCTGGGCCTGATTGTCTGGATGCTGTTCGCTGTGGCGGGCGGGGCTGCTTATGAGGCAGAGTTTCCGCTTGCCCCCGGTCTGGTGGTGCTGTTGCGTGTCGATGCCTTGGCGCTGCTGTTCATCTCGCTCTCGGCCACGCTGTGGTTCCTGACAACCATCTACGCGATTGCCTATTTCGGCACCAAGGCCGAGTTGTCGCGCTTTTTCGGGTTTTTCAGCCTGTGCGTGGCGGCGACGACGGGGCTTGCGCTGTCGGGCTCGTTGATTTCATTTTTCATTTTCTTCGAGTTGCTGACGCTGAGTACATGGCCACTGGTCGCGCATAAGCAGGACAAGCCGTCGCTGGCGGCGGCGCGGGTGTATTTTGCCTTTGCGCTGCCGGGGTCTGCGGCGCTGCTTTGGGCGATTATCTGGCTGGAAAGTGCGACCGGCCCCGTGCTGTTTACAGAGCCGCCGGACCTGAGCGGGCTGGACCCTGCCGCCCTGCGCGCAATTTTCGCGCTGTTCATCATTGGTGTGGGGGTGAAAGCGGCGCTGGTGCCGCTGCATGGCTGGCTGCCCGCCGCCATGGCCGCGCCTGCCCCTGTCTCGGCGCTGTTACATGCTGTGGCGGTGGTGAAGGCGGGGGCGTTCGGTGTCGTGCGCGTGGTCTATGATGTGTTCGGGGCTGAGAACATGACAGCGCTGGGGGTAGGCACCCCCTTGGCGATTGTCGCGTCATTCACCATTGTCTGGGGGTCTGTCCGCGCGCTTCAGCAGGATGAGATCAAGAAGCGGCTGGCCTTCTCGACCGTCTCTCAGGTCAGCTATATTGTGTTGGGGGCGGCCCTTGCCAGCCCCTTGGCGATGATTGGCGGCTTGGTGCATCTGATCCATCAGGGTCTGATGAAGATCACGCTGTTTTTCTGTGCCGGAATTTATGACGAACGCGCAGGTATCAAGCGCATTGACGGGTTGAACGGTATGGGCGCGCGGATGCCGCTGACCTCGGTCTGTTTCAGTTTAGGGGCGATGGGTATGATAGGCTTGCCGCCACTGGCGGGATTTGTCAGCAAGTTCTATCTTGGATTGGGCGCGCTAGAGGCGGGCGCGCCTTGGGTTCTGGTGGTACTGCTGGCGTCAACCTTGCTGAATGCGGCCTATTTCCTGCCGCTTCTGTATCGGCTGTGGTTTCTGCCTGCCGCGCCCGATGCGACAGGGGATGAGCGCGCGCCGGGGTTGGTGGGGCCTGCTGTCATTACGGCGGCGGCGATTGTGGGGGTAGGGGTGCTGGCCGCCAGCCCCATCAGTCCGCTGGGGTGGGCCACGCTGATCGTCACACGGGGGTATGGACCATGACCACGCTGTATTCCGGCTCTCTCGTGCCATTTGCGGTGCTGCTCTGGCCTTTGCTGGTGGGCTTGGCGCCCATCGTGCCGCGTTGGCGGCAAGATGCGCTGCGCTTGCTGCCTTTGGCCCCTCTGCCAGCATTGGTCTTTGCGCTGGCAGGGGCACCGGGGGCGGTGGTGTTGCCGGATCTGATGCTGGGGGTTGAACTGGCAGGCGTGCCGGATGCCGCCCTGTTTCTGGGCATGACGGCCTTGGTCTGGACGATTGCAGGCTGGTATGCGGCGCTGAGCATGACACGCGGAACCGAAGCCGGTATTTTCGCAGGGTTCTGGTGCCTGACGCTGGCGGGCAATCTGGGCGTGTTTCTGGCCGCTGATGTTATCACCTTTTATCTGGCCTTCGCGGCGGTGTCGCTGGCGGCGTGGTTCTTGGTTGTCCATGACCGCACCGACGCGGCCCTCAGGGCAGGGCGCGTCTATATCGTACTGGCCGTGCTGGGCGAGGCGGCACTGCTGAGCGGCCTGATGATCGGTGCCGCAGAGGCAAGCGATTTGCAGATCGCCACTGTCCGCGACGCTTTTGCAGAGGCACCGCTGGGCCAGTTGGGCGTGGCATTGCTGATCGCTGGCTTTGGCATAAAGGCGGGGATGGTGCCGCTGCATGTGTGGTTGCCGCTTGCGCATCCGGCAGCCCCTGTTGCGGGATCGGCGGTGCTGTCGGGCGCGATCGTCAAGGCCGGTCTGATCGGCATGGTGCTGTTTGTGCCAGAAGGCACCGGCTGGGGCACCGTGCTGATTGTGCTGGGCCTTGTAGGGGCGTTTGGTGCCGCACTCTGGGGGCTGACGCAGCGCAACCCAAAGGCCGTGCTGGCCTATTCGACAGTCAGCCAGATGGGGCTGTTGCTGGCCCTTGTGGGTGCGGGGTCCGAAGGGGTCGCCTATTTCGCACTGCATCACGGGTTGGCCAAGGCGGCGTTGTTTCTGTGTGTGGGGGTCATGGTGCTGTCGGCCAGCACATATCAGCGCCGTGTTGTGCTGGGTTTGGCCGCAGTGCTGGGCCTGTCGGTCGCAGGCCTGCCGCTGACGGGCGGCGCGCTGGCCAAGCTGGCCGCCAAGGAGGGGGTTGGCGATATATTTGCACTGGCTGTCACCATGAGCAGTGTGACCACGACCCTTGTCTTGGGGTGGTTTCTTATCTGTCTTGCAGGGGGTGGGGCGAAAACACGCGCTGCACCCGCTTGGCAAAGCCTGTTCGCAGGTATTGTTGTGCTTGCCGCAAGCGCGCTGACCGTGCCTTGGGTGCTTTGGTCGGGGGTGGTTGCCTTGCCGCCGGACTATCCGCTCCGGCCCGCAAATCTTCTGGACGGGGTGTGGCCCGTGCTGGTCGGGTTGGCGCTGCTTGTCCTTATCCACCGCGCGCCAGTGGCCGAGCATCCCCCAGGTGATTTGCTGTTGCTGACCAAAGGCTGGGCGCTGCGCCCCCCCGGCTACTCCCTGTTGGCGTGGCGCGGCAGGCGCAACCGCCCCCAGATGCTCTTGCGGCTTATGTTGCGTGTCAAACATGGGGAAAGGTGGCTGCTGCACTGGCCTGTCGCTGGATCGGCCCTGATGGGGGTGGCGCTTGTGCTGGCGGTATTGGTCGGGCTGTCCCGCTGACGCAGACGGCAAGCGGGGTTTGTTTCTGGAACTAAACCGCTCAGGCCCGCGTTTTGGTTGCGTAAGCAAAATTGCGACGTGACGGAAAGGAGAGCCGAGCGATGGATAATCTGAAAGACGTCTATATCGACCAACTCCAAGACCTGTATAGCGCCAACAGACAAGCGCTTAGGGTGGTGGATGAACTGGCCAAGGCCGCAACCAGCACAGCATTGCGCGCGGCGCTTGAACGCGGGGTTGCGGGGATCAAGGATGGCGCGCAGCATCTTGAGGCACTCATCCGCGACAAGGATGCAAACCCCAATGCCGAGCATTGCAAAGGCATGGAAGGTCTGGTGCGCGAAGCAAAAGCACATGCCCTGAACGCAGAGTTCGGCGCGGATGCGGCACGCGATGCGGTCATCATCACGCAGTATCAGCGGATGGCCCATTACGCGATTGCGGGCTATGGCTGCGCCGCTGCATTCGCAAAGCAACTTGGGCTGGCTGACGACGCAGCAACCCTGCGCGACATGCTGGATGCGGCCCATTCAGGTGACAAAACCATGACCGAAATTGCCGAGCAGACCATCAACCAACGCGCGGCCTGACGTGCCGCAATTGCTAAGAGATATTGGCCAGCGTGGTGGCGGATTTTCCGCCGCCACAACGCGCAGGCATTTGCGGGCACGCGCCATAATTTCCGGCGCATAAGCTTGCAGTATACGCGTATATCACCAGAGTTTACGGACCTTATTGTCATTAAGATCGAACCGAAAACTCTTGTTCAGTGCGCCCACCCTAAAAGCCGCAGTAATTCATAAGGCGCTTCTCAGTGGATGAAGCGCCCAAAAAGCATGCGCTCCCCGTTGCGCGCAAAGCTGCAAAAACTCTGCGCCTCTGCCCAGCAAAATAAGTCGCATGTGCAGCGATGAGCTGCATGTGCGCATTGCTGACAACGCATTTCCGCTAAACCTTCAGCAATACCTTTAATCTTGCATCACGATCACAGACCTGTAACCCTGTTACAATGGTGCGCGGGCGACAGCGACAGCGCATCACGGTCGCTGAATATTGTATAACTTGCGACGGACCAATTTGACACCTTGCCCGACGATTGCGGGCCGTGGATCAGAAAGGAGCTCTCATGGAAAAACTCGCAGAGCAATTGGGGCTGCGTACGAATGTAACGATCTTTTTCTGGTCCGCAGGGCTGATGATCGTCTTTCTGCTGGCCCTTGTGATCGCACCTGTCGCTATCGGTGATTTCTTTGCAGGGGCACGGTCATGGGTTGTGACCAACCTTGGTTGGTTTTTCATCCTTGGTGTCAATATATGGCTGATCTTTCTGATCTGGGTGGCGTTCAGCCGCTTTGGCAATATCCGCCTTGGCCCCGCTGACAGCGCGCCCGAATATTCGAATCTGTCATGGTTCACCATGCTGTTTGCAGGTGGCATCGGGACGGTTCTGATGTTCTGGGGTGTTGCGGAACCGATCCTGCATTTCTCATCCCCACCCTATGCAGAAACCGAGCCCCATTCCGTTGAGGCCGCGCGCGAGGCGATGGGGTTTTCGCTCTATCACCTTGGGCTGCACACTTGGACAATCTTTACATTGCCCGGTCTGGCCTTCGCCTATTTCATCTATCGCTATGACCTTCCTGTCAGGGTCAGTTCGGTGTTCTATCCGTTCCTGAAAGAGGGCATTCACGGCCCCATTGGCAAGGCCATCGACATCGCGGCCATTCTGGGCACGTTGTTCGGGGTGGCCGTGTCCATCGGGCTTGGCACCAGCCAGATCAATGCAGGCCTGACAGAGTTGATTGGCGTGCCTGACAGCGTCACCAGCAAGGTCATCATCATCATCGTCCTGACGGCTGTTGCGACCACATCCATCGTGGTGGGGCTGGATAAGGGCGTCAAATTTTTGTCCAATATCAATATCGGCATGGCAACTGGCCTTATGCTGTTCGTGCTGATCACCGGGTCAACGGTCTTCCTGCTGCGCGGGATCATCGAGACGGTGGGCATCTATGCCTCGAATATCTTTCCGATGGCGTTCTGGAATGACATGATGGCCAGCTATACCAACGATGATGGCTGGGGCTGGCAGGGCGGCTGGACGGTCTTCTACTGGGCATGGACTGTGACGTGGTCACCCTTCATCGGCATTTTCGTGGCGCGCATTTCCAAAGGGCGCACCATTCGTGAATTCGTCCTTGGCGTGCTTCTGGCACCGTCTCTGTTCACGCTGGTCTGGTTCGCCATCTTCGGGTGGTCCGCCATGGAGATTGACGGCATCGGGGCCGCTGCCCGCGATGCGTTGGGCGCGAATGCCGGACAGATCGCCGAGGCGGTGGGCCGTGGGCCGGAATTCGCCATGTTCGCGTTCTTCGAGAATTACCCGGCAACCCAGTTGATACAGGGTTTGGCTGTGGTGATCGTGGCGATCTTCTTTGCCACATCGTCGGACTCGGCCTCGTTGGTGGTGGATATGCTGTGCACCGGCGACACAGAACCCGGCCCGGTGCGTCAAAGGGTGTTCTGGGGCGTGTCGGAAGGGGCGGTTGCCGCCATGCTGATCGTCCTGGCCGGTGAAGCAGGTCTGGTCGCCTTGCAACAGGTGATTACAGTCGTCGGCCTGCCGATCTTCATCCTTGTCTTTGCGATGCTGTTTGCCTTGCTCAAGGCGCTGCTGGCCGAGAATATTTCGGGCGTCAAGGTCGGCAGGCCACCGGATATCACAAGCTCCTGAGGCTTGCGTCTGTTCGGCCCGTAAATAACGACAGGCCTGAAACCGATCTGGTTTCAGGCCTGTTTGCTTCGGGATCAGAGGATGTGAGGCAAACCCCTCACATACAGGCTTCAAACAAGGCCCGCGTGTTCTCGCGCGTCAGCTCCACCGGGTTGCCCCCGCAGGACGGGTCCAGCAATGCCATCTCGGTCAGGCTGTCCAACTGGCCGCTCTCGACCCCGAGTGCCGTCAGATTGGCCGGGATCGCAAAGCGTGCGCGTAACGCCATCACCTGCGCATAGAACCCGTCAAACCCGCCTGCGATCCCCAGATAAGCCGCAGCACGTACCATCCGGTCTTCGATCGCGGGTCGGTTGAACTCCAGCACCATTGGCATGACGACGGCGTTGGTGGTGCCGTGATGGGTGTTGTAGAGCGCACCAATCGGATGGCTCAATGCGTGAATCGCGCCCAGCCCTTTCTGGAACGCGACTGCCCCCATCGCAGCGGCTGACATCATATTGGCGCGCGCCTCCAGATCATCGGGCGTGTCATAGACGCGCGGCAAATTCTCCAGCACCAGCCGCATCCCTTCCAGCGCGATGCCGTGACTCATCGGGTGGTAATGCGGGCTGCAATAGGCCTCCAGACAATGGGCCAGCGCATCCATGCCCGTGCCCGCCGTGATGAAGGCAGGCATGCCGATGGTCAGATCAGGGTCACAAATCGTGACCACAGGCATCAGTTTGGGGTGAAAGATGATCTTCTTGCGGTGCGTGGCGCTGTCCGTCAGCACACCCGCGCGCCCCACTTCCGAGCCGGTGCCTGCCGTGGTTGGCACCGCGATGATCGGCGCAATCGTGTCGGGGTTGGCGCGGGTCCACCAATCGCCCACATCCTCCAGATCCCACACGCTCACAGGCTGATCCACCATCAGCGCGATCATCTTGCCCAAGTCCAACGCCGATCCGCCGCCAAAAGCCACCACCCCGTCATGCCTGCCTGTGCGGTACATCTTCAGCCCCGCATGCATATTGGTCTCAGTCGGGTTGGCATCCACGCCTGAGAAGATCGCTCGCCCCAAGCCCGCGCCCTCCAGCACATCCAGCGCTTGCGCCGTGATCGGAAGGCTGGCCAGCGCGCGGTCTGTCACCAGCAAAGGCGCGGATATACCCACCGCCTTGCACTGTGCAGCCAGTTCCAAAATCCGCCCCGCCCCGAATTTGATCGTGGTCGGATAACTCCAATTCGCAGTCAGTCCCATGAATCACGCCTTCTTCAGATGGTAGGATTTGACGCGCGTCAGCGCATGATAGCCAAGGGCAGACAGGGCCGTTCCGCGCCCGGTATCCTTGCAGCCGGTCCAGCAGAGCGCCGGGTCCAGATAATCGCAGCGATTCATCAGGATCGTGCCGGTCTGCACCTGCGCCCCGATGCGGCGTGCGGCTTGCGCATCCGCTGTCCAGATTGAGGCCGTCAGCCCAAAATCGCTGTCATTCATCAGGCGGATTGCCTCGGCATCATCCTTGACCGGCATGATCCCGACCACCGGGCCAAAGCTTTCTTCGCGCATGACACGCATGTCATGGGTCACATCGACCAGCACTTGCGGCGCCAGATAGGCTCCGCCATCATCCGCCGGAAACTCCGCCACATCAATCAGTGCCCTTGCCCCTGCGGCCACAGCATCCGCGATCTGGCCGCGCACAATGGCGGCAAAGCGCGCATGCGCCATCGGCCCCATGGTCGTCGCCTCCTCCAGCGGATTGCCAAGGCGCTGGCGGCGCACCCATGCCACGGCCTTGTCTACAAACGCGTCATACAGGCTTTCATGCACATAAATCCGTTCAATCCCGCAACAGCATTGGCCCGAATTGAACATCGCGCCATCCATCAGCCCCTCGACCGCCGCGTCCAGATCCCCATCTGCACGCAGATAGCCGGGGTCTTTGCCGCCCAGTTCCAGCCCTGTGCCGGTGAATGTGCCCGCCGCCGCACGTTCAATCGCGCGCCCGCCACCGACCGAGCCGGTGAAATTCACGAAATCAAACGACCGCGCGGCGATCAGGGCCTCGGTGGTGGCATGATCCAGCACGATATTCTGGAACACTTCTTCCGGCACGCCCGCCTTGTGGAAGGCCTGCGCCAACCGCTCGCCGGCCAGCAGCGTCTGGGTTGCATGTTTCAGAACCACCGAATTGCCCGCGATCAGGGCCGGAACCACGGTGTTTACAGCCGTCAGAAACGGGTAATTCCAGGGGGCAATCACAAACACCACGCCCTGCGCCTCGCGCGCCAACAGCCGCGTGAAACCCGCGCTCTCCTCGACCACCTCATCCGCCAGCGCTTGCGGTGCAATCCCGGCCATATAGGCCGCACGTTCGCGCACCCCGCCGAATTCGCCGCCATAGCGCACCGGGCGGCCCATCTGCCAGGCCAGTTCCGGCACAATCTCATCCGCCATCGCTTCCAGCGCGTTGATGCCCGCCATTACGGTCGCAATGCGCTCCTCCAGCGGGCGTGCGGCCCATGCGCCTTGTGCAGCGCGCGCGCGCGAAACCAAACCTGTCGCTGTCGCAAGAGGCACTGCGTCACGTGCGGCATAGACAGACCCGTCCAGCGGTGAAACCAGCTTGATAATCGACATTTCGTCTCCTCAGTCATAGACATTTTCTTGCGCCAAATACTCCGGGGGTGAATTGGCTATAGGCCAAGAGGGGGCAGCGCCCCCTAGCCCCGCTCCAGCAACCGCTTGCGTTCCCAATCAGTCACAACGCGGTCATGCTCCTCAATCTCCCACCGTGCGGCATGGGTGTAATGCTCTACCACCTCGTCGCCAAAGGCCGCGCGTAACATGGCAGACCCTTCCAACAGATCGGCGGCATGGCGCAAGGTCTTCGGAATTTCCCGCGCGCCCCGGTTCTGGTAGCTGTCGCCGCGCATCTCGGGCTCCAGTTCCAGCCCCTGCTCAAGGCCCGTCAATCCTGCCGCCAGCAGGCCCGCGCAGGCCAGATACGGGTTCAGATCCGCCCCGCCGATCCGGCACTCCACCCGCACGGCCTTTGTGCCATCCCCGCACACACGGAACCCCGCTGTGCGGTTGTCCAGCGACCAGACCGCCTTGGTCGGCGCGAACATGCCCACGCAAAACCGCTTGTAGCTGTTCACATTGGGGGCCAGCAGCGCGGTCAACGCGCCTGCATGGGCCAGTTGCCCCGCCATATACTGCCGCATCACTGCCGACATGCCATATTCCGCGTCCCGGTCCAGAAAGGCGGGTACCCCGTCCAGACTCCAGAGTGATTGATGCACATGGCTGGACGAGCCCGCCCGCCTGTGATCATATTTCGCCATAAAGGTTACGGATTTGCCCAACCCATGCGCAATTTCCTTGGTCGCCTGCTTGGTCATCACATGGTAATCGGCAGTGGTCAGCATGTCGGCATAGCGAATGTTGATCTCCGCCTGCCCAGCCTCTGCCTCCCCCTTGGAGTTTTCAACCGGAATCCCCGCGCCATACAACCCGTTGCGCAAGCTTCGCATCAACGGCTCCTCTTTCGAGGTCTGAAACAGATGATAATCCTCATTATAACTTGAAATCGCGGTCAGATGATCGGTGCCACCATCGCGCAGCGCCTCATAGCTTTGCTCGAATATATAGAATTCCAACTCTGTCGCCGCCATCGCCGCATAGCCCATCGCGCGCGCCCGCGCGACCTGACGCTTCAGAATCGCACGCGGCGACACTGCGACCTCTTCGTGCGTGTGATGATCCAGCAGGTCGCACAGAACCAACGCAGTGCCCGGCAACCACGGCACGCGGCGCAATGTGGCAAGGTCTGGCTTCATTGTATAATCGCCATACCCTTTGGCCCAACTGGTCGAGGCATAGCCTTCAACCGTCAGCATCTCCATATCTGTGGCCAGCAGGTAGTTGCAGCAATGCGTCTCGTTATACCCGGACTCGAGGAAATGCGCGGCATGAAACCGCTTGCCCATCAGCCGCCCCTGCATGTCGGGTGCGGCGACCAGAACCGTATCAATCTCGCCTGCGTCAAACGCCACGCGCAACTCGTCCAAACTCATCTGTCCCGGCATTGCCATCCTCCGCTACGCCTTGGGCGCATCATGTTTATTTTCTTGCGAAAAATACTCTCGGGGGGTCCGGGGGGCAGACAGCCCCCCGGCCTTTTGCCTCAAGAGTACCGATAGGGCCGTCCGGCCATATCCATCGCAGCATTATAGTTGCGGAAAATATCCACCACCTTTGCCTTGGTTTCGGATTCTGCGGCGATCTCCTCCCAGAACTCGCGTGCCGCCCCTTCAACCGTGCCCCATTCCGCATCCGGGATCGAGGTCAGCTCCAGCTTGTCGCCTTCGGTGCGCAGGCGCGCCTCGCCCGCCCAATACCAGTGCTGGCGATAGTAATGCGATTGCTCGAAACACGTGGCCAGCAGCTTTTGCAGATGTTCGGGCAGTTCATTCCAGCGGTCCATATTGGCAAAGAAATGCCCGATCCACGCGCCCGAGATGTTGTTGGTCAGGAAATGGCTGCAAATATCGGCCCAGCCCACCTCATAGGCTTCGGTGATCCCGCACCATGCGACCCCGTCGATTTCTCGGGTTTGCAGTGCGATTTCAACATCTTCCCACGGCACAGTCACCGGCACGACCCCGAATTGCGACAAGAAGCGGCCTGCGGTCGGGAAGGTGAACACCCGCTTGCCTTCAAGATCAGCCAGCGAGGTGATGGGCGCTGATGTGATGAAATGGCACGGGTCCCATGACCCCGCCGAGATATGCTTGATCCCGACCTTCTCATATTCCTCGGCCCAGATCTCATTCAGGCCCCAGTCATTGAACAATGCGGGTACATCAAGGCTGTAGCGGCTGGCAAAGGGAAAGTAGCCCCCAAAGACTGTGACTTCCGTTGGCGACGCCATGGAGTCGTCATCCGATTGCACCGCGTCGATAGTGCCGCGCTGCATGGCCTGAAACAGCTCTTCCGTGGGGACCAACTGGTCAGCATAATACAGGTCAATCTGCATTTCATCGCCTGCGATGGCGTTGAACATGTCAATGGCAGGTTTGGCCACCTGTGCGCCAAGGGCCGCGCCCGCATAGGTTTGCAGCCGCCAGCGGATCGGCGATTGCGCCTTGACGGCGGGGGCGGCAAGGGCCGCCGCGCCACCCAGCGCGCCAGTGGTCAGGAACTTCCGTCTTGTCGTGGTCATGGTCTTGTCCTTCCGGTTGGGGTTAAGAGTGAGAGACGGCACGTTGGCTCGCGCCTGTTTTGGTTCAGGGGAACAGCACGCCCGGCAGCCAGAGTGCGATCTGGGGAAAGACCATAATCAGGCTTAACCCCAGTATCATCACCCCGACAAAGGGAATGATCGAGCGGTAGATATCACCCAAGGACACCTCATTCGGGGCCATGGCGCGCATAAGAAACAGGTTATAGCCGAAGGGCGGCGTCATATAGGCGATCTGACAGGTGATTGTATAAAGCACACCATACCAGATCAGATCGAATTCCAGCATACGCACAATCGGCACATAGAGCGGTGCTACGATCACCAGCATCGCGGTGTCATCCAGAAACATGCCCATCAGGATAAAGGAAATCTGCATCAGGATCAGGATTTCCCAGCGCCCCAGTCCAAGATTGTCCATGAACAGCGCGCGTACGAAATCCACGGCGCGCAAACCATCAAACACTGCACCAAAGGCCAGTGCGGCCAGAATGATCCACAGGAACATGCACGAAATCGCCAGTGTTTTCTTGGTGCAGACCTCAAGAATCGCCCATGTCATGCGGCCTTTCAACACGCTGACCGCCAGTGCAGCCAGCGCCCCCACGACCGAGCTTTCCACCAGCCGGGTGTAGCCCAGCACGAAGGGCACCATCATAACCGCGAAAATCCCCAAGGGCATCAGGCCCGACAGGAGCAGCAGGTACTTCTCGCGCTTGGTCACTTGCGCCAGCTCATCAGGGTCAATCACCGGGCCGAGGTCGGGGTTCATGCGGCAGCGCAGCCAGATATAGAGGATGAACAGACCCGCCAACATCAGCCCCGGCAACAGACCTGCCGCCCACAGATGCGTCACCGGCTGGCGCGCGATCATGGCATAAAGCACCAGCACCACCGAAGGGGGCACCAAAATCCCAAGCGACGACCCCGCCTGAATGACGCCCGTCACCATCAGTTTGTTGTAATTGCGTTTCAACAACTCGGGCAGGGCAATCGTCGCGCCAATCGCCATGCCTGCAACAGACAGTCCGTTCATCGCCGAAATCAGCACCATCAACAGGATCGTGCCAATCGCCAGCCCGCCCGGCACCGGGCCGAACCAGACATGAAACATGCGGTACAGATCATCCGCCAGTTTGCTTTCCGACAGCACATAGCCCATGAAAATGAACATCGGCAGCGTCATCAGGGGAAACCAGTTCATCAGCTTGATCGTCTGGGCGAAGGCCAGATCGTGCCCGCCCCGATCCCCCCACAGCCCGATTGCCGCCACCACAGCGACAAAGCCGATCACGCCAAACATGCGTTGGCCGGTCAACATGACCATCAACATCGAGCCGAACATCAGCGCTGCGATCATTTCATAGGACATCAGGCTTGGCGCTCCTTGATCTCGACGCCCCGCAATTTTGCTATGTCGCGGATCAGAAACGCCGTGCATTGCAGGATCATCAGCACGATGCCAATGCACATGATAATTTTGATTGGGGCCATGTAGGGCCGCCACATGCCGCGTCGCCGCTCGCCATATTCCAGCGCGTATTGCGTGCTTTCAATCCCGCCCCATAGCAGGACGCCCAGATAGATCAGAAGCGTGAAAATGGTGATGGCATCAACCGCCGCCTTGGTGCGGTCGGACCAGCGCGAATAGAGCAGGTCCATCCGCACAGCAGACCCCATTTGCAGCGCATAGGCCCCGCCCAGCATGAAATAACCCAACAGCAGAAATTGCGCCATCTCGTCTGTCCATATCTGCGGGCTGAAACCGGCGCGCGCCACCGCACCCCAAGCCAGCACCCCCATCAGCACGAACAGCCCCCACATGGCCAGTCGCCCGATGCGGTAATTCAGGGCCTCGACCAGATGAACAAAGGCGATCAAAGCGCGGGGCATGTAACCTCCGAGACCCGCGCAATCGCGCGTGACAAAACAGGAACCAGCCGCGCCGCGATGGCCTTTTGGGCCTCTGGTGTGGCGATCAGGTCATTGCGCAATTCCAGCATCGCATTCTCCAGCCCATAGGGCAGGGCATGCAGTCGCAAGGTATGGGTCACATGATCCGCCGCAGAATAGGGCGCATTCAGCTCTGTGCGCAGGCCAAGCCCCGCCGCCTCGGCCACGATCTGACAGGCAAGGGCGGGCAGCGCGTCATGGATGACGCCAAATTCCACCTTGCGCGGCACACCGTGCCAGCTTGGCGAAAAGGAATGGATGGTCAGGATCACAGGCCGTTGTCCAATTGCGAGTGCCCGCGCCACGCGGGCGCGCACCAGATCATGAAAGGGAAGGTATAAGGCTTGCATCCGCGCAAGGCGCTCGGAGGTGCTAAGCCCTTCATTCATGGCTATATGATGGATTTCCGACTGCACAGGACAGGCTTCGGGCCGGTCGGGGCTGCGGTTCAGGTCATAAATCAAGCGCGAGAGGGGGGCATGGATCACCTCGGCCCCGCCGCAACTGCGGGCCAGTTGCGGCCCCAGCGCCAGCGCCAACCCCAGCGCACCGGGATCGCTGGCAGCATGAGAGTTCATCAACTCAACGCCCGCAATGTCCCAAGGGGGCACAACCCGGTTCGAGGCATGTTCACAAATCAGGATCAAACCGGGCGCTGCTGTGTCTTGCGCAATTGCGCCGGACACATCCCACCCAAGGACCATGCCTGCCCAACCTGATGTTTCGTCCTGCCGTGTCATGGTCTGCACCCTTGGTCCGCCGAAAGCGCCGTGTCACAGGCTGCACTGAGTCTGGTTTTTATGTCAAGCTTGTTTCTTCTCTTTCTTTTTTGAAACAATCATTACAAACTGGATGATAATTTTTCAGACATCAGCAGCAGGAGATGTGCCGTGATCCAATACCAAACAATGGAAGATCGTCTGCGCGCGGCCATGTCAGCCATGACCCGCGCCGAGCGGCAACTGACCAGTTATATGCTGAGTAATTTTCCGCGTACTGTTTTGGGGTCGGTGTCTGAAATCGCGCAGGCCGCAGGTGTTTCCGGCCCCACTGTCGTGCGCCTTGTGCGCAAGTTGGGGTATTCGGGCTATCCGGAATTTCGCGCAAAACTGCACGAGGAAATGGGCGAGCGTCTGGCCTCTCCGATCGCCAAGCACGAGAAATGGGCCGATATCTCACAGCGCGATCACCCGCTGAACCGCTTTGCGGCCAGCGTGATAGACAATCTAAACCAGACCCTCAGCCAGCAGGATTTGCATGTGTTCGATACTGTATCGGGAATATTGGCCGACAAATCGCGCCCTGTGCATCTGATGGGCGGACGTCTTACCCGTTCGGTTGCCGAATATTTCGCAACTGCGCTGCATGTGATGCGCAGTGATGTGACGTTGCTGTCCAGCTTGCCCAACACATGGCCCCCGGCCCTGCTGGAAATGTCAGAGCGCGATGTTCTGGTGGTGTTTGATATTCGCCGCTACGAGCCAATGATGCAGCAATTCGCCGAGCTGGCACATGCCCAAGGGGTCGAGATTGTGCTGGTGACTGACCGTTGGGTGTCGCCCTGTGCTGGGATGGCGCAGCATATCCTGACCAGCCATGTCGAAGTGCCCTCGGCATGGGACACGATTGTTCCGCTGGTTGGTTTGGTTGAAGCGCTGCTCTCTGCCATTCAGGAAAAAAACTGGGAAGAAACCCGTCAAAGGCTGGACCGGATGGAAGGGTTCTATGAGGATATGCTACTGTTCAAACGGCTTCGATAATCCGCCGGTTCTGCCACGGCAAACTATTGCACCGCAGCATTTCTACACAAATTAAGATTTACTCTATTAATACTTTCGCACGCGCCGTGGCGCGCCAGGAACCTCTGCGATAGATCAACCTGTGTTTGTGTGCGGAGCAAACCGAGTGCAAGCGCGCGCGTGCAGCTTCCAGGTCGCTACCGGCAAGTTCTTACCGCCAGTTGACAAAGCGGAAAATCGGACATGATCGGACAGATGTATCCGTGATGAATTGAATTTATTAATAAATGTTAACGTGAAAAATGCCCGAAGCGGAGGCGCGATATAGGGGCATGACCCTGCCGTGACACGCTATCCATTTAACAACCCTGCGATAAAATGCATAAAATTTCCCTAAAAAACTATTTTTATGTAGTTATGTCAGAATGAGCGCGATACAACCAAGACATTATATACTTAACCTTACCTTTTGTTAACTAATATTAATTTTTTGCGCCGCTTATCGGGCGGTCATTTTAGATTAGCATCATTTTGACGCAGGTATAACTTTGATAGATTCTACCAAATTCATTCTTATATTTTTGGTGTCTTTTAGCATTTGTGGCGTTTTGGTTGTGGCGCGAAACCTGTATATGCCTTTGCTCAGATCGCGGGATGATATCGGCGCGCGACAAGCGCTGCATTGTGATATCACGCCACGGCTGGGGGGTGTGGGCATCATACTGGCAGCAGCGCTGGCGATGTTGATCATCCCCCAGTCCCTAAGCCGGATCTTCGGTATGTTCGCCATCTCGCTTGTGCCTGTGGTCTTGGCCGGACTGGCCGAGGATCTGGGCTACCGTGTTGCGCCGCGCGGTCGGCTGCTGGCCGCCGCGTCTTCGTGCCTGTTCATGATCTTCATGCTGAATGTCTGGGTGGCGGCAACCGGCGTTGCCGCGTTGGATTCCGTTTTGCGACTGGCGCTGGTGGCAATTCCGGTGACAATGCTGTGGTGCACCGGCATATGCCATGGTTTCAATCTGATTGATGGTGTGAACGGGCTGACCGCGGGCTTGGGGATTGTGATTGCAACCGGCCTGTGGTGGATCGCCCGCGAGAACGGGCAAGACACGCTGGCGCTGTTCAGTTTCGCCCTGATCCCGGCGCTTTTGGGGTTCATCCTGTTCAACTGGCCCTTCGGGCGCATTTTTCTGGGGGATGCTGGCGCATATGGGATTGGCCATATTCTTGTGTGGCTGTCGATCTTGCTGGCCTTGCACGTGCCAGAGGCAACGGTGATGGGGCTGTCGCTGATGTTCTTCTGGCCTGCTGCCGATACATTGCTGGCGATGCATCGGCGGTGGTATCAGGGCAAACCGGTGGATGCGCCTGACCGGATGCATTTTCATCAGTTTACCTATCGGTTGCTGTCGCAATTCGGGGGCAACAAGTTGTCTGCACGGGCGATGAATTCACTGACCGGTCTTGTCATCCTGCCATTCGCGGCCATGCCGGTTGTCGCCGCTGTCATGCTGTATGACGCGCCGTATCTGGCGCTGGCGGCATGGGCGATGTTCGGGGCCTTGTTCGTGCTCAGCTATGTGTGGGGCGTGCGCGTTTTCAAAAACCGCACGTTCCGGCCGGTCCGGCCCTTCAAGGTGCTCACTCCGGCGGAATAGGGCCATCGCATATTCAGGTGATTGCAACCCGCTGCCGCCCTTTTCATGCGCGCGTCGATGCGTGCAATGTTGACTTTCGGCATGGTGTTCCCGTAGCTGGCACTGACGCGAACTGGTCGCGAAAGGACCCTTTCACCGTGATACCGCAAGCCAAACCCAACGCGACGCAAGGCAAGACCATTGCTGATGGCAAGACGGTGCTTTGCGCCGAAGCGGATGCATTGCGCACGATGGCTGATGCGTTGGACACGCGTTTTGCGGATGCTGTGCTGACAATTCTTGAAACCAAGGGGCGGCTTGTGGTGGCAGGGATCGGAAAATCCGGTCATGTCGGGCGCAAGATCGCGGCGACCTTCGCCTCTACCGGAACGCCATCTTATTTCGTCCATGCCGCCGAGGCCAGTCATGGCGACATGGGCATGATCGTGGGCGATGACGCTTGCCTGCTTCTGTCCAAATCCGGCGAGACGACAGAGCTGAGCGACCTGATTTCCTACACACGGCGCTTTGGTATTCAGTTGATCTCGATCACTGGAAATGCTGACAGCACGCTTGCGCAAAAATCCGATGTGGCGCTGATCCTGCCCGATGTTCCCGAAGTCTGTGCCATAGGTCTGGCACCCACCACCTCGACCACGCTCAGCCTTGCGCTGGGCGATGCGCTGGCTGTGGCCGTGATGAAACAACGCGGGTTCGAGCCAGAGAGCTTTCATCTGTTTCATCCGGGCGGCAAGCTGGGCGCGCAATTCCAGCGGGTTGGCGAGTTGATGTATAAGGGCGATGGCTTGCCCCTTGTGACTGAAGATGAGCCGATGTCCTCGGTCCTGATGCGCATGACAGGCACGGGTTACGGCGTGGCCATTGTCGCGTGCGACGGCATCCTGAGCGGGATCATCACAGACGGCGATTTGCGGCGCAACATGGACGGGCTTATGGGGCGGCGCGCAGGCGATGTGGCCACGCGCAACCCCAAAACCATTGCCCCGGACGCGCTTGTGTCCGAGGCGGTGCGCATTATGGATGGCAACAAGATCACCGCGCTATGCGTGGTTGACGAGGCGCAGCGGGTGCAGGGGATGATCCGGCTGCATGATTGCCTGCGGGCAGGAGTGATCTGAATGACCCCCGAGAGAATAATCATCATTCCGGCGCGCTATGCGTCCAGCCGATACCCGGGTAAGCCGCTTGTCGGATTGCGCGGGGCCACAGGTGAAATCCGCAGCCTGATCGCGCGAAGCTGGAATGCGGCCAAGGCCGTCGAGGGTGTCGATGCTGTTTATGTGGCCACTGATGATGAGCGCATCGCCGATGCGGCCTGTGATTTTGGTGCAGATGTGGTCATGACCGATAGCGCCTGCGCCAATGGCACTGAGCGCTGTGCCGATGCGTTGTCGCGGCTGGGATTTGCACCGCAAGTGGTGGTGAACCTGCAAGGCGACGCACCACTGACCCCAAACTGGTTTGTCACGGCCTTGATTGATGCCATCGCAGCCGGGGCTGATGTGGCAACCCCTGTGCTGCGACTGACGGCGAAAACACATGCGCGGTTTGTGGAAGATCGCCGCGCGGGGCGTGTGGGCGGCACCACTGCCGTGATGACAGCGCAGGGCCGCGCGATGTATTTCTCGAAAGAGGTGCTGCCCTATACCGGGCGCATCTATTCGGGCGCAGAGCAGGTGCCCGCCTTTCACCATGTCGGCGTCTATGCCTATACCCCCAAGGCGCTGGCCGCGTATATGCAGGCCGGTGCCTGTGAGCTGGAAAATCTGGAAGGGCTGGAGCAGTTGCGCTTTCTCTATCATGGCCTGTCTGTCACCTGTGTCGAGGTCGATGGGCACGGGCGCGAGTTCTGGGAGTTGAACAACCCCGAAGATGTCGCCCGGATCGAGGCAGTTTTGAAGCGAGAGGGGATCGCATGACACTTCGCATCGGACAGGTCGAGATTGGCAATGCGCTGCCCTTTGCGCTGATATCAGGGCCGTGCCAGATGGAATCGCTGGAACATGCGCGCCAGATCGCAGGCAGCCTTGCCGAGACATGCGCGCGCCTTGGCATCCCGTTCATCTTCAAGGCCAGCTATGACAAGGCCAACCGCTCCAGCCTTTCGGGCAAGCGCGGGCTTGGCATGGACAAAGGGCTGGAGGTTTTAGGCCAGATCCGCGCCGAATTTGGCTGCCCCGTGCTGACAGATGTGCATGAGCCCGCCCATTGTGCGCCCGCTGCTGAAATATGTGATGTGCTGCAAATTCCGGCCTTTCTGTGCCGCCAGACCGATCTTTTGCTGGCCGCAGGTGCAACAGGGCGGGTCATCAATATCAAGAAAGGGCAGTTCCTGGCCCCTTGGGATATGGTGAATGTAGCCGCCAAGGTGGCCTCGACTGGCAATGATCGCATCATGCTGTGCGAACGCGGCACGTCCTTTGGCTATAATACGCTTGTGTCAGACATGCGCGGTTTGCCGATTATGGCGCAGACGGGCTATCCGGTTATATTTGACGCCACGCATTCCGTGCAGCAACCCGGCGGGCAGGGCACCAGTTCCGGGGGGCAGCGTGAATTTGTGGCCCCGCTTGCCCGTGCCGCATTGGCTGTGGGCTGTGCGGGGCTGTTCATTGAAACGCATGAAGACCCGGACCGCGCCCCGTCCGATGGGCCGAATATGGTGCCACTGGAACAGATGGCGGGCGTGCTTGAGCAGCTGAAAGCAATCGACAGCTTGTGCAAATCCCACCACTGACGCAGGGGCTTGGCCGCAGACGCGGCGCAGCAGGCAAGGGCGTCAGGCTTTGCGCCCTCTGGCAATGCGGGTATAGGCGCTAAGCCGCTGGTCCGGGTGTGCGCGCATTCTGGCGATCAGGGTTTTTGTGCTGCCATGCGGTGCCGAGTTGCGCGCAATCTGGATAAACTGCTTCAGACGCGTGTTCAGCGAGGTCCGCGCGGTGTCGATCAGATGTCTTGTCATATCGTGATCTCCTCTGATTATCGGAAAAACAGCATATCACAGAGGTGCGCGCACACCAAAGCCCATGCGCGGTCCCTTGACGCCCCTGTGATCTGTCTCTAGCCAGTGACGCGACAATCGAGAGGATATCTGATGACCAACCCTTCCCTGCTCATTCTGCCCGGCGACGGTATCGGCCCCGAGGTTATGGCCGAAGTGCGCAAGATTATCGACTGGTTCGGCACAAAGCGCGGCCTCGCCTTTGATGTCAGCGAAGATCTGGTGGGGGGCGTGGCCTATGATACTCATGGCACCCCTTTGCATGATGACACAATGGCGCGCGCACATGCCGCTGATGCGGTGCTTTTGGGGGCGGTCGGCGGCCCGAAATACGACGCGCTCGATTTCAGCGTGAAGCCAGAGCGCGGATTGCTGCGCCTGCGCAAGGAAATGGACCTGTTCTCGAACCTGCGCCCTGCGCAGTGTTTCGATGCGCTGGCCGATTTCTCGTCACTGAAAAAGGACGTGGTCGCGGGTCTTGATATCATGATCGTGCGCGAGTTGACCTCTGGCGTCTATTTCGGGGAACCGCGCGGGATTTTCGAGGAAGGCAACGAGCGCGTGGGCATCAATACCCAACGCTACACCGAATCCGAAATAGCGCGCGTGGCAAAATCGGCGTTTGAACTGGCCATGCGGCGCGGCAAAAAGCTGTGTTCGATGGAAAAGGCCAATGTCATGGAATCGGGCATTCTGTGGCGCGAGGTTGTGACTGAAATCGGCAAGGACTACCCCGAGGTAGAACTGAGCCATATGTATGCCGACGCAGGCGCCATGCAGTTGACGCGCTGGCCCAAACAGTTTGATGTGATCGTGACCGACAACCTGTTTGGCGATCTGCTGTCCGATCTGGCCGCCATGTTGACTGGCTCGCTTGGTATGTTGCCCTCTGCCAGCCTTGGTGCGCCCATGGCAAATGGCCGCCCGAAAGCGCTTTATGAACCCGTCCACGGGTCCGCGCCCGATATTGCAGGGCAGGGCAAGGCGAACCCGATTGCCTGTATCCTCAGCTTTGCAATGGCGCTGCGCTACAGCTTCGATCAGGGACAAGAGGCGGCGCGTCTGGAGGCCGCCATCGAGCGCGTGCTCGCCGATGGTGTGCGCACCGCTGACCTGATGGGGCCAGATGACGGAATACCTGTATCGACCAGCGAGATGGGCGATGCGATTCTGGCGGCACTCGACGCCAGCCTCTAACACCCCCGGCGCGGCAAAGGGACATGATGCTCACTGCCGCGCCACCATCTTTATCCTTTCGCGCAGGATATACAGTGGCGGTTTCGAGCCAATTCTGTTAAAAAACTCTTGTTGTTTTTGAGTTTGAACCCTGATTCAATTCTTGTGTTGGTGCAGGGGATGACGGCCATGATGGGACCGAGGCAA
>SL_8KL_010_SEDDRAFT_10000308_pt1 | contig 42316 bp, 47 predicted proteins | sample SodLakKL_010_SED_4_FD_11160 | JGI IMG/M metagenome (IMG submission 11160)
CAAGATCCTCTAGTTTATAGAATGTGCTTTCTTCTCTGTAATCTATTATCTTCTTTGCGGTTGCTTCTCCTATACCTGTAATAATTGTTAAATCTTTTTCACTAGCGCTATTTATGTCTACTTTTTGTGGTTCTGGTTCTTCTTTTTTGTTGCTGGGTTTTTCTTTGCTCTCTTCTTTGTTTTCCGTTGTCTTTTTTGTGACTGAAGCGTCTTCTTCCTTTTTGGGTTTTGTTGGCTTCTCTTTTTCGTTTAATGAAATTACTGTTTCTTCTTCTTTTTCTGTTCCTCCTATAGTTACTCCGAAAGGTGTAAGGTTAGATGCAAGTGAGGCCGTTCCTTTTGTTATTTGTGGTAGCGCTTCGTTTGTAGCAGGGAGTATAAATAAAAAAGCAGCTCCTAAGAGAACAATAGAAAGTATAGCTGCTTTTGTTTTACTCATATGTATTGAAGTTTTTTAAATTTTAAATAAGGTGTAGCTTTTTTGTCAAATCTATAGACAAAAACATTTTATTATGTTATAGTCCAAAAAAGTAGTGAACCCTAAAAAAAGGAGGGACAAATGAATGTCAAAGAAGTGATGAAAGAGTATAGGATTGCGACAGGCAAGCATCTTGCCCAAGTTCCGGTCGGCAGATACTTGTCTGTGATTGTTGACTACAATGATTCCATCGAGTTTCTTGCAAGGGGATATGACTTTGTCGACTCACAGTTGACAGAGGAAAATTTTCCCACTAATGGAAAAGGCATAAAGGAAATCAAGATGGATTTATTGTCTCCGCCTGTCGACATATCGGGAGCGATTGTTTCCACCAACAGGATATACACGCGTCTGTTGGCGGCCGGGTATAGACCTGCTACCGTAAAAGAGGCTCTTGCGATGGAAAGATTTCTTGTCTTTCAGAAGTACCCCGTTGTTATCCTCGGCTCTTGTTATCAGGATTTGGAGCGGGGATGGCAGGTTCCTGTGATAAGCTACCTTGATTTTTCTGGAGAGGTGTCGAGATCTGTTGATCTTACCTCTCTTGATCTGGATTTTTTGAGATACACAGGTAGATTCACTGTCCCGGTAGTAGTTGCTTAGCTCTTTTTATGCCCCTTTAGGGGCTTTTCTATTTTGGGCATAAATTGTATAATGTTACTAATGAGTATTAGAGGTGTTTTGATTCTTGCTCTCATTGTAGTAATGTTGCTTATCGGTGCGGCAATTGTTTCTACAAATGAAGACATTGTTTATAATAAAGGTGTGCATATGAAACTTCCCGAGCCACAAAAAGAAAATGGTGTTTCTGTAGAAAAAGCGCTCGCGGAAAGAAGAAGTGTGCGTGAATTTTCCCAAGAAAGTGTTTCCTTGCAGAGCGTTTCGCAGCTTCTTTGGGCAACTCAAGGATTGACGGACTCTTTTAAGAGAACCGCTCCTTCTGCGGGAGGAACTTATCCTTTGGAGGTTTACGTTGTTGCACAAAACGTGGAGGATCTTTCTCCTGGCGTATATCAGTTCATTCCCGAAAGTCATGAGCTTGCTAGTATTGTGGAAGGCGATGTCTCTTCTCTTTTGGAGAGCGCTGCCTTGGGACAAGGCTTTGTGGGAGATGCTCCCTTGAACATAGTTATTTCTGCTGTCTATGAAAGGACGGCAGAGCGTTACGGAGAGAGGGCGGAGCGTTATGTCCATATGGAAGCTGGTCATGCCGCACAGAATCTATATTTGCAGTGTGAGAGTATTGGACTGGGTATGGTTGTTGTGGGAGCGTTTAATGACGAGGAGACAAGAGAGGTATTAAACACACCGGAAGACCCCTTGTATATAATACCTATAGGCAAGTATTAAATTTTTATGGTATAATTAACTAATTATTAATCTCAAGTTTTTAACAAATAATATGTATAAAAAAGCAACATTTTCTTTGTCTCTTGCAGCACTTCTTTCGGTGGGTTTGTTTGTAGAGGGAGAGTCTGTTCGTTGTCACTCTTCTGTTGGGATGAGTGATGAGGAGGTAGATGAAAGAATAAAGGAGGCGCGGGAACGCATGGAGGAGTTGAAGAGCACCACTGACAGGAGGAGTGTTGTTGAAGAGCAAAGGGAAAGGCTGCGCGTAGAAAGTGCGTCTGACAGAATAGAGGCTATGCAAAGATCGCATAAGGCAAGAGAAGAGTTAGAGGAAAGAATGGAGGGTTATAGGGTAGGCATGGCGGAAGGCGTTGCCGAGAAATTGGAAGAAAGAGCGAAGGAAAGAGTGAACGAGATTGGAAAACGCATAAATGAGATGAATATGGAGTTTTCCAGATCATATATGTCTGTGTTAAATGACATGGAAGATGTTGCTAGCAATATTGAAAAAAAAGGAGAGGTTGCCGAGGAAAAGACAGGTGAAGATCTTGTTTCTTTTTATGAAACAATTATTGAGATAAGAGAAGATATATCTATAGCGCGCAGTGAGGCGTTGAATCAAAAGGGAAAGTTTTATGAGATAACTATAGAATCTGAAGATGTTGTAAGCGAAACAATGAGAGAAGCGATAGAAAAGTTAAGAGATGATCATCAAAAACTAAGAAGCGAATCGATTAATAGCATTAAAGATAATATAAAAGAAGCGCACACAGTTATAAGTGGTGCGCTTAATTAATTATGATGCATAAAAAAGGGTGGTTTGTAGCGTTACTGTTTTTACTTCTTTTTCTGCTTGCAGTTTTTGCTTTTTTGCGTTATCCGCAGGAAAGAGAAGCGGATATAGATGAAGAGATACAAAGAATAGAGGAAGACATAGAGAAGATGGGAGACGAGATAGAGGCGGAGCTTGAAAGCATGAGAGAAGAGATAGAGGACCTTTAGCACTTTATATTTACTGTTTTGTTTCTTCGTGATATAATATAAAAGTCAAATTATGAGCGAGGACTTTCTTAATTTGGAGAAAAAACCCGGTACGGGGCGTGATTTTTCCATCTCCGTACTTGTCCTTGTTGCTGTACTTATAGTTGTTGGTGGGTTTATTGTTTTTCGTGAGCAAGTTGAAGATGATATAGCTGCCGACATTGAAAGACAAGAAGAAGATGCTGTTGACGAAGAGACAGAAGAGGACGGCATTGTAGATGATACTCTCAAAGAAGAAGAGGAAGATAGGAAGGTTTCTCATGAGACAGATATCTACAAGGAAACCGCAAAAGAAGGAGATGGGCTTACGCACACTGCTCGCCGGGCAATAAGTGATTATATTGATAGCCATGAACTGGACGTCTCGAAAGAGGAGAGAGTTTATATGGAGGATTACGTACAGAAGGAGGTGTCTTCTGAGAGGGAGGATCCTTTTCTTGAATTAGGTGAAACGGTGGAGATGTCAGAGAGCCTTATAGATGAAGCGCTGGAAAGCGCCTCGGATCTTACTCCCCAAGAGAAGGAGAATCTACACTCTTATGCTCTTCTTGTCCAGTTTCCAAGTTAGTCCTGTGGGTAGGTTTTAGAGACCTTCCCTTTTTAGCTGTTAGAAAAGAGATGGACAAGAGATATTTTATAGAGTTAACAAATAAGGTTTATCGTCTTACTCTTCTTTTTCCAAAAAGGGAGGTTTTGCGTTACAAGATAAGAGGAATTGCCGACGAGATACTTGCCGATCTTATAGTAATCCTTGAAGGAGAGCCAAAAGAAAGAAGAGAAGCAGCACTTAATGTGGAAAGAAACATAGAGATAATGGACGCTCTTTTTGAGCTTGCTAAAAAACAAGGATGGGTGCTCAGTCGTGAGATAACGGATATCCAAGAAGAGTATCGTGAGATAAAAGAGGAGGTTGAGGAGTTTAACAAGATTGTGCATCGTGAGATAAGAGCCAGTGGTGAAGAGGTCGTCCCTCCTAAGGAAAGAGTTCTTTCTCAAGAGCTTCCTAAAGAGAAAAAGGAATCTGTTGAGAAAGAAAGTCTTAATAAGAGACAAGAAGAGATAATGAGCTTTATGAAAGAGAATGATCAGGTGCAGATAAAAGATATACAGAACTTGTTTCCAAAAGTTACCAAGAGAACGTTGCGAAGAGATGTTAGCTTGCTTCTTGAGAAAGGTCTTGTAAAGAGAGCCGGGAAAGCGAATAGCACATACTATTCTATCAGTGACAGTGTTAGGACATAGTAGTGACATAGATAGGACAAAAATAGAAACCCTGTTTTGTCCTATTATGTCCCATTAAAATTAGGGCAATTTAACCCAAATAAAGGGGTGGGACATAAGAAATTAACCCATTTATGTTTTTTAGGAAAGAACAAAAGAAAAAGAAAAGATTTGAAGAGATATACGACTCTTACGTGGAACAGGTTTATCGTTTTATCTTTTTAAAGACAGGATCAAAAGACGAAGCGGAAGATATTACTTCAAAGACTTTCATGCGAGTATGGGAAACAGTAAAAAGAGAGAATCCGGAAACAGGCATGAGGAATCCGCGAGCATACACATACCGAATAGCTCGCAATCTTCTTGTTGATTACTATCGATCCAAGAGAGAGGGGAATGTTTCTACTGATGATGTTGTTATAAAAGATGAGAGCATGCGTGCAGACGAAAGGGCGGAGCTCAACTCTGAAATGGAGCAGGTAAGGAATGCTTTGAGTAATCTTAACGAGGACTATCAGGATATTATAATCTGGTACTATCTAAACGAGTTATCTATTCAGGAGATAGCAGACATCACCGGAAAGTCGGAAACCAATGTGCGTGTAACCGCGCATCGTGCTATCTCTGCACTAAAAAAGGAGATGGGGGTGTAACAAAAACGCTTCTCTTACGTCTTCGTAAAAAAGGGCGATTAAATTATATGGAAAAAGAAACGCTCCAAAAAGTATATAAACTAAAGCAAGTAAGACCGGATAAAAGCTGGGTTGCTTCGACGAGGAAAGATATTGTTGGCGAAGATATCTCTTTTGCCGATCTTCTTGTTCGCCCCGGGATGGCGTTCTGCGGAGGACTTGCTGTTGTTCTTTTAGTGGGTGTTATACATTTTGGAGATGATCGCCACATTGATTATCCTATTCCTGATATAGATACGGCAAGGATGACAATTGAAGAGAACAATGAGAGAAGATTAGCGGAAGCACAGGAGGAAGAGGAGAAGGAGGAAGAAGAGGTGCAAGAGGAGGAGGCGATGATCGCCATGCAAGAAGACAATGAAGATCTTATATCAGAAATAGACGAGATTTCTCGTGACTTGAATGAGTTGTCCTCTACTTTGGGAGAGCTTAACAAGCAAACTCTTGAAACGTATGTTTTGACAAACCTTATAACAGATGAAGAGTTAGATGATATCGATGATAAGAGAATAGCGGAAGAGCTTTTGTTCGAGCTAGAAAGAAAGTACACAGAGAAAGAAGAAGACAAGGAAAGAGTAGAGGAAGCACGTGAAAGGTTTGATGAAGGTGATTATGAAAGAGTCTTTTATCTTTATACGCTGATAGCAAGGAATTAAGACTTGACACAGTTATATCTATAGAGTAGATTGATTGAATGTCCAAATTTTTTTCAAATACGGAAATTAAAAGAAGCGAGTCGTTATCCTACGTGCAAGTTACGTCACGGGGATGGTCGACAACGACAGAGTATAAAATGTCGTTAAAATTAACCGCAGATCGCGTTTAAAGCGTGATCCGCAAAAGAGGAAAAATGAGTAAGTTAACAAAAAAGATAGTTGTCGGTGTTGTTGCTTTCTCCCTCGCATTCACTGCGGTTGGTGTTGCTTTTGCTGAAGAGGACGACCTCGGACAAGAGGTTGAATCCTTGGAGCAGATGCTTGCCGACCTCCAAGCAGAGATTGCTGGCCTTAACGGAGAAGAAGCCGTTGAGGAAGAAGATGAGGAGGAAGAAGAAACCACGGCAATTGAAGGAGTTCCTGCGGACTTCTCTTTTACAGAGAATCTTTCCCAGGGTGCGACCGGCAGCGCTGTAAAGTATCTGCAGATCGTTCTTAACTCCGACGAGGACACCCGTGTCGCCGCAAGTGGCGCCGGATCTCCTGGAAATGAGACCGAGTATTTTGGTCCTGCGACCAATGCCGCGGTCATTAAGTTCCAGAACAAATATGCTTCCGAGGTTTTAGAGCCGGTTGGACTCACTGAGGGAACGGGCTACGTCGGAGCACAAACAAGAGCTAAGCTCAACGAGGTTCTTGATGCAGGTGACGTAACAAAACCTGACCCCTCCGAGCCTAGTGCTGATCTCGAGCAAATCCTTGACCAGCTTGCCGCTGTTGCGCTTGCTATAGAGGATCTTTCCGAGAGAGTAGAAGCAATAGAGAAAGATGATCCTACTGACCCTGATGCAAGGGAGGGTGATCTTTCTGTAGAAAGAAGAGGAAGCCCTCGCAATGTGGAGCTTGACTCTGAACAAACCAAAGATGTGGCAACTTACCGCATTGAGGCGGAATATTCCGATGTAACTGTCCACAGGATGGACCTCTACATCTATGAAGACGCTGTAACTGTAGACGATCATCTCGATATAGGTGATGTCAGAGACTACATAGATAGAGTAGCCATTCACACTGGCGGTGAGATAATAGGAGAGACAGATGTTGATAGGGCAACTTTCGACAGAGATGATGAGCGCATCCGCTTTAGCGGGCTTAGCATCGAGATCGAAGAAGATGGATATGCTGATGTTGTAGTAGAAGTTACTGCTTCCGATGAGGAAGATGAGAAGACTTACTACATCGGTCCTGGAATTGAAAGTGATACTATTCGTGGAGTTGACAATGCAGGACTTACTGTCTACACAGAGGCAGACGAGCTCAGAAGCTTTAAGATTACAGGAGAAGAAGGAGGAGAGCTTGACGTATCAAGACACTCCGATAGTCCTGAAGAGGGAATCGTTCTTGTGAGCGACAGCACCTCTACCGAAGTTGAGCTTCTTAGAGCGGAAGTAAGCGCCAGCGATGGTGACATCGAAGACTTCGATAAGCTCGTTGTAGATCTTGATCTTGGCGGAACTTGGGCCACAGAAACACATGAAGACATTGTTCAGGATCTTATCCTTTACGATGGCGATGACTACCTTGATGACGTAAATATCGATTACAATGATGATGGAGAGACAGCTGAAGCGGTCTTCACTCCTGACATCGATATTGCTGACGGAACCACCAAGGTTCTCAGGGTAGTTGCTGATGTTGCTGCGCTCGATATAGATGAACAAGGATTTGGCATGACTGCAAGCATTCTTGAAGGAAACAATGAGGATGTTGCCTACGACGCTGCAGACAACAGAGTTGATCTTGAGGGCAATGCAAGAGGATACGAGCAAGGAATGTTCGTAGTGGCACCCAGCGCTGTTCTTGACAGCTCCAGCATAAACACGAGAGGAGATGATGAGACAGGTGCTTCTGCTTCCATGGACGTCTCTGTAACTGCACATGAAGGAGACATCTACTTCCCCGAGAAGTGGCTCATCTACAATGAGTATGGAGGAGAATTTACATGGAATGTACAGACCTCATCTGATGCTGAATCCTATAGAGCAAACGAGCTTGATTACGATGCTCCTTCTGGAACTGCGATTGGATTGTCAGACCTCGAAGATGGGGATACTGTCTACCTTGTGGAGGATGGTGAAACAGAAGAGTTTGAGCTGAAAGGAAACATCTCCACAGATGACGAAAATGAAGGATGGGTGAGAATGGCGGTCAGTGAGATCGGATGGTTCACAGAAAACGACGATGGTGATGGCTATCTTCAGTTCTTGTTTGACGATGACATGGATGCTGTAGATGACCTTGAGACGAACTCCGTCTTCAAGGAAGGAAGGTAACAACTAACAACTCTTCTTTAGCCGACGTGCACCAAGGCTAATAGAGGAAGTTTCCAAAACGCCCCGCATCCCGCGGGGCTTTTGGTTTGCCTAATATCTTTTTTTGTTTTATATTTACAGTATACGTATTTTAAAATTGCTTTTTTTATGACGAAAAAAAACAAAATATCTTTATTTTTAGTCGGTTTCTTGACAGTTCTTGTTTTTGGTTCTGTTCTTGCCGGTAACAATGATCAAGAGGTGACAGAAGAGGAGTGGTGTTATAACTTTGCAGAGATGGAGTATGGTGATTCCGGAATGGATGTGTGGGCACTGCAGAAAGTGCTTGGTAAAGAAGAAGTTTTGTTTTTACCACTAAAGGATAAAGGCAATGACTCTTTTTATGGACCCTTTACCGCTATTGGTGTTTATAACCTTGCAGTGCAGGAAGGCGTTATAGAGAACGGGGAAGAGTTTTATGGAGCAGAGGCAGGAGGTGAAGTAAGAGAAGCTTTAGATGAGAAGTATGGATGTGAAAAAGGAGAGCCTTTTGGGTACTGTGATGTGGACAGGGAGTGTGGTTGGGTTGCCGTGAACTGTTGCCCTTATAACTTTAACTCCGAGTGGGAGTGCATGAATATGGAGCGTACCGCTACTACTCTGCTTGCAGGAACTACAAGACATCTGGACAAAGAGTGTCCCGAGGACCCCGGATGCTCTTATGGTATAAGCTATATGCCGCCGGAAAATTGTATCTGTGTAAGTGGTGAGTGTGTTGTGGAGGGTGAGTGCAACTGTCCCAGCACTGTCTCTCCTGTGTGCGGGGAAGATGGAGAGACTTATGACAATAAGTGTCTTGCGGAGTGTGAGGGTGTTGAGATTGCACACGAAGGAGAGTGTAAAGAAGAAGACGAAGAAGAAAATGACGAAGAAGAGAATGGTGACCTTATAGGTTGCCTTGAAAGAAAAGGAGTTGTTATATACGGAACTTCTTACTGTCCCGCGTGTATTGATTTAGTGGATAGCTTTGGAGGAGAAGATGTTATCTCCCCTTTATATGTAAACTGTGATAATTACCCTTCTAAATGTCAAGAAGAGATGAGAACAGGATATGTTCCTGAGGTGCAAATAGAAGGGGAGTTGTATGAAGACAGAGTGGAACCCCAGTCTTTGGCAGAAGACGTGGGATGCCCTTACTAGTTTAGTGTTTCTATAAACTCTTTTACTTGTTGCTCTGCGAGCGGCTCTATCTCAAGTACCTTTAAGGCGTACTCTCTTGCTTTTTCATGATCTCCTTTTTCTTTGAAGGTTACTGCAAGTGAGAGGTGATACTGTGCGTTTTGTGGGTGTTTCTCTATTAGCTTCTTGTAAAGAGGAGTTATCTCTTCGTAATTTTCTGCGTGTGCATAGCAGTTTATAAGCATCTCTAGACTTTCCGTGGAGTTTGTGTCAAACCCTTTTTCTTTAGCTTTTTCTACACTTTCCTTTACTCCTTCTTTATTTAGAGCGGCAAGCGATGCGGCACGCATAAATAGGCATGTTCCTTCTTTTTTTATCTCGAGGCACCTCTCTGAAGCTTTTAGCGCCTCTTTGTATTCGTTTATAGCGATGTTTAGTGCTGCTCCTTGCTTGTGCACCTTATAACGGTTGGGAGTTATCTCATACAGTTTTTCAAGGGACTCCTTTGCTGTTTCTATCATCTCTTCTCTATCTTGCATAGAAGGAAGTGTTTTTGTAATAAAGGAAACAAGACTCATGTTGCTTCTTACTTCCAGTGGTCTTTTCTCTACGGCGGTCTTCATGGAGTCATAGACTCTTTTGACAGACACCTCTTCCTTTTCGATGCACTCGTTTAGTATATTTGTTTTATTACGGTAAAGATAAGAGTCTATAACGGTCTGTCTTTGCGTGGCGTTTTCTGCCATCTCTATTGCTCTACTGCACTGACCTGCTTCCATGTACGCGTTTGCCTTGTTTATATCTTTATTTGCCAAAAGAGGAACAAGGTTGAAGCTGTAAATAAAAAGGAGAAGCAGAGGGATTACGACAACAAAGAATAACTCTTTGTATTTTAAGAGATACTTTCTTTTCTCCAAGTTTCCTTCTTGCTTTTCTCCCGGAAAAAGAGAGATTATATAGAAAACGAGGAGGAAGAAAACAAGATGTATAGAGAAGCTGTCTATTGTAAACATACTTCCCACAAAGAAGGCGGCTACTCCCGCTTGTAGTATATGTTTCTCTTCGTTCCTTTCTTTGTAGAGGGACAAAAAGAGAGAAACAAACAAGAGCAGCATTGCGAGAGCTGCAGGCATGCCTCCCCACACGGCCATCTCCAGCAATAGATTGTGTGCCTTGTCCCACCAAGGAATGTCTCTGCTGATATTTGGCGCTTCTGGGTAGTAGTGCTTACTAAATGCTGTTGCAAAGTTTTCCGGTCCGTATCCCAGAACAGGCTTTTCTTTTACTGCCTTTAGCCCGATAAGAAAACCTCCTGTACGTGGATCATTTAGAGCGTTCTCTATATCAAGTCTGTCAGAGAGTCTTTCCATGATCTCGTTTTTCTGTACTATCTCGGGAGTGTCGTGTATGTTTATGTAGTAAACGGAGAACAAGGAAAGTGCGATAACGATCGCTGCAGCGGTGCGTAAAAGAGGCTTTTTTCCGGGATAGAAAAGGAAAAGATACGCAAGACCGACAAAAAGCCCCAGTAGTGCGGCGCGTGTATAAGTGATGATGATAACAAAAACAAAGAGTGCGATAAGAGAAAAGTAGACAATCTTTCTTATTCTTTCTTTTTCTTGCCTAAAAAAGGAAATGAGAGGGAAAAGAAGGAGTAGGAGATAGAGAGCGAGAACAGTAGGGTTTCCCATTGTCGATCTGGGACGCGAAGAAGCATCCGCCACTATGTCTGACACTCCTAGCCACTGCAAGATCGCAAGAAGGGAAACAAGCGCCCCTCCAAAAAAAGAGACGTTCCAAGCCGTTTTCCACTCTTCTCTGTCAAATGAAAAAAGCAAAACGTAGAAGAACAGTATTATTGCTGCAAACGTTAAAAATCCTCCTCCGCGATCCGGATCTCCAAACATACTAAACAGCGGATCTACAGAAAAGATGGTGGCAAGAAAGAGTATGAAGAGGATTATAAAAGGGGAATAGAGGAGAATTCCTCCTTTTTTTATAAAACTTGTTGTTTTCCGAAAAACATCTGTTTCTTTGTGAAAAAAGCAGTGATAAATAAAAGCGGCAAGCAAAAGAGAGGCCGCTATACGGAACAGTGTTGCTTTCCCGAAGTCGGGAGGAGAGAAAAGAGGAGGATAGTTCACTACGGGAATAAGAAGTGCTCCGAACGCTATTAGTTTATAAAAAAAACCTTTCATTTTTTGCTTGTTTTTATTTTTATATTATAATGAAATTGTAACATTTAAGCGGAACATGTCCACGGAAGATCTAAAAAATACTGCAAAACACTTACTCTCCCTTCCCGGAAATGTAAAAGGAGAGGTTATAATCACCAATTTGCGTTATATAAGAAGCCAAGAAGGATTGCAAGGCATGGAAAAGTTGCAGGATAAGATGTATGAGTTGGGGGCAGATATAAACTTTGAGGATATAAAACCTTTCAAGTGGTATAGCGAGGGATTTAACTCCCTTGTTGTTGTTGCTGCAAAAGAGATATTCGGTTGGACGGACGATGATATATTTGAGATGGGGCACTCTACTTTGAAACTTTCTTTTTTGGCAAAGCTCATCATGCAGTACTTTGTGTCTGTGCGTAGGGTATTTGACAATGCTTCCAAGTACTGGGAAAAGCATTTTGACATAGGAAAGATTGAGCTTGTGGAGTTTGACGAAGGAAAAGGACGGGCAGTGTTGCGCATAAAAGAGTTTGTTATGCATCCTGTGAACTGCACCTATCAGAGAGGGTACTTTAAATCCATCACAGAACTTCTTGTGAAAACAAAAGAAGTAAGAGTGGAAGAGACAAAGTGTGTCCATAACGGTGATGATTATCACGAGTTTTTGATATCATGGAAATAGGTAACTTAGAAAAGATAGCAAAAGATCTTCTTTCTACTGAAGGAAAAGTAAGAGGTGAGGTTTTGATTAATCACGCAGAGCACATAAAATGGAAGGATGGCGAGAAAGGATTGGAGAAAGTAAAGCAAAGAATGGCAGAGCTCGGTGCCTCTGTGGACTTTAATAGTATAGGGCCTATGCAGTGGAAGAAGGCTGCGCTGGACGACCTTCTTGTTTTGGTGTCCTGTGAAGTTCTTGGTTGGACGGAGAAAGATGTTTTTGAGATGGGGTACTTTAATTCCCGGGTATCTTTTGTTACCAAGGCTTTGGCACGTTATCTTGCCTCTAAAGAGAAGATGCTTCAACACGTTTCACGTTATTGGAAAAGTTATTACGATGTTGGCTCTGTAGAGGTAAAGGAGCAAGGGGAAAACTACGTTGTCTTAGCAATAAAGGAGTATAAGTCTCATCCTTTGATCTGTCGTCTCTTTGCGGGATACATGTATGGATTGGCGGAACTTTTGTCTAAAAATCAAGAGATAGAGGTAAAAGAGACAAAGTGCATTCATGAAAACGATGATCATCATGAGTTTTTAGTGACATGGAAATAAACAACTTAGAAAAAACAGCAAAGGAGCTTCTTTCCTTTGAAGGAAAAGTAAAAGGTGAGGTTTTTAATACTCATGCAGAGTACATAAAACAGAGAGAGGGTGAGGAAGGACTAAAGAAGGTGGAAGAAAAAATGGCAGAACTCCAAGTTCCGCTGGAATTCAAAAAGATCAGGTCTTTATCGTGGCAAAAGGAGGGAATGAGTGTCCTTATGCTTCTTGTTTGCAAGAAGATATTCGGCTGGACAGATGATGACATCTTTGAGATGGGACGCTTTGCGCCCAAGGTTTCTTTTATAGTAAGGGTGCTTGCACGCTACTTTGTTTCACTAGACAAGGTCTTTCAAGAGTCTCCACGTTACTGGAGAAGGCACTTTGACTTTGGAGAACTGGAAGCAGCAGAGTTAAATAAAGATGAAAACTACATGATTATCCGCATAAAAAGAGGCGAAACGCATCCCGTTGTTTGCCGGTTTTATGCAGGATACCTAAAAGGGTTTGCACAGATAAGTATAAAGGGAAGCGATATAGGTGTGGAAGAGACAAAATGCACCTACAAGGGTGATGACTATCATGAGTATAAAATAAGCTGGAAATAATTATGAGCAACAATGATCTTAAAAAAGAAGCAGAAAGACTTCTCTCTCTTGAAGGAAATGTGAGAGGAGAAGCTTTGCGCACGCACGCAGAGTATGTAAAGAAGAAAGAGGGTGAAGAAGGACTAGAAAAGGTAAAAAAAGAATGGAGGATTTTGGTGTTTTTGTGGACCCGGAAAATGTGGATCCCGGATCTTGGATAAAGATAGGGCTGCCCGCGCTTTTTACCTTGGCAGCAAAAGATGTCTTTGATTGGACGGAAGAGGACATCTACGAGTTGGGACGTTTTGAGGCGAAGATATCTTTTATAATAAAGGTGTTTTTGCGACACTTTGTGTCCAAGCAGAAAATATTGAGCGAAGCTCCCAAGTACTGGAACAGGCATTTTGATTTCGGGGAACTGGAGATTGTAGAGTTAAATGAAGAGAAAGGATATGTTATTGCGCGTACGAAAGGGTTTGCGGTAAGCCCCCTTTCCTGTATTATACACAAGGGTTATTTTCACGGAATAAGCGAGTATATGGTAAGAGGTGATATGGTAAAGGTAGAGGAAACAAAGTGTGTACATGAAGGAGACGAATATAACGAGTTTATTATTAAGTGGAATTAGGGCAACATGGAGAAAGAAAAATTAGAGGACATAGCAGAGGAGATACTTTCTCACGAAGGAAATGTGAGAGGCACGGCGATTCTTAGCAACATAGAATACGTGAGGAGCAAAAAAGGAGAAGAGGGGGTAAGAAAAGTGGAAGAGAGAATGGAGCAGTTAGGTGTGCCGCTTGATACAAAAAACATACATTCTTCTGAGTGGATAAGTGTTGGTGTTAGTGCTCTTACCGTGCTGTCTATTAGAGATGTCTTTGACTGGACGGAAGAAGACATCTTTGATATGGGACGTTTTGCCGTAAGAATATCTTTTGTGACAAAGTTGTTTGTACGTTATCTTGTCTCCAAAGAAACAGTTTTCAGGGAATCCCCCAAGTACTGGAGAAAGCAGTTTGATTTTGGATCCCTGGAAACAAAAGAGCTCAATGACGACTATGCGATCACTGAGATAAGAGGGCATGATATACACCCTCTTATTTGTCATCTTCGCGCCGGGTATATTTACGGAATCACAAGGTTTATCTCAAAAGGAGAAGATGTTGTTGTAGAAGAGACAAAGTGCACCCACCGAGGAGATGACTGTCATCAGTACAAGGTGTCTCTGCGTTAAACAAAGCAATATGAAAACAGAAGAATTAAAGTCACTTTCCGAAGAGATTATGTCTGTCCCAGGAAAGGCAAGAGGAGAGGCTTTTCTTAGTCATGCAGAGTATATAAGGCATAGAGAGGGCGAAGAGGGAGTAAGGAAGGTGGAAGAGAAAATGGAAGAGTTGGGGTATCCAATTAAGTTTGATGAGACAAGTTCCTTGCAGTGGATTGATGCGGGAAAGAGCGGGCTTGTTATTGTCGTGGCCAAGAACATATTTAATTGGACAGAAGATGATGTTTTTGACATGGGGCGCTTTGAAGTGAAGGTTTCTTTTTTTGTTAGGCTAATTATTCAGTACTTCATTTCTATAGAAAGAGCAATCAAAGAGGCCTCAAAGCACTGGAAGAGACATTTGGACTTTGGCTCCATTGAAGTAAAAGAGTATAGTAAAGAAGAAAAAAGAATAATTATACAGATAAAAGAGTTTGACGTGCATCCCTTAATTTGTAGTTTTTATGCAGGCTATTTTTATGGGATCATGCAGCTTGTAGTTAACTCTGAAAAGATATCTGTCAAAGAGAAAAAGTGCACTCACAAAGGAGACGATGCTCATGAATATCTTATAAGATGGGTTTAAACATTATCAAATGAAAGTAGAGTTATCAAAAGAAAAAGCAGAAAAGATACTTTCTACAGAAGGTCACGTGAAGGGAGAGGTTTTTCGTAATCACGGAAACTATATAAAGTATAAAGAAGGAGAGGCGGGAGTAGAAAAGGTGGAGAAAAGAATGGCGGAACTTGGCGCACCCATAAAGCTAAGAGAAACAGCGCCCATGCAGTGGAAAGATATCGGTCCCGGAGCTTTGCTTATTCTTGTAATAAATGAGGTTCTTGGATGGGAAGAAGAGGAGATATATGAAATGGGACGACAGTCCGTAAAGACCGCTTTTATTACAAAACTTTTTGTAAACTACTTTGTCTCCAAGGAGAGGGCGTTTCGTCAAGCTCCCGCTTACTGGAAAAAGTATTTTGATGTCGGATCGGTAGAACCGGTAGAACTAAAAGAAGATTATGGTATTGTGCGCATAAAAGGATTTCATGTACACCCCCTTATTTGTCATCTTTATGCCGGTTATATGCACGGAATGACGGAGTTTATCGTAAAGAGTGCTCATATAGCGGTAGAAGAGACAAAGTGTACTCACAAGGGTGATGATTATCATGAGTATAAAATAAAGCTTGTGTAATATATGAAGCATGCACTTTTACTGTTGTTAATATGCGTTGTAGCAACCTTGTTGATCTATAAATACAACGAAGAAATAAGAGAGATTTACAGGGAAAACGTCCCTTGGGCAGAAGAAGTGGAGCTACCTTAGATTATAAATAATCTTTACAAAATAGAGTCATAATAAAGATTAAGAGCAAGAATGTCTTTTTTGTTTGCAAATTTAATGTGGGCTACTAAAAAGGGATGATATTGCTATATAGTTATGAGTAAAATAAAGGAGTGGAAAGAAAGTTTGCGTCTAAAGCCCAGCAGAAGAACACTCTGGGAGGCTTTTTTTGTGGCAGGCCTCCTTGTTGCAGCAACTTTTTTTGCAATCTTTTGGGAAGTATTGCGGAGCGAAAGGATGGTTCTTTTTTTTGTTGAGCAAAGAGAGGCTTTGAGTGAGTGGTCCTCTGTTGCAGATAGTGCTCTTTCTTTGTTCTCTTACGTGGGGGTAGAGTTGTTTTTCATGTTTTTTCTTTTTCCGATTATTTTTTGGATAGGAGAAAAAGATGCAGGGAAAAAGTCGGCTATGTCGCTGCTTGTTGCCGGAGGGGCTGTCTTTTTTATACGTCAGTTCATTGATCTTCCGCGTCCCTATATTCCTGAAATGGAGATTGCTACGCCGGGAAACTCTTTTCCCAGTGGACACATCACACAGAGCATTGTTGCGATCGGCTTTTTAGCTGTTTATTACAAAAGCTGGATCATTAGCTTGCTTACCGCATTTTTAGTGTTTCTTATCGGTGTGTCACGTCTTCTCTTTGGATTCCACTTTCTTGACGAGCTACTGGGAGGAGTAATGGTGGGGCTTGCTACTCTTTATATTTTTGCAAAATCAATATCTTGGCTGGAAAAAAGAGTGGACCTTCCTTTGTTGTTCTTTTTTACTCTTGTGGTAGTGCTTCCCTTTTTTCTTTATTTTGCAGAAGGAGATGCAGCAAGGCACAGCTTCCTTTTACTTTACTTGGGAGGACTGTTTACCGGCTTTATTGTAGAGAATCGCTTTTTAAAGTTAATAGACATTAAAAGAGGCATTGAAAAGGCATACAAGTTGTTTTTGGGAATGCTTATTTTTTGCCCACTTCTTATTTTAGAAATTAATAGATCAAATTTGATAGAAGAAGGCTTTTCCACTTTTGTTTATTTAACTTATTTCTTTTTGGGATTGTTTGTTTCTTTGGTTTGGCCCACTTTGTTTGCAAGCATTGGAAGAGTCATGGAGTTGATTTTAAAGAAGAGAGAGTAGTTTGTGTTCTTGCACTTACTCTTGATACATTGTATTGTAAAGTAATGGCAATAGACTATCCAAAAGCAAAAGAAATGACATCTTCTTCTCATGGAAAGATATTAGGAGAGATAATTCGCACGCATGGGGAGTATATAGAGCAGAGAGAAGGAAAGGAAGGATTAAAAAGAGTGGAAGATAAATTAAAAGAGTTTGGTGTGCCGATAGAGTTTCGTAAGACAAAGTCTTCAGAGTGGGTAAATGAAGGTGTAAACAGGCTTATTATGTTACTTGCAAAGGATCTGTTTGGCTGGACGGATGACGACATCTTTAATATGGGACTCTATGCTCCAAAAGTGTCTTTTATGACAAAGCTTGCTATGCGTTACTTTGTTTCTATGGACACTATTTTAGGTGAAGCGCCCAAACACTGGAGAGAGCACGTTAGCTTCGGAGAGCTTGAGGTTGCAGAGCTAGACAAAGAGAAGGGAGAGGCGATTTTGCGCATAAAGGACTATAACACAGACCCTATAGAGTGTGTATATCATGCTGGGTATTTCAAGGGAGTGATGGAACTTACCGTTAAAGCGGAAATGAGCATAGAAGAGACAAAGTGTGCACATAAAGGTGACGATTATCATGAGTATGTGGTAAAATGGAAAACTTAGAGGAAACAGCGGAAAAACTGCTTTCCTTTGAAGGGAAGGCCAAAGGAGAGATATTCCGCAAGTGTTTAGATTATATAAGGCAAAAAGAAGGAGAAGAGGGGGTACGAAAAGTGGAAGAAAAGGTAAGGGAGGTGTCATCGATAGATATAGATAAGGTGAAGTCGCTCAACTGGGTAAAAGAGGGGGTGAGCTCTCTTACAATTATAACTGCAAAAGAGTTGTTTGATTGGGATGACGATGAGGTTTATCGCATGGGTTCTTTTGTTCCAAAGACTTCTTTTATTACCAAGATACTTGTCCGTCACTTTGCTTCCAGAGAGAAGGTTTTTCGTGAAGCTCCCCGATATTGGAGTAGGCATTGTGATTTTGGAGAGATGGAGTCGGTGGAGCTTTCCGAGGAAGGGAAGTATGTCATTTTACGTCTCAAGGGTTTTAGGGTTCACCCCGTTATTTGTAAGTTTCACGGCGGATACATCAAAGGGTTTGCGGAGATCGGCATGAAAGGGAAAAATATAAAGGTGGAGGAAGTAAAGTGCCCCTATAGAGGCGATGATTATCATGAGTATAAGTTAACTTGGGAATGAAAAAAAAGATAACTATCATACTTGTATCGTTTATACTTATCTTCTTGGCTGTGTTTCTTTTTTGGGAAGATATAGAGAACACTTATCGCAGGCATATGCCGGACATGGAGTCGGATGGCCAGATGTTTTCGCGCTCTGTAAACGATTTTGGTTTTCGTCTTTTTTCTTCCATGGAAAAGGACGGGAACGTAATTATTTCTCCCTATGGAGTACACACCTTATTTCTTCTCGCTTACAGTGGCGCAGAAGGAGAAGCGAAAAAAGAGATAAGAGAGGTGCTTTCATTGCCGGATTTTTCTGAAAAAAAGCTAAAAAATGTGTCTCTTCGTGTCTTTGAGCGTCTCGACAGGTCAGGAGCGATGGCGCTTTATCTGCACGAAGACTACTCTTTTCTTGATGCATACAAAGAAAGTGTAGATCATGTCCATTTTTCTTCTTTTCCTATAAAAGAGGATCCCATAAACGAGTGGATGGAAGAGAAACTATCTTTACCACAAGAAGATCCTATAATACACTTTTTAAGTGCTATACATTTCAATGAGCAGTGGGAAAAAGGGTTTAACAAAGAAGAGACACGCAAAAGGCATTTTAATGAAAATAGAGTGGAAATGATGAGCATGGAAGAAGAGTTTTCTTATATGGAAAACGAAGACTTGCAGGTGGTGACACTTCCTTACAAAGAAAGTGTTTTTTCGATGCATATCTTCCTTCCTCGCAATGAATCTTTCTATGAAGATCTCTCGCTTGGATACATAGAGGAGGTAAAGGACAGTATGGAAAAAGAGAAAGTGTCTCTTCATCTTCCTCGTTTTGATATTTGGCACAACAGAGAGATGTCTGACGCTTTAAGAGAGATGGGTATAGAGGGGGTGTTTGACAGTGGACTTGAAAAGGTTTCTTCTAGGGAAGTGCGTGCAGGGAACGTGTTGCAAAGCATATCCTTTAATGTAAGCGAAGAAGGGGAGGAGGTTGAAAGATCTCCTGTGATAGGCATGATCGAAGGAGCGCTTGGAGTGCCTTCTGCTAGAAGTAAGAGGATGCATGTAAACAGACCGTTCTTTTTTATGGTTGACAACGGGGAAACAGTTCTTTTTATGGGTCACATAGAAAATATTAAAGATTAAATATTTATGAAAAAAAGAGTCACTATTATACTTGTTCTTTTTGCCCTTATTGCTCTTGGAACTTACATGTTCGGAGATGAGCTTGATGAAATTTACAGAGAGAATGTACTCCAACGCGATACTGATCTTGATATCTCACATTCTGTAAGTGATTTTGGCTTTCACCTCTTCTCGTCTATAGAGCAGGATGGTAATATAGTCATCTCTCCCTACAGCGTGCACATGGCACTTCTTATTGCCTACAATGGCGCGGAGGGAATTACGGAAGAGGAGATGAGAGAAGCGTTATTTTTGCCGGAAGGCTCGTTAAAGGAGATAAATGAAAAGTCACTTACGACACTGCAAGCACTCGATCAAGCGGGGTTGCGCATCGCAAATGCACTTTATTTGAAAGAAGAGTATCCTTTTCTTGATATTTACAAGCAGCGTGTAAAGGAAAACTTCTATGCAGAAGCTTCTCCTCTTCCTTCTACGGGGGAACCGATAAATGAGTGGATCAAAGAGAAAACGGAAGGTAATATTGAAGACGTCATAGGTTCCGGAGAGATTCCTCCCGATGTTGTTTCATACATTGTAAACGCTATTTATTTTAAAGAAGCGTGGGAGAAGGAGTTCAATAAAGAAAATACGCGTGAAAGATCTTTCTATATCGGAGATGAAGATCTACGGGTAGAGACTATGACTATAAGGGATGACTTTGAGTACATGGAAAATAGTGATATGCAGGCGATAACACTTCCTTATGCGGAAGGGGGATTTGTTATGCATGTAGTTTTACCACAAGAAGAGTTCCCTTACGAAGATTTTTCCCTTGAAAAGTTTAGAGAAAAAAAAGATGATATGAGTAAAGAAGAAGTTTCTCTTTATCTTCCACGATTTGAGGTGGATTATGACCAAGAACTCTCCTCTCTGTTGCAAGATTTGGGCATGACAAGAGCTTTTAATGAAACAGCGGAATTTGGCAGAATGGTCGATCTTTCTGTGTCAGAGGGTGTGTATATAAGCAGGGTACTCCATAATGCCTTTTTAGAGGTTGCTGAGGAAGGAACAGAAGCTGCGGCGGCAACAGTAGTGGAGATGGTTCCTCTCTCTGCAAACGGCGGACCGACAGATACAAGCAAAACGATGCGTGTTGACAGGCCGTTCTTCTTTATCATAGAAAAGGACGACATGCCTCTTTTCATGGGCTATATAGAGAATCCGGAAGAGTAATGCAACAAGAGGAGGCACTGCGGGTGCTTAAAATGGGGCACAGCGCTTATATCGCCGGTGAGCCCGGCTCGGGAAAGAGTCATCTCTTAAGGCGTTTCTGTAAGTGGCTTGACAAAAAAGGGATAGGATATGCTTCTACCGCTTCTACCGGCATTGCGGCAACTCACATTGGTGGAAGAACGATACACTCTTTTTCTGGTATTGGAGTAAAAAGGAGCATGGGAGAAAAAGAGCTTGATAGAATGGAACAGAGAAGAGATCTTTGGCAACGTTTTCATAAAACAAGAGTGATCATCATCGATGAGGTCTCTATGCTCTCCGGGCACTTTATTGATATGCTCGACCTTGTTTGCCGTACCATGAAACGTAGAAACATACCCTTTGGCGGTATACAGATGGTCTTTTGTGGAGACTTTTTTCAGCTACCTCCCATAGAAGGAGGCGGTTACGCTTTTCAATCCACTTCATGGAAAGAGTTATTTCCTTTGTCGTGTTATCTTTCTTCTCAGTACAGACAAAGAGACAACAAGCTTTCTTCTGTTCTTCTTTGTATAAGAGAGAGAAAGAACCTACAGAAGGTGGAAAAGATGCTTTCCGGAAGGATACTGAAGTCTCAAGGAAAGGTGACACGTCTTTTTACACACAACATAGACGTGGATTCCTTGAATGAGGAGCGTTTAGAGAATCTTTCCGGCAAAAGAAGGGTTTTTGACATGCTAAAGAAAGGAAGTAAGTGGCACGTGGAAGCAATGCTTAAATCTTCTCTTGTTCCCCAAGAGTTACATTTAAAGGAGGGAGCGGAGGTGATGTTTACAAAAAATGAGCCTTCGCAGGGATATATGAATGGCACAAGGGGTACGGTTGTCGGTTTTCGTGAAGAGTCCGTGCTGGTGCGCTTACGAGACGGAAAAAGGGTGGAGGCACGCTACAGCAGCTTTAAGAGAGAGGAAGAAGGAAAGCTTCTTGCGGAGTTAAAGCAGATACCTTTACGTCTTGCATGGGCGGTGACGGTGCACAAGAGTCAGGGCATGACCCTCGATGAGGCGGACATGGATCTTGGCCAGTGTTTTGTTCCCGGACAGGGATACGTTGCTCTTTCACGTGTAAGGTCTCTGGACGGTCTTTACTTGCAGTCTCTAAGTGAGATGGCGCTAGCAGTGGATGAGAGGGTCGCTCAAGCGGATGAAACCTTTAAGAAACACTCTTTTTTTATAAGGGAGCGCTTAAAAAAGCTGTCTCGCAAAGATGAAAAAAAGTACAGAGACAACTTTATTTCGGAGAAAGGATGATTTTATGCTATAATACACAAAATGATTGATCTGTTTCGGAAATTAAAAGAGATACTCTCTCCCAAGGACAGGGTGAAGCTCGTGATCCTTTTTTTTATGATGGTTGTTGGGGGAGTGGTGGAGGTTTTCAGTATATCCGTAGTGGCTGCTTTTGTTTCTGTGGTGGCAGACCCCAGCATTCTTTTTAATATAGAGATTCTTTCTCCAGTACTGGAGTTTTTCGGTATAGAAGATGCACGCGGAGTACTTTTATATGGCTCCGCTTTTCTTATTATCGTTTTTGTTCTGAAGAACGCTTATGTTGTTTTTTATAAGTACCTTCTTGCTCGTTTTGTACACAACCGCTATCGTGCACTATCTACGCGCCTTTTTAATGTTTACATGAATACACCTTATGCTTTTCATTTACGTCGTAACAGCGCTGACCTTATACGAAACGTATCACAAGAAGTAAAGCATATAGCAAGTAATGTTATGATGCCGGGATTAAAGATGGCGACCGAGGCGGTAATGATAATCAGTATCTCTCTGCTTTTGCTTATTGTGGAACCCGTAGTAACCGTTTTTGCGGTCATCTTTCTTGGTGGGACAAGCTTTATAATCCTGCGCATCATAAGAAGTCGCATGGACTACTACGGAAAAGAAGCGTTAAATGAGCGTGCGGGAATGATAAAAGCGGTAAATGAGGGCGTGGGAGGACTAAAGGATATTACTGTTATGAACAGACAAGGTTGGTTTATGGATCGTTTTTATAAAAGCGCTGACATGCTTGCACGTTCCTATATTTTCCGTGATCTCATAAAGAACAGTGTTCGTCCTGTATTAGAGACGATCGCCGTTACGGGAATGCTTGTTATAGCGATCGTTCTTATGTGGGAGGGGCGTTCTATTGCCTCGCTTGCTTCCGTGCTTGCTATGTTTGCACTTTCCATACAGCGTTTACTGCCGGCGGTAAACGAGCTTGTAAGTGGTTATAACATGCTCTTTTATCACTCTTACGCTGTTTATCCTGTTCATGAGGACCTTATGAGCTTTAAGAAGAAAAAGGAAAAGGAAGAGGCGGAGGAGATGTCTTTTAAGGAAAAAATAGAGATGCGTAACGTAAGTTATGCTTATCCTCATACAGAAGAAAATGTGCTACGTAACGCTTCACTTGTAATAGAGAAAGGCTCTGCTGTAGGAATAGTGGGAGCGACCGGTTCGGGTAAAACTACGGCCGTTGATATAGTTCTGGGGCTTCTTGATCCGCAAGAAGGAAGTATAGAAGTGGACGGAGAGGATATAAAAAACAACCTTCGTGGTTGGCAAAAAAAGATAGGTTATATTCCACAGTCCATATATCTTTCCGATGATACGGTAAGAAACAACATCGCTTTCGGGGTACCGGAAGAGGAGATAGATGAAGAAAGAGTAGAGCGTGCCGTAGAGGCGGCACAACTAAAGGACTTTATCTCCCGCCTTCCGGAAGGAATCTCCACTCTTATCGGAGAAAGAGGAGTGCGTCTCTCCGGGGGTCAAAAACAAAGAATAGGGATAGCGCGTGCACTCTACAATGAACCGGAAGTCCTTGTGATGGACGAAGCAACATCCTCTTTGGACAATGTGACAGAAAGGTTTGTTATCAATGCCATAGAGAGACTCAAAGAGGGTCGTACTCTCATAATAATTGCTCACCGCTTAACAACGGTAAAGAAGTGTGACAAGCTGTACATCATAAAGGGCGGAGAAGTGGTTGCGGAAGGAAGCTATGATGATCTCATGGAGAAGAACGAGGATTTTCGTTCTATGAATATAAAAAGTTAGCATACTTGAGAGTGGGGATGTTTTGGATTACATAAAAAGAGCAGAGAGGACAGGGTGTTCCTATGAAGCTCGAGAAGCTTAAGTTGGTGCAGTGGACAAAGGTGGGAGTAATATTCTGGTTTGTGAAGAGCAGCTCGGATGGGAGGAGAGCGATATATATGATATGGGGCACACCACTTCAAGGACTTCTTTTATTGTCAAAACTTTGGTTCGTTTCTTTGTTTCTCGAGAGAAAGTAGAACCGTCACTAAAGGAAGTATTTTGATTTTGGATACCTTGAGATTTGTAGATCATGGTGATAAATATGCTGTGATAGAGACAAGAGGATGCAAGGGTCATCCTGTCACTTTTTTTGCGGGATGGGATAGCGGAACTCATATCAAAAGATAATAAAAATACAAAAGTGGAAGAGGCGGGGTGCATACACAAGGGTGATGATGCTCACCGATTCAAGACTACTTGGAATTAGAATGAAAAGGGGCACCAACGTTTGTGGTGCCCTTACTTCTTTTTCCATTTCATTTTTATTTTATAGAATCTTGCCAATCATGCTACTGCCTCAATGTAAGTGACGACTAATGCTCTAATCATTTACGGTTAGAAATTAAATCGTGTAACCGATAGGCTCCTTATCAGATTTTAGTGCTTGACTTTTTTATTTGAAAATTTAAACTGGAAGTATGTTTAAACCTAACTAATGGTTCATATATGCCCAAAAAAGGTGATTATATAAATACAATACTTAAATCCAATAAGACGGTTTTTTCGATAAAAGACATCTCTCTTTTATGGAACGAAGAAAACCCTATTAATGTTAAAAATAGATTAAATTACTATGTGAGAAACGGGAAGCTTATTCATTTGCGTCGTGGGATTTATGCAAAAGATAAAGAATACAATAGACTTGAACTAGCAACAAAAATATATACCCCTTCTTATATTAGCTTTGAGACGGTTCTTTCTAAAGAAGGAGTTATTTTTCAGTTTTACAAAAAGATATTTATTGCTTCTTATCTCAAAAGAGAGATAGAAGTTGAAGATCAAGTTTATTCTTATCAAAGAATGAAAAACAGTGTTCTTTTAGAAGGTGCTGGACTAAAAGAGAGTAACGGGTATTATACAGCATCTAAGGAAAGAGCTTTTTTGGACACTTTGTATATAAGAAAAGAGTATCATTTTGACAATCTATCTTCGCTTGACTGGGAAGAGGTTTTTAGGATTGTTCATATCTATAACAACAAGAACATAGAAAAAAAGGTAAAAGAGTACTATTCCAATGCTTAACACTGCAGAACATAAAAATATACTTTTAAGGATACTAAAAGATATCTATGCAGATCCAAAGATAGGTCCTTTTTTGGGATTTAAGGGAGGAACAGCTGCCTATTTTTTTTATAACCTAGATAGATTTTCTTTAGATCTTGATTTTGATCTTCTTCGTGAGTCTTCTTTGGATAATGTTCTTTTAGGGGTGGAAAAAATTGTTAGTAATTACGGAAAAATAAAAGAGAAGAAAAAGAAAAAATCTAGCTTACTTCTTGTTCTTTCTTATAGAGACGATGCACCTAATATTAAAGTGGAGATTAATACAAAAGACTTTAATTCTTCTTATGAGATAAAGTCTTATCTCGGCATATCAATGAAAGTGATGACCAAAGAAGATATGTTTGCCCATAAACTTGTTGCTATGCATGAAAGATCAACAAACCGTGATGTTTTTGATGTTTGGTTTTTTTCTTCAAATAACTGGCCACTAAATGAAGAGATAATAAAAAAAAGAACAGGAAAGAACATAGACAGCTTTATTGAAGACTGCATAGAGAAGGTAGAAAATATACCTGACTCCAGAGTTCTTGATGGTATGGGTGAGGTTTTAGATGAAAAGCAAAAAAGTTGGATGAAGAAAAATCTCAAAAAAGAGGTGGTTTTTAATTTAAAGTTAATAAATAAAAAGTAAAAGGGGCACTAACGTTTGTGGTGCCTTTACCTTTTCTTCCATTTCATTTTTATTTTATAGAACCTTGCCAGCATTGAAATCGCTTCAATAAAGGAGTTCCTCAAAGAGTTTGAATCTGATAAATTCAAAAGAGTTCGAGGCATTAAAGAAAACGTCTTTTGTAAAGATGTCGATTAGAACAAATAAGAAAGGCCGAGAATCATTTCTCAGGTTTTTTTAAATTCTCTTTTTATAGTAAAATATTTGTATGTCTAAAAAAGAAAAACCCGTCGGTAAAGTAACGCACTATTTCAATAAAGCTAAAGTTGCTGTGGTTAAACTGAGTGCTCCTTTGGAGTTAGAAGAAAAGATAAAGATTATGGGAGGAGAGAAAGAGTTTACACAGAAAGTGAAGTCTATGGAGGTAGACGGGAAGAAGATAAGTAAAGCAAAAGCTAAGCAGGAGTTAGGGCTCAAGGTAAGTAAACCGGTAAGGGAGGGGTATAAAGTATTTAGAGTAGAGTAGTCTACTCTAGAGGGAAGTCGTCTTGTTGACAGCGTTTTTTATTTGTAATACAATTTAAATACAAAATATATACAAATAAAAATATGAGAAAAATAATAAACATATCTCTCCCTGAAGAGATTGATAAAAAAGTTGAAGAAGAGGTAGAAGAGGGTAGCTTTGCCAGTAAAAGCGAGTTTTTCAGGTATCTTTTTAGGAGATGGCAAGAGAACAAGTTACTGGAAGAGATAGAAGAAAGTAGGAGAGAAATCAGGGAAGGAAAAGGAAAGACTCTTAAAGATGTTAACGAGCTTGATAATTAAGGCATGCGCTTAATATATTCTAAGAGATTATAAAAAGTTACCGCCAGAGATTAAAGAAAAAGCGAAAGAAGCGATTAAAACGTTTCAAAAAGACCCTTTTCATAAAGCACTAGAGAATCATAAGTTAAAAGGAAGACTAAAAGGATTGAGGTCTTTTTCTATTGATAAGGATTACAGGATAATTTTTGAGTTTGATAGTAAGGGAGATGCACATCTTCATAAAATGGGTAATCACAGCATCTATAAGTAAGCTTATTTTGTGGTGCAAGAGAGAGTAATCTGATATACTCACAATATACTAAATGATATTAAAAAAACTAAGAATCAGTTTATTTTTGGCGTTTCGTCAGATAAAGAACGCCAACTTCTATGTAAGCGGTCTGATAATATTTATAATGACCGTTACTTTTTTGAACCTCGTTTTTATAAGCGGCATACTGAGCGGTCTTGTGGTAGGAGCAAGTGAGGATTCTCGTAAACACTACTCCGGTGAGGTAATAATCACACCTCTTGAAGGGAAGGAGCACATAAAAAACACTTCTCGTCTTGTAGATATGATAGACGGGGAGTACAGCGTGCGGCGTATTGAGGGAGGAGTTTTGCAGTCCGAGTACAGAGACAGTCTGCGCCGCAATGAAAAAGAAAGTTCTGTGGGTGTTTCTGTAACGGGAATAGACTTTAAAAAAGAAAGCAGTGTTACGGATCTGCAGAAGTTTATAGTGGAAGGAGACTATGAAGGTCTTCTTGTCGGCAGCGGTCTTTTGGATCGTTATGATGCCGGAATATCGGATGATCTGCTGGAGGGTGTGCACGTAGGAGACAGAGTAAGGCTTGTTGTCGGAAACAGGTCGGAGGAGCATGTTGTAGGAGGAATATTAAAGTCCAAACTATCGCAGATAAACTCACGGGTGTTTATAAGTGAGAGAGATTTTTTTACGCTTACCGGGAGGTCCTTGGGTCTTTCCGACGAGATAGCGATAAAGGATGAAGGCAGTATTGCGGGGTGTTGCTTTGAGGAGTTTGATGCGAAGGTGGAAACATGGCAAGAAAGTCAGGGGCAGTTCTTTGACGATCTCTCTGTTACTTTTACTCTTCTGGGGGCGGTGATAGGAGCTATCGGCATAGCTGTGGCGTCTGTAACGCTTTTTATTGTTATTTTTATAAGCGCTATATCGCGAGAAAGATATATAGGAATAATGAAGGGAATAGGAATAGAAGGAAGTATAATTAAGTATTCCTACATGTTCCAGTCTGTTTTTTATGCTTTTATCGGATCTTTTATAGGCATATTTGTTTTATACGCCTTTCTTGTCCCTTACTTTGCAGAGAATCCTATAGACTTTCCTTTCAGTGACGGGATACTGGACGTAACTTATGCAGGTGTTTCTCTGCGCTTGGCCATTCTTTTCCTTTCCAGCATAATTGCCGGACTTGTTCCCGCACACCTTATCGTAAAAAAGAACACCATTGATTCAATACTTGGAAGATGACAATACTATCGGCAAAAAATATACACAAAAGCTATAAGACAGGGTCTGTTGAGGCCAAGGTTTTAAAAGGCATAGACCTGGATATCAAGGAAGGTGAGATGCTTGTTATTACCGGTAGATCAGGGTCCGGGAAAAGTACTCTTCTTTACGTTCTTTCTTTACTTGACCGTCCTACTTCCGGAGACATTATCTTTGAGACGTGTAATACAAAAAAGTTCTCTGAAAGTATGGACTCTTTCTGTCGCTTGAAGCACTTCGGTTTTGTTTTTCAGGACTATGCACTTCTCCCGGAACTAAACGCTCTAGAGAATGTTATTCTTCCTCTTATGGCTAGCATGGATAACTGGGAAGAGTTAAATGATATAGGGGGTAAAGTTTTAGAGCAGGTGGGACTAGGGGATAAGCTTTCCAACTATCCTTCGCAATTATCCGGAGGAGAAAAGCAAAGAGTTGCCGTGGCACGTGCGGTGGCAAATAATCCCAAGATACTTTTTGCAGATGAGCCCACGGCAAACCTTGACTCTAAAAGAGCAGACGAGATAATTGATCTTCTTTTTGACTTGAATAAAAAAGGGTTAACTGTTGTTTTAGTGACACATGAAAAAAAGTACACAGAGAGAGCAGATAGGGTGATAGAGATTGACGATGGAGTGATTGCTTAATCCCACTTTTGTAGTTTTTTATATGCTTTCCTTAAATTGTCTACAAATGATTGACCTGAGACAAAGTAGGGCATATCTTTTATGCTTTTTCTCGCTCTTTCAGTTTCTTTGCTTGTTTTAAGCATATTTATTTCTTTTAGTATACTAAAATTGTATATCAAGAGAAATAAAAGCCAATAGTTTTTCTTGTACTATAGAGTGCATGGTATTGTTGTGGTGCTTTGTAAAACGTGGTATGCTGTTTTAATTAATTTTTGTTGTAATAATCGTATCATTTTGATACGATTAAACCACACAAATGATATGATTAAGTTAAATAAAAGAGAGGAAGATGTTCTTCTTATACTTCTCAGAAAGGACTCTATGAGTTCTTCAGAAGTGCATAGCGAACTAAAAAAGAAACTTAACCATTATTTATGTTAAAAAGAATACTTTTGATTCCTTTGCTGCTCGTAGTGATCTTTGCTGTTGTTTTTATAACAAACAGAGAAACTCATGTTGAAGAGGAAGATTATTTTAAATCCGACACTGTTTCTGTAACGGGAATAGTGTCTCACATAGAAGGAGAGCAGGACCTGTACTTGAATATAAACAGTAAAGTGAAAGCGGATGATATGCTTTGGGTTGTTGCTACACCGGAGGAGTCGAAAGGAAGATTTATCACTCCTTTTGATAATTCCGGGCTATTTAGGGCACTTTCCAGAGAAGAAGGATTTGGTGGTATAGAGTATGGTGAAGAGTTTGAGTCCTTGTTTTTGCACAACTCCCGCTCTTTTTCTCCCGATGAGGATGCCTATTCCTGGGCAAGAGAAAGGGGGTACGACCCTGAAAGACAGGTGATTGAGAAGTACAAGGACAAGGGTTGGCACATTACTCTTATAGAGATAACATCTGATCCTTTAGGCAAGCTCATGGAAAACTTTGATGAAGAAATAGAAGAGGACATAACAAAAGTTAATTTGGCATCCGAAATAGTAGATATTATATCAGAAGCCATTACGGAAAATGACTTTGAAAAGTTCCGGTCAGCTATGGATCATCTTGTTGTGATATTTCCCGACACAGAGGAGATATCAGAGGAGGTGTTTATGGAAGAGTTGGCGGGCGTTTCCAAGGAAGAGGTAGAAAGAGAGATGGAGGGGTTAGAGATGGAGTTAGAGGAAGTGATATCAGAAATTATATACTCTAAAGCAGCAAGAGATCCGCAAGGGCACATAGATGGGATAATAGAAGAAGTGAGGGAGAAAACGGGAGAAGATGTAACAGAGGAGAATCTTTCCGAGAAGATCGTGGAGTACCAGCTTCAAGTATTAGAAAATGATGACTATGAAGGCTTTATGCTTACGTTTGAGTGGATGATGAAACTAATTCCTGCAAGTGATCATGGCCACTATATGCCCATACAAGAAGGATTAATGGAAAAGGTGTTAGATGAGGAGATGTTGTTTGAGAGGGCACGTGAAGAGCTTAAGGAGCATGATGAATCAATAAAGGATGAAAATGTTTTTTTAATACAACAGCATGTTGATGACTGGTTGGCGATGGGTGGACAGGATTATGGTTTTGTTCCTTCTATAAAACTATCCTTTAGCTCTGATAATCCTGTGTATCCTGTGGAGGTGTTAAACTCTTTCTCTGGCATTGAGTCTGCGGAACTCTCTTTGTATGTGCTAAGCGATACGCCCGTAGAAAAACCGGAAGGGTGGAGCGTTGATTCGAAAAGAGAAGTAGAGGCCTCTTGGCTGTTTTCAAGAAAATCAACTGTGCCTGTTTCTGCGGAATTTCCTCGGGGCGATGCGTTTTTACTTATGATAGACAGAGTTGTTCAACTTGAGGACATAGATGGTGATTTGATATTTGACTTTGATGAGAGAGCTTCAGATGAGTACTTAAAAAAACCATCTATAGAACACGATCCGCCCGGTTATAGTAAAGAAGATAAGTTAGGGTTTAGTGGCATAATAAATAGCGCGGGAGGAGACGATGAGGTGGATGTTTGGTTGGAGTGGGTAGAGGAAGACTTGTGGGAAGGGGAAGACTTTGAAAACAAGAGTGAAAAACAAACTTATAACATAAAGGAGAAAGAAGGCATAGTAGGGATGAACATAAGAACGCAAGAAGGGAACGTAGTGGTTAGTTCGACTTTAGAGGATAGTCCTGCTTACAGAGAAGGGATTCGGGAAGGAGAAAGAATACTGGAAGTTGATGGGCGCTCTGTTGAAGGGATGAGTTCTGAAGATGTTACCAACATGATTAGAGGAGAAAAAGGGACGGAAGTTTCTTTAACTGTCTTAAGTGATAAAGAGAGGCAAGTTACAATTACAAGAGAGAAAAATAAAGAGGGTTTAATGCTTTCCGTTTCACTGGAAATAGACAAGCCTGATCCTGGAAATTATCTTTGCCGTCTTGCAATCAGAAACAGTGCCGGAACTTCCTATAGCGCTGTTGATATGTTTTAAGGGCGCGTTTTTGTTTGCTTTTTCTTTTGTCGTTGATATAATCAGGAAAAACAATATGGAAAAAGAGCCAAAAAACACAGAAGAGTCTTTAGAGGGGGAGAGTGGTCAGTCAAAAGAGAGGCCCAAGGGACCGGTAGGAGAGCATGTAGAAAAGATGGAAAAATCTCCGGAGTCTATAAAAGATTATGTAGAAGAAATAGAGAGTCAGTATGCGGGACTGGAAGAAGATACTTACTCTATGGACTCTCTTGGGGATCGCACAGAAGAGCTTGAGAGTGCATACATGGGAGCAAGCGGAAGGGAGAAAGAGTCCGAAGAGTCTTCTCACGACTACTCTGCAGAACTGGACTTTTTAAGAGAAAAGGTAAAAAAACTGGAGAATGAGCATGATACGGCTCCTAAGTTTGCCGGAGAGAAGAGCTCTGAAGGATCTTTACTTAGAACCAGCAAGGAGATAGAGGAGGAGATACTGGAGACAGAGGAGAGAATAAGGCGGATAGAGAAAATGAGGCAGCCAGAAAAGAAAGAGAGTGTCTCAGAGGAAGATGAGACAAAAGAAGAAGAGTTTCCGGAAGAAGAGATGGATCCTCCTTATTCTGTGGATTCTCTTGGTGATCGTGTGGAAGAGCTTGAGGGTGCATATGCAGGAGCAAGTGGAAGAGAGGAAGAGTCTTTTGATGAAGCAACAGAAGAAGGAAAATTCAAAGGGCCGGTAGGAGAGTATGTAGAAAAAGGTAAGCTAGTAGGAGATGAAGGTGCTGAGAAAAAAGAAGAAAGTGAAACAAAAGAGGATGTGGCAGAAAAGTTGATGGATATCAATGCGAGGATGGATAGTGCACGCAGAGAGTATGCTAGAGCGGCAGCAAAGAATAAAAAGCTTAAAAGGAAAGGGTTTGATAGCGAAGAACAGCAAAGGGCAGAGGAAGAGTCCAGGGAAAACTATATAGCATTAATGGGCGAGAAGAGGAGTTTGTTACTCAATGCTCTTGAAGGAGCTTACTCTGACAAGGAGGATGCGGTAAAAAGCAAAGAAGAGATAAGCAGCTTGGAGGATTTGATAAAAAGAACTGTTCACATGGAGTCGATAAAGCTAAACGATGAGAAGACAGATGCGATGTTTAAAGAAAATGAAGGAGAGAGGTACAAGGAAGCGATTGATAAGGTGCGCAAAACAGTAGAGTGGTATCAAAGTTTAAAATTGAGGTATAAGTTGGCTGCTGGTGGTGCTTTGTTTCTTTTGGGAGCTGGAGCGACAGCAATGGGAGGTGGTGCAGGAGCGGGTTTGGCTACTGCAGTTGCTTCTATGTCTTTGTGTAAAAGCTCACTTTTTGGAGCGGGTGTAGGACTTACTACGGAAGGATATCTAAAGAGAAGGCAGGAAAAAAAGGAGGAGAAAGAAGTTTTAAATGAGTTTACGGCAGACAGTTTCGTAGAAAAATTAAAGACGGGTGATACAGAGAAAATAGATGAAAAACTTTTTGCTCTTGAGAGAGGAAAAAACAAGAAAAAACTAACAAGATATATTGCCGCTACTGCCGCGGGAGTGGGAGTAACACTATTGCTGCCAAGAGTATCCTCTTATCTCTTCGGTGCGGCGACGGCGGGAGGAGGAGAAGAAGCGATCTCTTCTTTTAATGAAGTGGAGGGGGTTGAAGGCATTTCTTCTGAAGGAGGTATGGACTCAGGAGATTTTTCGCCAGAAGCGGAAGATGTGTCTCCTGATATTGAAACTGAGCAACCGGAAGAGTTTTCAGCAGAGACGGAAGATGCGTCTCCCGAGGAGGATATAGAAAAGGATACGGAAGGAGAACCTTCAGTTGAAGAAAGAATAGAAGGATGGACGGATCATGGACTTGAGCAGGTAGGTTCTTGGGAGGAGTATGATGATGGATATATACTAGACACGGGAAAAGAGAAGTACAAGATAACTGAGGAGAACTATCAAGAACTGAGAAGAAGAATGGGCGGATATGTTCGTTATTACATTACTTCTTCTATAGAAGAAGGAAGGAGTCCGGAAATGATAGCTAAACTTTTAAATCAAAGGTTTGAGTCGTGGTTGCCGATCTATATAGAAGAAGGGGTAAAAGGAACAGAAACAATAACCAAGGGGCTTTTTGAGAGAGTATCAGAGGATGTTGCTGACTCAGTAGAAGATTCAGGAGATGCGTTTCAGGAAAGCCCTTATTCAGAAGAAGTTAGAATGGGCAAGGATATGTCTGATTTAGATCCCACGTTATCCGGTGAGGGAGAAGATGTGGCACATCAGCCCGAAGAGGCTTTGCAAGAAGAATCATCTATCAGGGAGCTGGGAGACGGGGCCTTTGAGATGGAAGGAGGACAGATGCAGGGAGAGGTGCAGTTTGAGTATGACGGAGAAGGAAATCCGACAAAATACGCAAGAAATGTTAGTCTTCAAGGCACTACGGGACGTGAATTGTTTACAGAAACTGGTCAAAGAGAGGCGGTAAGTAAGGCTACTCAAGAAGGAAAGCCTATAGGGTTTGTTACTCGTCAACTTAGAAATGTGGGAAGGACTTTATTTATGGACGTAAATCTTTACAATGAACTGCAGGAAGCAGGACACAACAAGGAGGCTGATTTTGTGAAGGAGTATATAAAGAATGTCACGGAAAGGATAGAAAATACTTACGGAGAAGGGGTTATTGATTACTCCAAGCTTCCTGAGGGAATAAAGCGTTAAATTTTATTAAAAATAATACTTAAATTATGGATGTACAAAGCATATTAAAAGAGTTGGGACTCGACACTCTTCCGGAGAAGGATCAAAACAAGATCATAGAAGCGATGACCATCTCTCTTATAAAACGCATAAATGTAGAGATATTAGAGCGTCTTTCCGAGGAGGACAAGGACACTTTTGATGAGATAAGAGAAAGGGGAGACGTAGAAGAGTTTAACTCTTTTTTACGATCCAAGATAGACGATTATGACGAGATGCTTGAAAGAGTGAGAGACGAGTTCAAGGAGGAGATGAAGAAGAACGTGGAGGAGCTCAGTGGAGGGAAGTAAAAAGGATTTTATGGAAAAATCTATCAATCTTGGAAGTCTTTCTCCGGCAGAAGTTTATAGTTAAGGAGTTTTTCCGGAGTTGTATTAAGTCACAAGAAGAGGTTGTCGAGGAGAAGCAGAACTCCTAGCATTGCTATTACTCCTCCCACTATGTTTTTGAGGGTCTTTTCTTTTACTTTATTTGCAAGCTTGGATGATATAACTCCTCCCGTTAATCCTCCTAGTCCTGCAAGGAGCATTACTGACAAAGGGAAGGGCATATATATGTAGTGTGCCACTGCTCCTGTAAATGCGATAAATATCATCAGGAAAACGGAAGTTCCCACTGCATAGTGGGACTTATAGTTTAGGAGAAAGGTTAATACAAAAAAGATCATTAATCCTCCTCCTGCACCTAAAAATCCTGCTATAAGGCCTATTACTGTTCCTGCCAGAACACTAAGGAAAAGGTCTTTTTTTCTTGTAAGGCTTGCACTGGGAGCCTCTCTTTTCTTTTTAAGGATTATTAAAAGTCCTGCTATAAGAACCCATGCTCCTGTTGCGATGCTCAAGTCATGTGAGGCGATATCCTTTGAGAAGTAGCTTCCCGCAACAACTCCTATTAGTGCGAATGTAAGCAGGACGAGAGCGGGCTTCAGTCTTATCTTCTTGTTTTTGTAGTATATAAGTGCGGAAGAGGATGAGGAGAAGACGTCTGTTGATAGTGCTACTCCTATTGCTAGGTATGCGTGGTAATTGAGGAAAATAACAAGCAGTGGGGCGGCGATCATTACCGCACTTGCACCCATGGCACCGGTGGCCATACCTGCCAGCATTCCTGCAATTAAAGCTATTATTAATTCAATCATTTAGTTGATTGTATTGTTTTTATTGTAGTTTTTCAAATCTTTAATATCTTTTCAATGAATGATATAATGGAGAAATGAGTAATAAAGAAACAGTACTGGTTACAGGAGGAGCAGGGTTTATAGGAAGTCATGTATCAAAGAGTTTAATTGAAAAGGGTTATTCCGTTGTTGTGGTTGATAATTTTAATGAGTATTACGATCCGGAACTAAAAAAGAAGAGAGTAGAGAGTCTGCTTAAAGGAGCAGACTTTACGCTTTACAGGGTAGACATATCTGACTACGAAAGTTTAAAGGAGGTGTTTAAAAAAGAAGATGTTGATGCTGTCTGTCATCTTGCCGCGCAAGCGGGAGTAAGGTACTCTCTGGAGCATCCTTTTGTTTATGAAAGCTCCAATGTCTTGGGAACTCTTAATCTTTTGGAGCTAAGCAAGGATTTTGATATTAAAAAGTTTGTTTTTGCTTCTTCGTCTTCCGTTTACGGAGACTCCAAGAAAGAGAAGTTCTCTGAGGGAGATGTTACCGACAGTCCTGTTTCACTTTATGCGGCAACAAAGAAAGCGACAGAGCTTCTTTGTTACAGTTACCACTCTTTATACAAAATTCCCATGGCAGGCCTTCGTTACTTTACGGTTTACGGACCTTATGGCAGGCCGGATATGGCACTTTTTAAGTTTACGGAAAATATACTGAAAGAAGATCCTATTGAAGTTTACGGAGAGGGTAACATGGAAAGAGACTTTACCTATATAGACGATATTGCAAAAGGGACAGTTAAAGCGATTGAGAAGGATCTTTCTTTTGAGATATTCAATCTGGGATTTGGAAGTCCTGTTTCTCTTCTTGGTTTCATAGAGCTGATTGAGGAGCACCTCGGCAAGAAGGCGGAAAAGAAGTTCTTGCCGATGCAAAAAGGAGATGTGAGAAAGACCTCTGCTGATACCTCAAAAGCAAATGAAGTGTTAGACTGGGAGCCAAAGATATCTGCAGAGGAGGGAGTGAAGAAGTTTGTGGATTGGTATAGGGAGGATAATTGTATTTAAAAAGTTTATTCTTAAAGTTGTATGGATTTTAAAACGGGAATATGCGGAGTAGGGATGGTAGGAGGAGCTTTAAAGAGGTACTTTGAGAGTAAGGGCGAAGACCCCTTACTGTATGATCCTCAAAAGGAGGTGGGTTCAATAAAAGAGATAAATAGAGCGCATATTGTTTTTATTTGTGTTCCCACACCTTATAGAGAAGGAGAAGGATTTGACCTTTCTTATGTAAAAGATGTTTGCAAGTTTCTTGAAGGAGAGAAGATAGTGGTTATAAAGTCTACTGTTTTGCCGGGGAGTACAGAAAAACTACAAGAAGAGCATAGTCATCACAAGTTTTTATTTAACCCGGAGTTTCTTTCCGAGGCAACTGCTGATGAGGATATGCAGAATCCGGATAGGCAGATTATAGGATATACAGAGAAGAGTAAGGATGTTGCACAAACTGTTATGGATGTTCTTCCTAAAGCTCCTTTTGAAAAGATAATGCCTGTAACTGAAGCAGAGATGGTGAAGTATTTTAATAATACTTTTAATGCAGTAAAAGTTATCTTTGCTAATCAGATGTATGATCTTTGTGAAAAGATTGCTATAGATTATAATACTGTAATGGAGTGTGCTGCTAAAAGTAAATTTATTCAAACAGAAGATCATTTAGATGTGTTTCATGGTAATTATAGAGGATATGGTGGTAAGTGTTTAGTAAAAGACAACAAAGCATTGATTGATTTTGCTGAGAGTAACGGAGCAGATCTTCAATTACACAAAACGGCAGAGATTGTAAATAATGATTTAATGAACAAGCAAGGGATTGATGATCCAGAGAATATATCTAAAAAAGAATAAAGAAAGAAGCAGACTTTTTAATCAATTTTCATAAAATTTTACGAACAAGAATATTAAAAAAAACTTTTTATGTTTAGCACAAAAAGGTATGAGGTTGCTGTTTTAAATTATCATTTGAGACTAATTATTGCTTAAGAATATGAGAAAAAGAATACTAAAATTAAAAGTTTGGTTACGAATTATTTTTAATTTATTATTAAAACCCTGGAAACTTTTTATTTCAATTAATGATTTTAACTTTCTTTCGGATGAACAAACAATTTCTTTTTTAAAAGAAAATAAAGTTGGCATTGTTAGATATGGAAGTGGTGAAAATGGTTATTTATCGGGGTATCCACGACCACATCAAAAACACGATAAAAGTCTTGAAAAAAAGATAAGAAACATACTTTTGGGTTATAAAAATAATTTAAACAAGAACAAATACATCATTGCAATTCCTTTGGATGTTATTTTAGGAGATGCTTTAGAAAAAAGAAATTGTCAACGAAAAGTTTGGAGAGGTGCTTCTAAATTCGCGATTTTTCCTTTTTTAAAAAATAATCACACTTATGGATCTCCGTTTTGTTTCCGCTTGGGTAATGTTATATGTAATGATAAAAAAAAGTATATTTCCCTAATAGGGGAACTATTTGATGATAAAGATATAATTTATGTCGGACCAGAAGAAAATTTTGAGTCAATGTTTACTCCTGTTAAATTTATAAAGATTCCTGCAAAGGATGTTTTTGATAATTTTGATGAGCTAAAAAAAGAAATTAAGAAAGAGATTGAAAAATACAAAAAACCACTTGTAATCATAACCGCTGGTGTTGCTGCTACTGCTATGTCTGCAGAACTGAATGATGAAGGAATTTTAACTTACGATGCTGGCTCTTTATTAAGATGGAATAAGTAATTTTCATGAAGATTATTTTTATTTCTCCTAGCTTTCATAACAATCAGTGTAATTGGGTAAAAACTTTATTGAACAAAGGACATGAAGTGTATTATTTTGTTTGGTACGAATTAGGAAATAAAAGCGAGTCTCTAGAGACGGAAACGATAGAGAAATATAATTTTCTGGAAAAATTTTCTTCATTTTTCCATAATTTTAAGCTTATAAAATTATTTTTAAGCATTCCCAAGCCTATTTTATTTTACAAAAAAATTAAGGAAAACAATCCTGATATTGTGATAATAAGAAACCCTTTTAGATATACGTTTTCTTTTTTTGCTCTTTGTTTTTCTAGATTACAAGGTCGAAGAATAATTTTTTATAGTCAAACTGATCTTTATAAGAAAGTTGGAAAATTAAGATTTTTGTTTATAAAATTTGTTTGTATTTTTTTTAAAGCGAAATGGATAACTCCTTTAAAGGGAAGTCCTGAAACGTTTTATTCTAAATTTTATAAAGATGCTTTTTATGTTCCGTTTTCCATAGATTTTAGTGATATTTTTACAAAAAAAAATGGGAATAATGAACCTATAAAAATTATTTCCGTAGGAAAATTTTCACAAGAGAGAAAAAATAACCTTCTTTTATTAAGGGCGATAAAAAAATTGAAAGATATTAAGGATCTAAAGCTTACAATAGTGGGAGCTCTGTATTCTAAAGATGATTTAACTTACAGAAAAATTGTTAAATATATAAAAGATAACAATCTTCAAAATAAAGTTATCATAAAAATAAATCTTCCTTACAAAGAAATGTTTGCAGAATACAGTAAACATCATTTGTTTATTCTTCCAAGTTCAAATGAGCCTGCCTCTTACTCTGTTTTGGAGGCGATGAGCTGTGGATTACCTGTTGTTTGTAGTGATACTAATGGAACAAAATATTATATTGAAGAAGGTGAAAATGGATATATTTTTAAAAGTGATAATTTAGAAGATTTAAGCGATAAAATAAGATTAATTATTTCCAATAGAGAAAAAATGAAAAAAATGAAAAAAGAAAGCCTTAGAATAGTAAAAGAAAAATATTCGCCAGAAGTTTTTTATGAAAAATTTATGAAAGTTTTAGTTTCAGAAAAAAAATGAAAAAAATGCACATAATAATACCCATCAAAGTTTATAAGATTGATAACAAATACTATCATTCAAGAACTGGATTTATTGATGAGATGGCAAAACACTTTGACTTAAATCTTCATGTTTTTATAAAAGAAGTTTCCACTATTGATGAAGTGAAATTTGTTTCTTGCGCTAAAAACATGAAATTCTATAATTTTTTTGATTCTTTAAATTTTTGGCATTTTATAAGAAACATAAGAGAATACAGAAGAAAACTCTTATCTTTACCTAAAGAAGATATATATTTTGTAAATTATCCCTTTAAGGGATTATCTATTTTCTTGGCCTGGATATTAAGAAAGAGAAAGCTTGTTATATGGGTGAAATCTGATACCGTGGCAGTTTTAAATTCTCTGTCGATGATGTTTAGTAATGGGAAATTAAAAGGACTTCAAAGATTTTTTTTAAATCCAATCAAGTCTCTTCTTTACATAATGATCTCTAGGGTAATATTTAAAGAAAATCTAATTTTTTATACTGCTAATATTGTGATTAATAAGAAAAACCACATAAATCAGTTTGAGATAATTTCTTGTCCTATTTTTAATAGCAAACCGGGAATAATAAAGAAAGAAATAAGCCACAAGATATGTTTTATAGGTGGAGAAGCGAATCGAAAAGGTTTAAGTATTTTATTAAAGGCCTTAAGTAATAAATCTTTAAAAGAAAAAATAAAACTTAATATTATTGGATTAGATGGTTTTAAAAAAGAAAAGAATAAAAAACTTGCTAAAGATTTGAAAATTAAATTTCATGGTATTATATATGAGAGGAACAAATTTTATAACACCCTTTCCGAAAATGATATTTTAGTAATGCCTTCTTTTGCTGAAAAACAAGGAAAGGTGCAATTAGAGGCAATGAGTGCAGGAGTTGTGCCGATATGTTCTGATTCTGGAGGAACTTATAAGACTATATCAAATTACTATAATGGTCTTCTCTTTAAACCGGGTGATTATAGGCAATTGTGTAATAAAATCAAATTACTGTATGAAAACAATAATTTATATGAAGATTTGAAAAGCAACGGCTTGGAATGTGTAAAGAAGTTGTCTTTGAATGAGCAAATAGATAAAATGTCAAAAACAATAAATAATTTCTATGAGCACAAAATCTAAATTTAAATTTTTAAAAGAAACCGAGGTAATAAAAGGCTCTAGATTATATTTTATAATCATTGCTGTTATTTACAAAATAACAGTTAAATCAAAGCACTTAGGTTGCAATATTCAAGTAAAACTTAAAAATATTACATCTAAAATATTTAAACGAGAACTAATTATTCGTAATAAAATAGGAATATTTTTGATAAAAGCGAATGACTCTCTCTCGAAGTCTTCTCCTTATTTTGAAGAATATTTACACGAATGGTTGGATCGAGATAAGCGTAAGGGTGTTTTTATTGATATAGGGGCTAATATCGGGTTTTATTCCATATTCGCATTAAATAAAAAAGAATTTAAAAAAGTTATTGCTTTTGAAGCTAACCCTGATACTTATATGGTCTTGAAAAAAATATTGAACTTAATGAGCTAGAACAAAGAGCGATAGTTATTTGTAAAGGATTAAGTGACAAAAGTGATATTTTAAAATTTGAAAAAAGAAGGCATCACACAGGGGGGAGTCGTTTTATTGATTCTAGAAAAAATATTATCGAAAATAATGGTTCGGAATTTAGCTATACAAAGATTAAAACAGAATCATTTGATAAATATGTGAATGATAATAATGTGAATATAAAAAATATAAGTTTTATTAAAATAGATGTAGAGGGCTTTGAATTCAAGGTGCTTAATGGTATGAAAAATACCCTGGACAATCTTAAATCTGAAACCTTTTTGTTTGTAGAGATATGGAGGGAGAGTGCTGAAGAAGAAAGTTTAGATTTTTTGGAGAAAAATAATTTTGAAATAGTGGATTCAAAGAAAGGTAATTTTTTGTTAAAGAAAAAATAAAATAATATTATTGAAAAGAGACTTAAAGTTATGTTGAAGAAAAAAAGTAAAATATTTATTAAAAAATACTTCCCAAATGGACTTTTATCCCTTTTGAGGAAGCTAGAAAAGTTTTCAAAAAGAAACTTTACTTTATTACTTTACCGATTGGGAATAAAAAATTTCAAATCTAATGAATTTTGGATAAATCGTTATAAGAAAGGAGGAGATTCAGGGAGAGGTTCTTATAATCAAATGGCTTATTTCAAGGCTGATGTATTAAATAATTTTGTTAAAGAAAATAAAATAAGTTCCGTTATTGAATTTGGATCTGGAGATGGTAATCAATTAAAATATTTCATATTTTCTGAATATTTGGGTTTTGATATAAGCCCCGAAATGATCTCTTTGTGTAAAAATAAATTTGAAGGAGATGCCTCTAAAGGCTTTATGTTAATGAATGAATATAAAGATCAAAAAGCAGACCTTGTACTTTCTTTGGATGTTATATATCACTTAATTGAGGATGATGTATTTAATAACTACATGGAAAGACTTTTTGATTCATCTGAAAGATTTGTTGTTATTTATTCTTCTAATAAAGATGAAAAAGGTAAAGTTCCTCATATTAAACATAGAAAATTTTCCGGATGGGTAGATAAAAATAGACCCGATTGGGTTCTTTTTAATCATATTTCCAATAAATATCCGGAGAAGATTAGTTCGGTTCGTTCTTTCGCTAATTTTTATTTTTATAAAAAATCACGAAATGTTTTTAATAGACTAATTATCAATATGGAAAAGGAAAAATTATTAAAAAAATTTAATGAGGCGGAAGAGATTGCTGTAGCATACAAAAAGCTGGAAGGACCGGGATTATTTAAAAAAATCAAAAGATTAACACTTTTGCGCTCTAAATATTTTAAGCAAGTCTTATTGCGTTTAGATTTTTCTAGTAGAGAAATTAAGACAAAGTTGTTCTTTGGAAAGAAAGTTAAAATGCCTTTAAGTGACTCTGTTCCTCGAAAGATATATCTTTTTAAAATATTAGACATATCTGAAAGCTCTTTGACTAGATTTTTTATTAAAAATTTAAATTCTAAAGATATATTTTATGACATCGGCGCTAGTTATGGATTTTATACTTTTTTAGCTCAAGAAATTATAAATAAAGGAGAAATCCATTCTTTTGAGCCAATTAAAAATATTTTTAAATATCTTAAATTAAATTCCGATTCAAAAAATACATATTTAAATAAAAAAGCCTTAAGTGATACAAACGGCGAAGCGATTCTATTTGATCTTTTTGATGAAGGTACTAGCGGTGCAAGTTCTCTAATTGAAGCGGCTTCTGTTAATCATTCTAAAAAAATTAAAGTAGAAACAGTAACTTTAGATGAATATATTAAAAATAACAAAGTGCCTACGGTAATAAAAATTGATGTTGAAGGAGCTGAATATATGGTATTGGAAGGAGGTAAAAAATTTTTTAGCGAACATTCTCTGATAGTGGTTATGGAAGTATGGTCAGGTGAAAAAGGCAAAAAGTTTTCTAAAAAATCAGTAGATAAAATAAAAGAGCTAGGATTCAACAAGATCTACAAAATTAAGTCTGACGGTGAATTGGAATCTATTTCAGAAATAGATTTTGATCAAATAGAAGGTGAAAATGATAATTTTGTTTTTAAAAAAGAATAGTCAATTTTTTTAAATTTAGGCTTAATAAAAATGAAAAAAAAGAAAGATAAGTTGGTCTCTAACTTCTAGCGCAACATCTGTTATTCATATAATATCAGATGTATATGCAAATACAAGACAAAGCACGATACAAAAGGGTCACAGATGAA
>SL_8KL_010_SEDDRAFT_10000310_pt1 | contig 42114 bp, 43 predicted proteins | sample SodLakKL_010_SED_4_FD_11160 | JGI IMG/M metagenome (IMG submission 11160)
GATTCCAAGGTCCCTGATGCCCAGGCCTCCTACGAGAGTGCCACCAGTTGCCTGCTGGCGGCCTTGGCCGGGGGAAATTTCATCCATGAGGCAGCTGGATTGCTGGAGGGAGCCATGACGGCCTCTTATGCCCAGTATATAATTGATAATGATATTATCGGTGCCTGTCTGCGGGCTTTGCGGGGAGTAGAGATTAATAAGGATACCCTGGCTACAGAGGTGATTGCCTCGGTAGGCCCCGGGGGTAGTTTTATAAAGGAGTCCCATACAATGAAATACATGAGGACGGAAGTGTTTTTCCCTAAAGTCAGCGACCGGGGGAGCTATCAAGCCTGGCAGAAAGCCGGGTCCAAGGATAGTTGGGATAGGGCCGATGAAATAGCTCAAAAATTATTAAGGGAAGACCACAGGCATTTTATCAGTGAAAAGGATGAAAAGAGAATCCGGGAGAAGTACGAGGGGCTGTTGGATTTTTAAGGGTTATACTATAGAGCTGGAGGCATGGTACTGTGAATTCATATGTTTTTGTTTATGGCAGCTTGATGCGGGGACGGAGCAACCATGAAATCTTAAAGGATGGTCATTTCCTGGGCCAGGCTGTAGTTCAAGGAATCGGCCTCTATAATGTTACCCCTTATTATCCAGGAGTGGTCAGGGAGAAGGGTAAAATGGTTCGGGGTGAAGTATATGAGGTAGATGCTCCTACCTTAAAGACCCTTGATTGGGTGGAGGTAAACGGAAGCCTTTACCGGCGGGAACTTTTTAATGCGTATCTCCAGGAAAGGGGAGATAAAATAGAGGCCTGGGTTTACCTCTGGCTCCAGGAAGTGGATCCCAAAAAAGAAGTTCCCCTGGAAAACCAACCCTGGCAGGAACCTGAACAGGGATTGGATGAATAATGGAAAAGGAAAGAAAATAAAAAATCCCGGGTGATACTTCTGGAAGTACCAATACCCGGGATTTTCTTTCAGGGTAAGATTTTTTTAGAATTACTTTCCCTTTTCATTTTTTTCTGCCATAAGTTCTCCACCTACTCCCACATTTTCCTGACCTATCTCCCATATGTAGACTGTGAAGGCCTTCTCCGTTTTTCCCAGAACCTGGCTGGCTACCCTGGTAAAACCCTTTACCATCTCCTCCTTTTGTTCCCTGGTCATTTCCGGTCCGTAAAAATTAATGGTGGGCAAAACAACCCCTCCTTTTCTTCAGGTTATACTAATATTATAACAGGATACGGGTAAAAAAGCTCCCTGTTTCCTTTTGCTGGAACATGATTTCCTTTTTGTTTTTTCTGATTTTTTAAGATTTTTCTTTAAAGATTTTTCATAATTATTAACTTTTATTACAAAGGTATTTATCTTATAATATTGAAAGTTATAAAATAAAGCTACTTATTAAAAAGCTAAAATTAAGGGAAGGAGGTGAAATCCCGGTTATTTAACGGGATTTACCATGACAAAAAGGTTAGAGGTTTACAAGTGTAATGTTTGCGGTAATATTGTGGAGGTGCTCCATGCAGGTGAAGGAGAGCTGGTCTGCTGCGGAGAACCCATGGAGCTCATGGAGGAAAACACCCAGGACGCTTCTTATGAAAAACATGTGCCCGTGGTGGAAAAAACCGGGGAAGGAGTAAAGGTGCTGGTAGGCAGTGATCCCCATCCCATGGAGGAAAAACACTATATAGAATGGATTGAACTTCTGGTGAACGGAAAGGTTTACCGCCAGTTCCTGGAGCCCGGCCAGTCCCCCGAGGCAGTCTTCCAGGTGGAGGCGGAAGGTAATATTACCGCCCGGGAGTATTGTAATGTCCACGGTCTTTGGAAAGGTCAATAAGTTAACTTACCAACACTGTGTTGGTTTTTGTTAACTTATTTAACCTGACCACAAACTCTTAACCAACCCAGGTTCGTGGCCTCCTGGCATCAGTTTCCAGCTAAGGGAACTGATGCCTTCTTCTTTTCGCAGTTTTTTAATAATTTCTTCCAGTTCCTTCTGACTGCCTTCCGGCACCAGGAACTCTACCTGAATCTGCTGCTTATTCAAATCCAGGCTTTTACTGGAGATGGAAGCCAGCCTGTACTCCTTGTCCATGAGCTTCTGAGTAAGAAGGGTGCGAACCCGGTCTTCCTTATCGGTATCACAAACCAGCTCCAGCTGGCAGAGAGCATCTACATTTTCAGTTCTTAAGTGGGCGTAATCAATTTTCTGCTGAAAGGACCTTATAAAAATATTGGCAATAAGGATAACCAGGGTGCCGATTAAGGCCTGGAAATAATAGCCTGAACCCGTCAAAACTCCGATGGCCGCGGAGCACCACAGGGTAGCCGCGGTGTTAATGCCTTTTATGTTTATTCCTTCCCTGATTATTACCCCGGCCCCCAGGAAGCCTATACCCGATACAACCTGGGCAGCTATTCTGGTAGGGTCGGCATCGTCTACCATCATAACGGATAGGGAAACGTAAAGGGCTGCTCCCACGGCAACCAGGGCATTAGTCCTGAGGTCTGCTACTTTATGACGCCACTGGCGTTCTGCGCCGATGGCTGTTCCAAACAAAAAGGCCAGTGAAATCTTTAGAATAAAATCAATCCAGTACATTTTTACTTCCTCCTCAATTAAAAGACCTTTATTAATCCATCATTATTATAACTTTTTGCGAAGGGACTCACAAGGAGAGTTAGTTTTTTTATAAAAATTGTTCCTTCATATGTAAGCAGGTATTTAATATTCATATGAAGAAATAGGCATAAACCATATCTTAAGTTTATAGAATTTTTAATTATGATAGAGGGGGCGCAATAGTGAGAAAAAATTTCAGTCTTTTGTTTTTTTTAGCAGTGGCGGCGGTACTGGTTCTTTCAAGAGTGGGGTCGGGTTTTTACCTGGACTTCCTGTGGTTTGAAAACTTGAACCTGGGTGGTGTTTTCTGGACCCGCTATTTATCCAGCTGGGGGCTGCGTCTGGGTACTTTGTTATTTTTCTTTGCCTTTTTATTCGTTAACCTCCTTTTTACCCGGAAAACGGTACTGGATATGCAAAATCTGGACCTGCGGGCCCAGCTTATACACAAGGGCTATTATAAATATGTAACTCCCCGGGGGATTACTTTCCTTTATTTTTTAGGATCTTTACTGATAGCCTTTTTGTTGACCTCCTACACGGGAGGCTACTGGATGGAAATGCAGCAGTATTTCAATGCTACTGACTTTGGTATAACGGATCCTATATTTAATGCTGAGGTTTCCTTTTATGTTTTCGGTCTACCTTTTTTAAGATTTTTATATCAGTTTTTTATGATGGTTTCTGTTATTACCCTTCTCCTGGTGGGAGCTATTTACCTGGGTTTTAATCCCTCTCCCCAGGTGGGCAGGAGGCAGTTTTTTTACTCCTTCCCCGGCCTGGGCCATGTTTCTGCCCTCCTATCCCTGGTTTTTCTTCTCAAAGCCTGGGATTACCGGATGCAGATTTGGGAACTCCTTCTATCCGCCCGGGGTTACTCTTTTGGTGCCGGTTATACCGATGTAATGGTTACCCAGAGGATATTGTGGGTCCTCTTTTTCCTGGCCCTGGTTATAGGCCTTCTCTTTTTAGCAAACTTTTACTTCAAGCGTCCCAGGATCCTCATCTACGGGACGGGAATGTTAATCGGTGTTTCCTTACTGGGAGGCGCCCTGCTCCCCGGCCTGGTTCAAAACTTTCTGGTTTCTCCTTCGGAACTTACCTATGAAAGACCTTATATCGAGCACAATATCGCTTTTACCCGGAAGGCTTTTGGTCTGGATCGTTTCCGGCAGGTGGAACATGCTGCTACCCAGGAACTTTACTNGGAGGATATAGAGCAAACCCCGGGAACCTTTGANAATATACGCCTGTGGGATTACCGGCCTATCGGAAACACTTTTAGAGAACTCCAGGGTATTCGCCCTTACTATACCTTTTACGATGTTGATACGGATCGCTATCATGTGGAGGAGGATTACCGTCAGGTGATGATTTCGGCCCGGGAGCTGGACCAGCAGGCCCTGGATGAGCGGGCCAGGACCTGGACCAACCTGAAACTCCAGTTTACCCACGGATACGGCGCTGTCATGAGTCCCGTAAATGAAGTTACTCCTGAAGGGCTGCCTACCTATTTCCTGGAGGATATACCTCCCCGGAGCGAAGAAGGGGTGGAGCTTACCAGGCCAGAAATATATTACGGAGAGCTTACCCGGGATTACGTAATATCCAACACAGACCTTAAAGAATTTAATTATCCCATGGGGGAGGATAATGTTTATACCCACTATGAAGGAGATGGGGGCGTACAGCTTAATTCCCTTTTGCGAAGGGCTTTTTTCGCCCTGCGGTTTGCCGATTACCGGACTCTCCTTACTGGGGAGATAAACCCGGAGAGCCGTTTCATGTTTTACCGCCAGGTCCAGGAGAGGATTAATAAGGTTGCTCCTTTCCTGCGGCTGGATGAAGACCCCTATATCGTAGTGGATGAGGGACGGCTTTTCTGGATACAGGATGCCTATACGGTAAATCATCGCTTTCCTTACGCGGAGCCCCAGGGAGGGGTTAATTACATTCGCAATTCCGTTAAGGTGGTGCTGGATGCTTACCATGGCACTATGGACTTTTACGTGATGGAACCTGAAGATCCCCTGGTCCAAACCTACAGCCGGATTTTCCCCGAGATGTTTAAAGATATGGAGGAGATGCCCCCGGGTTTGAGGAAACATATACGCTATCCGGAAGACCTCTTTAGCCTCCAGGCAGATATGTACCGTCTGTATCATATCACTAATCCCACCATCTTTTATAACCGGGAGGACCTGTGGGAGTTGCCCATGGAAAGGTATGCGGGGGAAGAGCAGTTAGTGGAGCCCTATTACGTAATTCTCCAGCTTCCCGGGGAGGAAGGGGAGGAGTTTGCCCTGATACAGCCTTATACCCCTGTCCGCAGGAATAACATGATATCCTGGCTGGCGGCCAGGTGTGACCCGGAACATTACGGGGAGGTTAAGGTCTACATGTTTCCCAAGGACCGGGTTATACTGGGGCCCCTCCAGATAGAAAACCGTATAGACCAGAGCACGGAAATCTCAGAACAGCTCTCCCTTTGGGACCAGCGGGGCTCCCGGGTTATCCGGGGCAACCTCCTGGTATTACCTGTGCATGAAAGTGTCCTTTACGTGGAACCTATATTCCTGGAGGCGGAGAGGGGAGGCCTTCCCGAACTTTCCCGGGTTATTGTGGCTTTTGGGGAGTCGGTGGTCATGGAAAGAACCCTGGAGGAGGGGCTTATGCAGTTATTAGGGAAGCGTATAGACCTCCCTGACGAACTTGACGAGGAAATACCCCTGGAAGACCTGGAGGATTTTCTCCCCGGCCAAGTAAGGGAACTGATAGATGAATTAGGCATAGTTTTCGAAGAAGCCCAGGAAAAGCTTCAGGAAGGTGACTGGGCTGGCTATGGCGAAAAGATAGAAGAAATGGAAGACTTGATAAGGGACCTGGAGGATAGATCCCGGTAAATAAATTATCCATTCCCCAGGGGTTTTATCTTGTGGTGGAAACCAGGATATGGTATATTTAGGGAAAGAGGTATCCTGGTAAACAAAATCCCTGGGGAAATGAGGAAGCATTTAATGAAGAGAAAAGCCTGGTTTATTGTATTGTTTTTAATGGTGTCCCTTTACGTATTATCCTCTATTCCTGGGTTAAGGGTTTTACCTATCCTCAATTATATTAATTCCCTTATGGTTAGCCTGGATCTGACGGTGGTTAGGCTTTCCGAGTGGCTGGCCTCCCAGCTTCCCCTGGATTTTGGAGAACTGGGCCCCATAGATACCTTGACAGAGGATGTTTTGACCTATGCCAGGGAAAACCCTGTTATCATAGAGTTTTTTCTGCGGAAAGTGGCTCATGTGGTAGTTTTCTTTGTAATTACCATTGCCCTCTTTTTCCTGTTTCACCAGTATATCCGCAAATCTACAATTTCTGTTATCCTGTCCTTTATAGTGGCAGGGCTTTTAGGATATCTGGATGAATACCGGCAGACCTTTGTAGAGGGTAGGTACGGCAGTATGGTTGATGTTTTTATCAATATGATCGGGGTCACCCTGGGAACCCTTCTTATCTTATTTTCCCTTTTTATAACCAGAAGGGGTAGGGAGGGAATATTCCTTAAAGAGGAAGAAAAAGAGAAGGAAGTTCACCAAGAAGGAAAGGCTCAAAATGAACTGCCGGCTGAAGAAGGTGAGGAGTCAGAGGCAGAAATCCTGGTCAGGCTTTCCCAGAAAGAAAAAACTGGCGAAGAGGCCAGTGAAAAAAAGGACAAAAATATAACAGGGAGCCCTTAAAAAGGGGCTCCCTTAATAGTGACTTTTAAGTTTATGGCTGTTTATGGCTGGCTTACGGGTTCATCCCATATCCAGTGGCCGTCATCCCAGGGTTCTCCCTCTTCTTTAACCAGAACCTTATCAACCACGGGAAATTCCGTCATGGTGTAAACCAGGGACTGCCGGAAAATCATTCCCTCCAGGGTACCCCTGGTAATTGAATCCCTCAAGTTCACCTCTACAGTTCTGTCCTCCAGGGTGGGGCACGCCACGGAAAGAATAACAGTTTCTTCGGGGATGGTCCTTACCAGTTCCAGCTCATCGGTAGCTTCTTCGGGATGGGGGCCTTCAACCAATTCCCTCATGGTATCCCAAAGGATGTTTGTGCTCCAGGGGATTTCTCTTTCCACGGGGGTAACATAACCAAAATCACCTTCCTGTCCCGATGCTGCCGCCTCCAGGTCACCGAAGTACAGGGTTAACAATTGGGGTTCCTGGGGCCTGTTTAAAGGTCCACCCCAGGCGATGTGACCATCTTCCCAGCAGGTACCCTCTTTAAATACCCAAACGGTGTCTATATTGTCAAATTCTGTCAGGGTATATATAAGAGACTCCATGAATATAGTACCTTCTTCTACTCCTCCCACTTCCAGGAGGGGGAATTCATGGGATATATCCACCACGCAGGTGTTGCCCTCTATAAAAACATCTAAGATTTGGGCATCATCCCTTATTACAGGTCCCACCTCTCCTTCATCCTCCTGGGGACCTTTAATGAGTTCTTCCAGGGCTGCCTTTGCCACATCCTCCCGGTGGGGTATCTCTCTTTCTACAGGCACTACCAGCCCATAATCCATAGGGTCGTAATCCTCCAGGGTTAGATCTTTGAAGTAGAGGGTCAGGGTTATGGTATCTGGATCCGGGGTCACCTCATTATTATTGTTAGGTTCTTCGGGAGGTGCACAGCCTGGAATAAATAATATGAGGGTCAGGCTGAGCAAAAGGGATAAAAAAATAACTGCTGTTTTTTTCATACGGGCTCCTCCTTTTGGGATTTTCCTTATCCATATTTAATTTATATATCTATTTTTAATTCTCTCTTTTGTTGAAAAAACCTTTAAGGAATATCTTAAATATTATTAACAATAACAGGGAAAGGAAAAACGCTTATTCTGTCTTGTATATTCCACAATAATTTAATAATGAATAAACAATAAAAATTATGCTATAATAAAATTACTAGATTCTAATTATGTTAGTGAGGGGGTTTAAATTTGGTTACTTTAGTGTCTACTATAATAATATTTGGAGCCCTAGTTTTTTTCCATGAACTGGGTCATTTAATAGCTGCCAAAAAGGCAGGAATTACAGTTTTGGAGTTTGCCCTGGGATTTGGTCCTAAAATAGCTACATTCCAGAAAAATGATACTACCTATTCTTTGAGGGCTGTCCCCTTGGGGGGTTTTTGTCAAATGCTGGGGGAAACTACGGAAGATACCTCAGTAGGGAGTTTTCATCAAAAGCCTCTCCTGAGCAGGACCATTGTGGTAGGGGCGGGTTCCTTGATGAATTTTGTTTTGGCAGCCCTGCTGTTTTTTGTTCTGTATTTTTTTGTCCAGGGAATTCCCCTTCAAGGTCCTGTCATAGGAGAAGTTTTACCGGGCAGCACTGCTAAAGAAGCAGGGCTAAATTCGGGGGATGTGGTTGTTTCTATTGATGAAGAAAAAAAGGACAGCTGGGAGCAGGTGGTAAACAAAATCCATGCCAACCCTGATACCGCCCTTGGCTTTATTGTGGAAAGGGAAGGTAATTATAAAGAGATCGGGGTGACTCCCCAGGAAGATCCTAACACGGGTAGAGGTATGATAGGAGTAAGTCCCAAAATGGAAAGGTTTGCCCTGTGGAACTCCCTGACCAAGGGCGTGGAAGACACCGTACTTATTACGGGATTGATTGTGGGCAGCCTTTATATGATAATAACTCGCCAGGCTCCTCCTGAGGTAGCGGGGCCTGTAGGAATTGTCCACGCCATAGGGGAGGTTGCTTCCACGGGAATTGAAAACCTTTTGTTTTTTACTGCCCTTTTAAGTATTAACCTGGGCTTTATTAACCTGTTGCCCTTGCCTGCTCTGGATGGAGGCAGGATTGCCTTTTTCTTCCTGGAGATGGTAAGGGGTAAGCCCCTTAACCCGGAACGGGAAAACTTGATACACGTGATAGGTTTTGCATTGCTAATGCTTTTAGTCCTTACTGTAACCTACCAGGACCTGGCCAGGCTGGACGTTTTTTAAAAAGGAGAATCAAGGGCTTTGAAAAAGGTTAAGATAGTGAATATTAGCAAAGATAGAGTGCTCCTGGAGGAGGCAGAAATAGCCGAAAGTTTTTTACTGCGCCTGAAAGGGCTTTTAGGTCGGAAAGGTCTGCCTCCGGGGAAAGGCATTATTATAAAGCCCTGTAATGCTGTTCACACCTTAGGCATGTCTTTTCCTATTGATGTGGCTTTTGTAGATAAAGAGGACCATGTATGCCGCCTTATAGAAGGGCTGCTGCCCAACAGGTTCAGTCCCGTGGTAAAAGAAGCTTTTTATGTAGTGGAAGGGCCAGCAGGCTTCTTTGGACATGCTGGCACGGAAGTAGGGGACAGGCTGGAATGGGTAGAAACTTAATAACTCAATAAGTTAATAACTTAATACACAGTGTAGGGGTGAAAGGTGGTTTTGTTATGTGGTTTTTGCCCTTGCTGGCTATACTGGTCCCTGGAATTGGAGCCCTCCTTATTTATGCTATCCGGGAGGAAAGGTTCCGGCTGCGGGGCAGGGTAGCTTCAGGCATAGTAATATTTAACTTTTTGCTGGTCCTTTTGATGTTTTATTTTACCGCAGCCGGGGACTCCATGGAGATGATTTTTTTCAACCTGGCCGGGGCTGATTTTCTCCTGCGGGCAGATTACCTTTCCCTTGTTTTTGCCCTTTTATGTAATTTTTTGTGGATTTTCAGCATTGTTTATTCCATAGGTTACATGGAGGACCATCCTAATAACAGGCGGTTTTTTACCTTTTATGTTTTAAACCTGGGAATAGCCTGTGGGATAGCCTTTGGGGGGAACCTTTTCACCCTCTTTATATTTTACAAGCTTTTAACCCTTTCTACTTTTCCCCTGGTAGCCCACAGCGAAACAGAGAAGGCCCGCCGGGCCACCCGCATATATGTATACTATTCTGTAGCCAGCGGAGCCCTTCTCCTTTATACAGTGGTAGTACTCCAAAGCCTTTATAACCTGGGACAGGTGAATACCCTGACCTTTGTTCCGGCAGGGTTCTTGTCTGCCCACCCCGTGGATCAGGGCCTTCTCATTGCATTTGGAGCAGGTTTTTTAGGTTTTGCCATTAAAGCCGCCCTTATACCCCTTCACCACTGGCTTCCCCAGGCCATGGTAGCCCTGGCCCCTGTAAGCGCCCTTTTCCATGCAGTGGCTGTGGTAAACACGGGGGTCTTTGGTATAATGCGCCTGGTTTATTATGTTTACGGTCCCCGGTGGATTACTGTTGCCGATATTCAAATGTATTTAGTTTTTTTTGCCATCTTTACTGTTATAGCGGGGTCTGTGCGGGCTTTAAAGGAGGAGGAGCTTAAGTTGAGGCTGGCCTATTCCACAGTAAGTCAAATGGGCTACCTGGCCCTGGCTACAGTTCTCCTTTTACCTGGTGCTCTTACGGGAGCCCTGCTCCATTTTTTTAACCATGCCTTCTTGAAAATAACCCTATTTTTTTGTGCCGGGATTATCATAGGGGTTACGGGAAAAACAAAAATCAGCGAGCTTTCAGGGGTGGGCAGAAAATACCGCCGTACCATGGGAGCTTTTTCTATAGCCGCCCTGGGTCTTATTGGGCTTCCTCCCATAAGCGGCTACCTGATTAAGTTTTATCTGATCAGGGCAGGTCTTCACCTGGATACGGTTTTTGAAACCAGCCTCATCATATCCGTGGTCATTATAAGTGCCCTGTTGAATGCCAGCTACTACCTGCCCATAATTATCCAGGCCTATTGGGGGAAGGAGGAGTTTAAGGAGGAAGAGCCTATAAAACCGGAAAAACCCCTACTGGTGGTGCCGGCCTTTATCCTGGCCCTGGGGTGCATCATTTTGGGGATATTTCCCTTCTACCTTACTCTGCCTTTAGCTCAGCTGGTGGTGGAAAGCATATGGCAGGGAGTTTTAACGATAATGTAACTTTGAAGTAAAAGCAGCCTTTTTGTAAAGAGGTTGCTTTTTAATGTTATTATATAGTAATATTATCTGTAATAATATTAAGGTAAAAGGTGGCGGAAGAGAAAGGGATGAATAATATAAAGGGAGCGGGCATAGACCTGGTAGAGATAGGCAGGATTAAAAAGGCCTACCTGAAATTTCCCGAAAAATTCCGAAGGAGAATTTTTACTCTTGGAGAGCAGGAATATATTTTTTGCCAGAGGCTTCCCTGGGAAAGCCTGGCGGCCAGGTTTGCTGCTAAAGAGGCGGTGATGAAGGCCCTGGGCTGTGGTTGGGGGCAGGTAGGCTTTAAGGAAATAGAAGTTATAAATGATTCCTCGGGTAAACCCCAGGTGGTCCTTTGGGGTAAGGCTGCTGCTGCAGCCCAAAACCTGGAGATTAAAAAGATTATTGTTTCCCTTTCCCATAGCCGGGAATATGCCGTAGCCCATGCCATTGTCTGCTAAAAGGAATTTATTTTAAAAACTCCTTCCTCGGGATAATTATTTTTTATTGACAGGGAAAAATTATTTTGGTAAGCTTTTTATGTTTAGTAAATTAGTCGGGTTTTTTATTTTTGCCCCTAATCCCGAGTTTAAAGGTATGGATTAAGGCAGAATCGAGGAGTGCATAAGCTATGAAATTATCGGCCAAGGGACAGTACGGGGTGCGGGCTATGGTAGTCCTGGCTTTGAATTACCGGGCAGGTCCCATGCCCATTAAAGAAATTGCCGCCCGGGAAAATATTTCCTCCCAGTACCTGGAGCAGATTTTTCTGGAGCTTCGCCGGGCAGATCTAATAAGCAGTGTCCGGGGAGCCCGGGGAGGTTACATCCTGGCCAGGGATCCCCAGGAAATTAAAATCGGTGATATTGTAAGAGTCCTGGAAGGGCCCATAGCACCGGTGGACTGTGTCCTGGAGGGTTCCGAAGAGGTTTGTGAACGTACCGGGGATTGTTTAACCCGGGGAGTTTGGGAAAAACTTAGGGATAGGATAACCGAGGTTTTAGATGATATATCCCTGGAGGATATGATTAGTACTAGAAAAGTCAGCGGGTAGTTTTAGTATATAGATAAAGCCATAAATTAAAAATATTAAAAGGCTAATTTTTTAATGATGAGGAGGTTTACCATTGGAAAGGATTTATCTGGACCATGGAGCTACAACCCCTCTGGACCCAAGGGTCCTGGAGGCCATGATACCCTTTTTAAAAGAGGATTTTGGCAATCCCTCCAGCCTCCATTTTTTTGGCAGGGAGGTAAAAAAACAGCTGGAGGAGGCCCGGGAAAAGGTTGCCGGTATTTTGGGAGCAGAGCCCGAGGAGATTATTTTTACTTCCGGGGGTACCGAAGCGGATAACCTGGCCTTAGGGGGGGTAGTTCGTGCCCTCAGGGAAAAGGGAAAACATATTATTACCACGGCAGTAGAGCACCACGCCGTGCTGGATACCTGTACCGCTTTAAAAAAAGAGGGTTTTGATATTACCATTCTCCCCGTAGACTGTTACGGCATGGTGGAACCCCAGCATGTGAAAGAAGCCATCAGGGAGGATACCCTCCTGGTTTCCGTGATTTACGGGAATAATGAAGTAGGCACCGTTCAGCCCTTGGAGGAAATAGGGCAGATAACCAGGGAAAAGGGTGTTCTGCTACACACCGATGCCGTGCAGACAGTAGGTAACCTTCCCCTGGAGGTAGAAAAACTCCAGGTAGACCTGCTGGCCCTTTCGGCCCATAAGTTTTACGGTCCCAAGGGAGCAGGAATCCTGTACTGCCGCCAGGGCATCGAAATAGACCGGATGCTCTATGGAGGTGGACAGGAAAGGGGGAGAAGGGCAGGGACGGAAAATGTTCCCGGAATTATAGGTATGGCCAGGGCCATGGAGATTGCCGTGGAGGAAAAAGAGGAAAATACCCGCCGCATGGAGAAGTTAAGGGACAAATTAATTGAAGGGCTGTTGTCCATGGAAGATGTTTACCTGAACGGTCACCCCACCAGGAGACTGGCGGGTAATGTCAATGCAAGCTTTGAGTATATTGAGGGGGAGGCTCTCCTTTTAAGCCTGGATTATAAGGGTATAGCCGCCTCCAGTGGTTCTGCCTGCAGCTCCGGCTCCATGGAGCCTTCCCACGTCCTGTTGGCTATGGGGATTCCCGAACAGACAGCCCATGGTTCCGTAAGGTTTACCCTGGGGCGTCATACCACCGAGGAAGAGATTGATTATGTTTTAGAAGTTGTTCCAGAAGCAGTCCAGAAGTTAAGGGATATGTCTTCTATTTATCAAGGAAAAGGGGAGGGGAAGTAATGTACAGCGAAAAGGTTATGGAACACTTTAACAATCCCCGGAACGTAGGGGATATGGAAGACCCCAGTGGAGCAGGGGAAATTGGTAACGTCCGCTGTGGGGATGTAACCAAAGTTTTTATTAAAGTGAATGGAGAAGGAATTATAGAGGATGTCAGGTTCAGGACCTTTGGCTGTGGAGCAGCCATTGCTTCCAGCAGCATGCTCACTGAAATGGTGAAGGGCAAGACGGTGGAGGAGGCCTTAAAGGTTTCCAACCTGGATGTGGCCGATGAACTGGGAGGGCTTCCCAAACAAAAGATGCACTGTTCTAACCTGGCTGCTGATGCCCTCAGGGCTGCCATTGAGGACTATATGAAAAAGCAGGAAAAGTAAAATTGCCAAATAAGTTAATGACTGATAGAATATATATAAAGAGAGGGGGGTTTTAAATGGATTCGGTTATTTCAAAGGCAGAAGAACTGGGAATGGCTATACTCAATTCCCAGGAATATAAATCTTTTAGCGAAGCTCAGGATAAACTGGACGCTAGCCCGGAAGCTCAAAAACTCATCAAGGACTTCCAGGACAAACAGTCCAGCCTGCACCAGGCCCATCATTCAGGCCAGGGGGTTCAGCAGGAAGAAGTTGATGAATTAAAAGATCTCCAGAAAGATATGTTGGATAATGAAATCATAAAAGAATATGTGGTGGCTAAACAGAAAACAGAAAAACTTATAACTTCTGTTAACCAGGTTTTAAGCAAGACAGTGGGAGAATCCCTGGGAATAGGTGGTTCTTCCGGCGGCTGCGGCGGCGGCTGCTGTTAAGAAAAAACGCCCTTAACGGGGTGTTTTTTTCTTTGGAAAGGTAATGTTTAATTTACTCCCCTTAGGGGAATAAAGAAATAATAATTGTTAAATAAAAGGAAATAGGAATTAAATAAAGAATTTTTTCCATAAGATATAAATACAAGGGGGTGCAGGTCTGGTAACCTGGTTGTGGTTTAAAAATGAGGCCGGGAGCACCAGGCAAAAGGATGAAAGTAGTAACTGCAGAAAAGATGAGGGAAATGGATAGACGGGCCATGGAGGAATACGGTATACCCGGAGTGGTCCTCATGGAAAATGCCGGGCTGAGGGTGGTAGAGGAAATCAAACAAAAGTACCTCCCCGAAAGCCTGAGGGTGATAATAGCCTGTGGAAGGGGGAATAATGGAGGAGATGGTTTTGTAATTGCCCGTCATTTGATAAACCAGGGAATCAGGACGGAAGTTTATGCCCTGGCCCGGGAGGGGGATTACCGGGGAGACGCCCAGGTAAATTTTCTTGTTTTAAAGAATATGGGGGCAAAAATTAAATATATATTGGAAGAGAAAGACCTGGATAGCCTGGAAACAGGCTTGATACATGCTACTTTAGTTGTTGACGCCCTGTTAGGGACCGGTTTATCCAGTGATGTGAAAGGTCTCATGGGGGAGGTTATTGACCGGATTAACCTTTCATCTGCTCCTGTAATATCTGTAGATATTCCTTCTGGCATCCATGCTGATACGGGTCAGATCCTGGGGAGAGGAGTAAAGGCTCAACAGACGGTAACTTTTGCCCTACCCAAGCAAGGCCTTTTCTTTTATCCGGGGGCAGCCCTGGCAGGAGAGGTGACGGTGGGGGATATTAGCATGCCTCGAGAAGTAATAAAGGATGAAGAGGTTAAGGTTAACCTGGTCACCATGTCCTTTGTCCGGGAATGTCTCCCCCTTCGGCCTGCCTGTTCCCATAAAGGTATCTACGGAAGGGTTTTCCTGGTCGGGGGGTCCCCCGGCCTTACAGGGGCAGTGGCCCTGGCCGGTGAGGCTGCCCTGAAGGGGGGTTCCGGCCTGGTGATGGTGGGTGTTCCTCGATCCCTTAACCCCATTTTGGAGGTTAAACTTACGGAGGTTATGACCCTACCTTTACCCGAGGAGGAGGAGGAAAAATGTCTGTCAAAGGCAGCAGAGAAGCCAATTTTGGATCAGTTGGCCCAGTGTGATGCAGCAGGTTTTGGTCCGGGAGTCCACCTCCGAAAGGAGGCCCTATCCCTCCTGGAGAGGATAATCAAAAATACTACCCTTCCCCTGGTAATAGATGCAGGGGGGTTGGCTCTCCTGGCAGAAAACTTGGAAATTTTAAGGGAGGCTTCGGCTCCCCTGGTATTAACCCCCCATCCAGGAGAAATGGGACGGTTGATGAAAACACCGGTAGAGGAAATAGAAAAGAACCGGCTTGCTGCCGCCAGGGACTTTGCCCGGGCCTGGCAGGTGGTCCTGGTTTTAAAAGGAGCCCACACTATTACCGCTTTACCCTCGGGAGAAGCTTATATAAACACTACGGGGAATCCAGGTATGGCCAGCGGCGGCACGGGAGATGTTTTGACGGGCTTAATAGTAGGACTTATCGGTCAGGGGTTATCTCCCGAGGAGGCAGCAGTAGCAGGGGTTTACCTTCACGGCCTGGCCGGGGATGAGGCAGTATCCACCCGGGGAGAGGCAGGCCTGACGGCCTTGGACCTGTTAGAATGTCTTCCCGGCGTGATAAAGGCTGCCTACCAGGCAGAAAGGGAGCATTAAAGACTGGCAGGCTGCCAGCTTAGGAGTTTTAATAAATAGATAAGTTATAGCAGAACATATAAATGGGAGGTAATATCAATGCTGAGGGCAAGGGATGTTATGGTAAAAAATGTAATTACAGTTAAGGAGCATGATACCCTTCAGGAGGTGGCCAAGATCCTGGTGGATAAAAAGATAAGCGGGGTACCTGTAATTGATGATAATAACCGGGTAGTGGGCATCATAACCGAGGGCGATTTGATCTACCAGGGCAAAAAGTTCCATGTACCTGCCGTAATAGAGATTTTGGGAGGAGTATTCTATTTTGAAGATCCCCGCAAGATTGAAAAGGATTTGAGAAAAATGGTGGGGGTCAAGGCAGGAGACGTGATGACCTCGGAAATTATCACGGTGGAGGAAAATACTTCTATAGAAGAAATTGCTACCATCATGGTGAAAAAGAGTATAAACCGGGTGCCGGTTACGGATGAAACAGGCATGCTGGTGGGTATTATAACCAGGCAGGACCTTATTAGAACCATCCACGAACAAAAATAAGGAGGGTTTAATCATAAAAAAGAAACGGCCCTTTTCAATTCTTTTTACCTGCCTGCTGCTGGCATTTATTTTCTTGGGCTTGACATCAGGCTGTTGGATGACTCCTGAACGGCTTGCCCGAAAGGTGGCGGGCAGGATGGAGGATACCAATTCCTATCATGTAAAGGGAAAGGCAGAGGTGATTACTCCGGACCTGGTCAGGGTTTATTACCTGGAACAGTGGTTCATAAAGCCGGACCTCTACCGCCTGGACATGGAAAGTGAAGGAGCCAGGCAGGTAATCATGGGCAAAGGAGAGGAGGTCTGGGTTTACCATCCCGAGCTGGAGGATTTTCACCGGATAAACAGCCAGGAAGGGGAAGAAAACCCCCTCCCCTATTTCCTGACCTTTTTTTGGAATAGCTTGATTACTGCCCGGGAAGTGGAGATTCTGGGGGTGGAAGAATTTACCCGGGGGCCTGCTTATGAGCTGATGATAATTCCCCGAAAGGAGGATCCCCACTGGTCTTTAGAAAAGGTATGGCTGGGCAAAAGAGATTTGATGCCATATCTGGTGGAAGTTTATGATAACCAGGGGAACCTGAGAAAGACCTTTGCCTTTGAAGAAATAAACCTGGATAGGGATATAGACCCGAAAATATTCCATCAGGATTCTTTTTCCTGAACTCACGGAATCATTCCGTGTTTTTTTATTTAATTTTGTTTTTATAAACAGGATATCAAGCAGTTATGCAGAATAGTTCTTAAAAGTAAAATGCATTTTTAGATGGAGGAAAGAAAAATGGTAGATAATTTAATTAATATAGGGCTGCTGGGATGCGGTACAGTAGGTTCAGGTGTAGTTAAAATCATCAAGAGAAACAGGGAAGAGATAGAAAGAAAAGCAGGTTCCAGGTTAAACATTAAAAAGGTTTTGGTTCGCAGCCTGGATAAGGAAAGGCCCCTGGAACTGGAGGGGGCAGAACTGGTTACGGAAGTTGACAAGATTTTAGAAGATCCTGAAATTAAGATAGTGATAGAGTTGATAGGGGATGTGGAAAGGGCCCGGGAATACATGGAGAAAGCCTTAAGAAAAGGTAAATTTGTGGTTACGGCCAATAAGGACCTTATGGCTCAGCACGGCAGAGAAATCTTTAAATTAGCTCGAGATATGGGCGTTAATGTATATTACGAAGCCAGCGTGGGCGGGGGCATTCCCCTGATACGTCCTCTGAAACACTCTCTGGCGGCCAACAGGATTATGAGGATCATGGGTATTATAAACGGTACCACTAACTATATTTTAACCCAGATGACCCTTCAGGGAAGGGGCTACCAGGAGGCCCTGGAGGAGGCCCAGGAAAAGGGGTTTGCCGAACAGGACCCCAGCTCAGACGTCCTGGGGAAGGACGCAGCCTATAAGCTGGCTATCCTGGCTTCTATTGCCTTTGACAGTACCATAAACATGGATTCCATATACACTGAAGGGATTACTGAAGTCAAGATCCGGGACATTCGTTATGCAGAGGAGCTGGGTTATAAGTTAAAGCTCCTGGCTATCGGGGACCGGATGGAAGAGGGGCTGGCCCTGAGGGTTCATCCCACCCTGGTCCCCGATAAACACCCCCTGGCAGCCGTGAATGACGAGTTTAACGCCGTCTTTTTTGAAGGGGATGCCGTAGGGGAAATAATGCTGTACGGCCGGGGTGCGGGGGAAATGCCCACGGGAAGTGCTGTAGTTGCAGATGTTATTGAGGCCGCCCGCAGTATAAATCACCAGGTGGAAAATGGGGTTATGGAGGTGGAGTTTTCCCAAAAGCCCATCATGCCCCTGAGCAGGATTCACTCCAAGTTTTATATTCGCCTAAAGGCCATAGACGAGCCCGGGGTTTTTGCCAGCCTGGCCAATATTTTTTCCGAAGAAAAGGTCAGCCTGGACATGATCATTCAAAAGAGGCGTATTGAAGAAATGGCTGAAATTGTCCTGGTTACCCACGATATCAGGGAGGAAAACTTTTTCCGCTCCATAGAAAGGATTAAGGAGATTCCTTCCATAAGAGAAATCAGCCAGCTTTTAAGGGTTGTATAAAAGGATTAAGGAAAGGAACACTGGACTATGAAAAAATATGTGGTTATCCTGGGAGACGGGATGCCCGACTATAAAATGCCACAACTGGATAACAGGACTCCCCTGGAGGCAGCTCATACCCCCAATATGGATTTTTTAGCCGGAAAAGGGATTATGGGAATGGTAAAAACCATTCCCCAGGGATACCCCCCGGGGAGCGATGTGGCCAATCTTTCCGTTATTGGTTACGACCCCGCCCGCTACTATACGGGGCGTTCCCCCCTGGAAGCGGTCAGCATGGGGGTGGACCTGAAAGAGGATGAAGTAGCCTTTCGCTGCAATCTGGTAACCCTTTCTGAAGCCTCCTCTTTCGAAGAAAAAGTTATGGTGGATTATAGCGCCGGGGAGATAAGCACCTCCGAGGCAGCCCTGCTCATTGAAGAGGTAGGGAAGGAACTGGGAGGCGGAGAGTTTAGCTTTTACCCGGGGATCAGCTACCGGCATCTGATGGTGTGGAAGGGAGGTCCCGATGATATAGACCTTACCCCGCCCCATGATATTTCGGACCGGGAAGTAGGACCCTATCTTCCCTCCGGCAAGGGATTGCATCTCCGGCAGCTGATGGAAAAAAGCCATGAATTTCTCTCCCACCACCCTGTGAACCAGTCCCGGGGAGAAAAGGGCCTTCCCCCTGCCAACTGTATGTGGCTGTGGGGTCAGGGGAGAAAGCCCCGCCTGAAAAGTTTTAAAGATAAGTATGGCCTCACCGGTTCCGTTATATCTGCCGTGGACCTGATAAAGGGTATAGGCCTGTGCGCCGGGCTGGAAGTGGTGGAAGTTCCCGGGGCTACAGGTAATATTCACACGGACTTTTCCGGGAAGGCTAAAGCCGCCCTCCTGGAACTGGAAAAAGGCAAGGATTTTATTTACCTCCACGTGGAAGCCCCCGATGAAGCGGGACACCAGGGTAAGGTGGAGGACAAAATTAAGGCAATTGAAGAGATAGATGAAAAGGTAGTGGGGGAAATCCTGCGGGGGCTGGAAAAGCATAAAGACTACAGCCTCATGGTTCTTTCCGATCACCCCACCCCTTTAAAGGTTAAAACCCATGTGGAGGATCCGGTGCCTTTTGTAATTTACGATGGGAAAGATTCCTCCCGGGGCAAGGCAGCAGGCTTTAATGAAGGGGAAGCGGAAAAGACGGGGATATTTTTAGAATCGGGTCCCCAGCTTATGGATTATTTTCTTGGTAAGCGCTCCTGTCATTAAAAAAATTACTCCAATATTTACAGGGAGGAAGCAGCAATGGCACTGATAGTACAAAAATACGGCGGAACTTCCGTGGCAGATGTAGATAAGATTATGGGAGTTGCCCGGAAGGCTGCCCACCTCCACGGGGAAGGTAACCAGGTGGTCCTGGTGGTATCTGCCATGGGTAAAAGCACAGACCATCTTTTAGATTTGATGTATGAAATAACCAACAATCCCCCTGAAAGGGAACTGGATATGTTGATGTCCACGGGAGAGCAGGTTTCCATATCCCTTTTATCCACGGCCCTTCATACCCTGGGGATTGAAAGTGTTTCCTTGACGGGTTCCCTGGCAGGAATTAAAACCGATTCCAACCATATCCGGGCCCGTATCCTGGAAATAGAACCGGGACGCATTGAAGAGGAACTGGAAAAGGGTAAAGTAGTGGTGGTGGCAGGATTCCAGGGCATTGATTCCCGGGGGGAAATAACTACCCTGGGCCGTGGAGGTTCCGATACCACGGCGGTGGCCCTGGCTGCGGCCTTGAAAGCAGACCTGTGCGAGATTTTTACCGATGTAAAGGGTATTTATACCCTGGACCCCAACATGGTGTCCACCGCCAGGAAACTTCCCTTTATTTCTTATGACGAAATGTTGGAAATGGCCAACCTGGGGGCCAGGGTTATGCATCCCAGGGCTGTGGAACTGGGCAAGCAGTACAAATTAAAAATTCATGTACGTTCCAGTTTTGATGAAGAAGAAGGGACTATTATCAGGGAGGTAGCTTCATTGGAAGAGAAATATATAGTGAGCGGGATAGCCTGTGATGTAAACCTGGCAAAAGTAGCCATAGTAGGTATTCCCGATAGGCCGGGAATTGCAGCCAATATTTTTAACACCATAGCTGATGCGGGAATTAGCGTGGACCTTATTGTACAGAGCATTCGCAAGGATGAAGAAAATGATATACTCTTTTCCGTTAACAAGGAGGACCTGAATAAAACCCTGGCCATCCTGGAAAAAATTTCTGATGAAGTGGGAGCCAAAGAAGTTTTTTATGATGAGGATGTGGCCAAAATTTCTATAATTGGAGCGGGTATGGCTAATGTTCCGGGAGTAGCGGCCACCATGTTTAAAGCCCTGGCAGATCGGGATATTAATATTGAAATAATTAGCACTTCGGAGATAAAGGTTTCCTGCCTCATTAAAAAGGACAGGATCAATGATGCCGCTGAAGGGGTGCATGAGGCCTTTAAACTGGGAGAGGACCAGGCTTCCCTTACTTGATTTATTTTTAATGTAATAAAAAGGAATATATTTAACTCTTTTACCAGCAGGAATAATCAGATTTTTTGTGGAATAAAATAATTATTAAAGTAGATATTGCTATATTAATAAGGATATATAATTAGGAGTGTTGAAGGAATGCCGTGCCCTTTTTCATTGCGTCCTGCCTGGGCCGAGATAAACCTGGATAACCTGGTTAGTAATTTGAAGGAATTTAGGAGAAGGGTCGGTCAGAAGGTTAAAATAATGGCTGTTGTAAAAGCCGATGGGTACGGCCACGGGGCCGTTGAAGTGGCCCAAGCAGCAGTGGAAAATGGATGCGATTACCTGGGAGTAGGCTTTCTTGATGAAGGTATAGAGTTAAGAAAAGCTGGTCTAAATACTCCCATTTTGATTTTAGGATATACTCCCCCGGAACAGGCGGAACAGCTCCTTCACCATAACCTGGTTCCTACGGTCTTTTCCCTGGACCTGGCGAAAGCTTTAGCCGAAGAAGCTAAAAGAAGGGGGGAAAAAGCCCGGGTTCACGTTAAGGTGGATACGGGTATGGGAAGGCTGGGAATCTTTTCCTGGGAGGAGGGAATTGATTTTATCCGGGAGCTTAACCGCTGGCCTGCCCTGGAAGTTGAAGGTTTTTATACCCATTTTGCCGCCGCTGATGAAAGGGATAAGACTTTTACCTTGGAGCAGCTGTCCCGATTTAAAAAGGTTGTAGAAACCCTGTCCCAGGAGGGGATTGAGATTCCTTTGAAGCATGTGGCCAACAGTGCTGCTTCCATTGACCTCTCCCAAACCCATCTTGATATGATACGCCTGGGGATAAGCCTTTACGGTCTTTATCCTTCGCCAGAGGTAGAAAGGGAAAGGGTGGATTTAAAGCCCGTTATGTCCTTAAAAGCCCGGGTCATTCACCTGAAAGAGGTTCCACCGGGTACCAGTATAAGCTACGGCAGGACCTATGTTACCAGGGGTAAGACCTGGATAGCTTCCCTTCCCCTGGGCTACGGCGACGGATATTCCCGCCTCTTGACGGGAAAGGGCCAGGTCCTTATACGGGGGCGAAGATATTTTATTGTAGGCAGGATCTGCATGGACCAGATGATGGTGGACCTGGGGGAAGACCCTCCTCCCGTAGAAGAGGGAGAAGAAGTGGTTATTATGGGGGAACAGGGTTCAGAGGCCGTACTTGCTGAGGAAATAGCCGGATGGTTGGGAACCATTAATTACGAGGTTACCTGCGCTGTAAGCAAGAGAATTCCCAGGGTTTACCTCCGGGACAATAAAATAATAGCGGCCAGGACTCTTCTGGGAAAAGTAGATTTTTAAGTTAAATCAACTACAAAGTGTATAACTCCAGGAATGAATGTAAATAAATAGTTAAAGCGTATTAATACCTTTAGGGGGTGTCCTTATGAATGAAACAAAAAGGATAATGATAAGTCTGCCCAGCAATTTACTGCAGGAAGTGGACGGTATCGTTGCCACGGAAAAAAGGACCAGGAGCGAATTTATCAGGGAAGCCATGAAATTGTATCTGCACGAAAGGAAAAAACGTTATATCAGGGAGAAAATGCAGAAGGGATACCTGGAAATGGCTCAACTGAACCTGACCCTAGCTAATGAGGCCCTGGAAGCAGAAAATGAAGCAGATGATATGACGGAACAGTTGATTAGTGGAGTGTGAATACCGTGGATATCATTCATAGGGATGTCAGAAGGGGGAACATTTTTTATGCTGACTTGAGTCCTGTAATTGGTTCCGAGCAGGGTGGCGTTCGCCCCGTCCTCATAATACAAAATGACATTGGTAATAAATACAGCCCTACAGTTATTGTGGCGGCCATAACTTCCCAGATAAAAAAGGCCAAGCTTCCTACCCATGTAGAAATCGATGGAGAATTTGGGCTGGAAAAAGACTCGGTAATCCTCCTGGAGCAGATAAGAACCATAGATAAGCAGCGGCTGAGGGAAAAGGTTACAACCCTGGACGATAAAATAATGGCCAAGGTAGATGAAGCAGTTAAAATTAGCCTGGGATTAATAGAGTTTTAATTTAACCAGATAACATCATCTTACCTGGGGACAATTATCTGGCTAAATTATTTACCCTTAAAAAAGTTAGGGAGCAAGAAAAAACGTGAAAAAAATCACGTTTATTTTGTTTAAGTCCTGGAGGACTTTATATGATAAAAAAGCCAATGAAAAAGCCCTTGATAGGAATTACTTCCTGTCATGACCATGAAACCCGTGCAAACCGGCTGGCCCTGGCATATATCCGGGCCCTGGAGGAGGCGGGAGGCCTTCCTGTAATAATCCCTACCTTGAAGGAAGAAGAGTTGATTAAGGGTATCATTGACACCTTTGATGGACTGCTCCTTTCGGGGGGAGGGGATCCGGATCCCTTCCTCTGGGGAGAAGAACCTGTGCCGGAACAGGGGGAGATAGAGCCCTGGCGAGACCAGCTGGAGATTCTCCTGGTAAGGGGAGCCCTGGAAATTGGTAAGCCTCTCCTGGGCATATGCCGGGGAATGCAGGTGATGAACCTGGCGGCGGGAGGAACCCTCTACCAGGATCTGGCCAAAGAAAAGGAAGGGCTTATGAAACACATGCAGGAGGCTCCCCGCTGGTATGCTACCCATGGGGTTACCCTGATCCCGGGAAGCAGGATTAACCATATAATGGGAAAGGAAAATCTCAGGGTAAATAGCTTTCATCATCAGGGGGTAGAAAGGGTAGCTCCGGGTTTTTTGGTTTCCGGACGGGCCCGGGATGAGGTGATTGAGGTCATAGAATACCAGGAGGGAGGTTATGCCCTGGGGGTCCAGTGGCATCCTGAAACCATGGTAAAAAGGGATAAAAACATGGCCAACCTTTTTAAAGATTTTGTGTCTGCCTGCAAGGGATAAAAATAACTTGCTTCTGGAATTGACATGTGTTATATTTACTTAGAGCAGTTTTCTCCGATACCTTGCCCCGGGCCTGGTGTTTATTAGAGGGTTTATGGATGAAGTTTAGGCCTCAAAGACTAGAAAGACCCACAGGCATGTATTATTATAGATATAATTATCGGTTATCCAGGTGGAGGAGAACTCTCTCGTTTGTGATGGTTTAACTATCAAGGGGAGAGTTTTTTAATTTAGGAGGTGTAAAAATATAATGAAAGTATTAGTAAGTGATCCAATTTCGGAACTGGGAGTAAAAAAGCTCCAGGAAAGGCCGGGGGTAGAGGTAGATGTAAAGACAGATTTATCCCCCGAGGAACTTGTAGAATCCATAGGGAATTATGATGCCCTGGTGGTTAGAAGCCAGTCCCAGGTAACTGCCGAAGTGATCAATGCGGGGAAAAATTTGAAGGTTATTGGACGAGCAGGGGTTGGTGTGGACAATATTGATGTGGCGGCAGCAACCCAGAGGGGAATAATGGTGGTTAATGCTCCCGAGGGTAACACCATTGCTACTGCTGAACATACCATGGCCATGATGTTGTCTTTGGCCAGGAACGTTCCTTCTGCCTATCAGTCCCTTAAAGGACGAGAATGGAAGAAGAGCAAATTTGTTGGGGTTGAGCTTTACAATAAGACCCTGGGAGTTTTAGGATTGGGCCGTATAGGTACGGAAGTGGTCCAGAGGGCCAAGTCTTTTGGTATGGAGATCCTGGGTTATGATCCCCATATTTCCGAAGAAAGTGCCCGGAAGCTGGGGGTAACCCTTTGTTCCCTGGAAGAAATGCTTCCCAAGGTTGACTTTCTAACCCTTCATACTCCCAGGACCAGTAAAACTTATCATTTTATTGGTGAAAGGGAACTTTCCATGATGAAGGAGGGTGCCCGTATCGTTAACTGTGCTCGGGGAGGCCTTATCGATGAAGAGGCCCTTTATGAAGCCCTGAAGAGCGGCAAGGTGGCGGGTGCAGCCCTGGACGTTTTTGAAGAGGAGCCAGCGGTGGAGAGCCCCCTCCTGGAGCTGGACAATATAATTGTAACCCCTCACCTGGGAGCCTCTACCCAGGAAGCCCAGATTAACGTGGCCGTCCTGGTGGCGGAACAGATTCTTTATGCCTTATTTGGGGAACCGGTGGCTACCGCTGTTAACGTGGCCATTATACCTCCCGAAACTCTGGCAGATGTAAAGCCCTTTATTCCTTTGATGGAAATCCTGGGAAGCTTTTACATGCAGGTTTACAACGGCCAGATAGAAAAAATTGAAGTTACCTATGGAGGGGAGATTGCCAATTACCCCGTTTCACCATTAACCACTTCCCTGCTCATAGGCTTTTTGAAGGCGATCCTGAACGACCAGAACATTAACTATGTAAATGCTCCTGCTATTGCGGAGCAGAGGGGAATAAAGATATCGGAGATTACCAGCAAGACGGTGGAGGACTTTAACAACCTGGTAACGGTTACCGTATCTTCTAAAGATGAAGAAAAGACCATTGCTGGAACCCTTTTTAGAAAGAATGATATTCGCATAGTCCAGATAGATAAATACCGGATAGATGTGGTTCCTTCTAAATACATGCTGGTTACTACCTACATTGACAAGCCGGGAGTTATTGGGCGGGTAGGCACTACCCTGGGCAATGAAAACATCAACATTGCCAGCATGCAGGTGGGCAGGATGTCCATTGGCGGAGAAGCGGTAATGGTTCTGCAGGTGGACAGCCCCATCAGCGAAGAAGTACTGGAAAAGGTAAATAATCTGGAGGCAGTCCTTTCTACCAGGTTTGTTACCCTTTAGGAGGGAGATAGAAATGCCTATATACGAGTTTAAGTGTCCATCCTGTCAGCACAAGATGGAAAAGTTTTGCAAAATGGGAGAAGACGGGTCAAGCTTTACCTGTCCCCAATGCGGGGGAAAGGTTGAGAAGGTCCTTTCCCTTTTCCGGAGTTCCGGCATAGATGAGGGGGGCTCCGGGGGATGCGGGCCCTGTTCTTCTTCCAGCTGCAGCAGCTGCGGCTAACAAAAAAAGAAAAGTTTTAAAGATTAACCGCCATCCAGGCGGTTTTTATTTTTAAACATAATTTCTGTATAAGGAAGGAAATAAAAGATAATCATTGAATTATATAATTTAAGAAGTATTTCTCAGCTCTATCCCTTGAATAAGGGTAATTTAAAAAAAGGAGAGGATAAGATGATTAGAGTTGGTGCTCAGGCGCCCCTGTTTAAAGCCAAGGCCTATCATAAGGGTAAGTTCACCTCCATCAATCTGGAAGACTACAGGGGGAAATGGGTGGTCCTTTGTTTCTACCCGGGAGACTTTACCTTTGTTTGACCTACCGAAATTTCTTCGATAGCCGTGGGCTATCCTGAATTTCAGGAATTGGGAGTTGAAATCTTGTCTATTAGTGTGGACAGCACCTTCAGCCATAAAATATGGGAAGAAACGGAGCTTTCTAAAATGATAGAAGGCCCTGTACCTTTCCCCATGCTTTCGGATCCAGGGGGTAAAATTGGCTCCCTTTACGGTGTTTACAGCGAGGATGAAGGAGTTAATGTGCGGGGACGTTTTCTTATAGACCCTGAAGGGAAAATTCAGGCGGTAGAAATCCTCTCACCCCCCGTGGGCAGGAATTCAGAAGAGCTGATTAGGCAGATCAAGGCTTATCAGCACCAGCAGGCTACCGGTGAAGTCATGCCTGCAGGCTGGCAGCCGGGAGGTTCAACCTTAAAGCCTTCGGCAGACCTGGCTGGAAAGGTTTGGAAGGTATGGAAACCCCAGAAATAATTATTAAAGGCTCCCCTGGAGGGGCCTTTTTATTTTCTTTCCGAATTTATTTTATCTTTTATTTATAAGGAGGAATTTCCAAAAGTTCATCTACCGTTACAAAGGAATAACCCATAAATCGAAGGGTTTTTATCAGCTCCGGCAGAGTTTTTACGGTAGCAGCCATGCTCTGTCCTTCCCCTCCTGCTGAGTGAAAAAGGAGTATTGCCTCGTCACTAACATCGGGTAAGGTGTTTATGAGTATCTGGTTTACTTCCCGATCCCGCCAGTCAACAGAATCTACGGACCAGTTAATAACCTTGTAATCTAAATCCTTCATGATCTCCAGTACCCCTTTACTAACAGCACCATAGGGAGGCCTTATCAGGGCCGTTTTAAGACCTGTTATTCCTTCCAGGGTATTTTCTGTTTTAAGAATTTCCTCTATTACCCTTTCCCCTGGCACCCTCCGTAAATCAGGATGGGACCAGGAGTGGTTGCCTATCACATGGCCTTGCTCCAGGATTCTTTTTACAACTCCCGGGTGTTTTTCAGCTCTTTTGCCAATTAGGAAAAAGGTAGCAGGCACCTGGTGTTCTTTAAGTATATCCAGGATCTGGGGAGTGTACTTGCTGTCAGGGCCATCGTCAAAGGTTAGAGCAACTTTGCTGGTATTGGAATTACCCTTTAAATAAAAGGTTTCTGGGAACATGCGGGCCAGCTGGGAAACCGTATGTTCAAAGGGGGTTTTAGGCTGAGGAGATGGTACCCCAGGAGATGATTTCACAGAAGGAAGGTTCAGGGCCTGTCCTACATTAATTAAATTCCAATCCTTTAAATTGTTTTCTTGAGCCAGCTTATTTATTGGAATTCCAAGCCTGCTAGAAATTCCAAAAAGGGTGTCCCCCGGCTTCACTATGTAAATATCTTTTCCATGCCTGGGTATTATTAACACCTGGCCGGGAAATAGTCGGTGGGGGTTTTTAAGGGTATTTTTACCAAGTATTTCTTCCACATCAATTCCCCAGTCCCGGGCGATTGCATGGAGGCTTTCCCCCGGGGCTACCCGGTGCACCTGGGCTGCCTGGGCCAGGGAAGGTATGAAAAGCAGCAATATTACCACTATCAATACCCCTGCAAAAAATTTTTTCCTTATCATCATTATTCGTCTCCCTTCTAAAATTTTAGATGTTTTCTAACTTAACATAATAATGGAACAGTGCCTTTTTTGCCAGGCGTAATGTATGGAAGGGATACCATTAACTTCTTGATAATGAAAAATTATATAAAAAAAAAGCCCTGTCATATTAAAGGTGACAGGGCTTTCAAAGCTTTAATTATTAGAAGATATATTTTTCTTCTGGGCCCCGCTGTGGGGGTCAATGTAATAGTTATGTTGATATATAAGTTCTGAGATGGGAACAATCTCATACCCTTCTTCTTTAAAATATTCTATTATTTCCGGCAGAGCCTCGGCGGTGTACTGGCCGTTGTTGTGGAATAAAACAATGGCTCCTTCATGGAGGCCTTCCGTAACCCTTTTAACCAGGGCATCCTTCCCAATTTCCTTCCAGTCCAGAGAGTCTATGCTCCATTGAATTACCTTGTATCCGCATCCTTCTATAGTTTTAATGACTTTATTGCTGTATTCTCCGAAGGGGGGTCGGAAAAGGTTGGCTTCCTGTCCGCTTATTTCTTTGATCAACTGGTGGGTCCTTTCTATTTCTTTACGGACTCCTGCTTCGGAAAGGTTATTAAGGTGAGGGTGGGTATAGGTGTGGTTCCCGATTTCATGGCCGTCATCAGATATTCTTTTAACCATGTCCGGATATTTTTCCAACCAGTAACCCGTCAAAAAAAAGGTGGTTTTAATGCCGTGATCTTTTAAAGTTTTTAAAATTTTAGGGGTGTGATCTGCCCCCCAGCAGGCGTCAAAGCTAATGGCGACCGTTTTTTCAGGAGTGTCCACGTAATAAATGGGGACCAGGCGGTTTTGATCAGCAGCCAGGGTGTAGATGTGTTGAGGCAGGCTCAAATAAAGGCTGAGACCAAAAAGGAAAGCTATAAAAGCTATTAATAATAACTTTTTATTCCTTAGCTTTTGAAATTTTTTAAGGAATGGATTGAGATAAACTACTTTCATTTTTTATCCCTCCCTTCTTAGCCAGGTAAAGGCTCTTATAATTATATTTCCTAACTTTATTTTAAATGCCGATTAACAGGAAAATTTAGAAAAAGTACTGTATAATACAGGGTAATACAATAATTAAATAGTGATATGGATGGAATATGACCTGGATCTTTTAATATTATTAGGTAGAATGATATGTAAGTCATTTCTTTTGAAAATAGGATAGGGCAAAGGATATTATAATTAGGGAAGTTAAGGCAATTAGGCCTGCTTTTAAAGATAATATGATTAAGGACAACATGGAAAGGGAAGCTTTACCTTTTAAGGGGCCCAGGACAGGGGCCAGGGGGAAATATGAAAGCTCCAGCCCAGAAGAAAAAAGGAACCAGGTAAAAAGGGAAGCTAAGAGGGCGTGGAGTATTCGAGCTGCTACAAAGGGTTTCATGCTCAAATCTGTACCGTAAAGGGTGCTGGCTACCTGTGCCTGGACGGAAAGGCCGCTCCAACCCAGCATTATGGCCACCGCCGTAATTTTTTCCAGAGAAGGAGCCAGGGTCTGGGAGGCGGTTTGGGAACCCAGGGTGGTTTCAAAAAATCCCCGGGCCAGGGCTGTTAAAATATCCGGGGAAAAGTTAAAGGGAGAGAATAGAAACCCCAGCCCTGAAGATAACAGGTTCACAAGTCCAGCCTCATTAAAAAGCTTGATTAATACCGTAAAGATTACAATAAAACTGCCAATATTGATCAAATTGAAGGCAGCGGAGGAAAGGGAATCCCCCATAAGTTTACCGAAGCCCTTCTTTTCCCGCCGCTGGTGTCGGATTAATGCCTTGAAGGCTCTTATCAGGGAGCATTCGCCGTAGGAGCAGGTGTCATAAATGCCCCTGGCATTTCCAGGATAAAGAAAGGCCATGCCCAGGCCCAGGAAGAGGCTGGCCAGGTAGTGCCCCCCGGCTATAACAATTCCCAATTCTGGTTGATTGAACATACCTACCGCTACTGCTGACAGCATAAAAAGGGGGCTGGAAAAAGCGGTAAAAGACATGAGCCTGTGGGCTTCGTTTTTTGTGCACATCTTTTTCCGGTAGAGCTCGGCGGTGATCATGCTGTTTACTGGAGCACCGCTGCTGACTCCCATGGCCACAACAAAGCCTCCTTCTCCCGGGACATGAAAAAGGGGGCGCATGATGGGTTCCATCAGTACTCCCAGGAAAGTAACAAACCCCAGTTTCATGAGTATTTCCGATATGACCCAGAAGGGGAGGAGGGAGGGAAGGATAATTTGCCACCAAATTTCCAAGCCCTCCACGGCTCCCTGGAAGACTAATTCGGGCTTAATTAGCATGGAGAGCATTAAAAGAAGGGCGGCCAGGGTCCAGGATAACCCCACCAGGTCTTTTTTTCTTAAAGGGTACTTAAGGTATAATTTTGATAGCAATTTATTTTGGCACCTCGAATCAGGCAGCTTCCAGCTAAAGATATAGCAGGGACAGTAATAATGTATTTTTTTCGGGCTTTCTTTAGAACTATAGATGATAAACCAGAGGATCAAAAAAGGCTGCCGGAATTTTAACCAGCAGCCTTTTAATTATTAAATATTATATTAACTTTTATTAACCTTACAAAATGCCGAATTCCTCCAGCATTTGATCGAACCTGGCTCCATGGCCTTCCCAGGCTTCCATGAAGAGCTGTTGTTTAATGACCAGGCTGTTCCCCTGGTGATCCTCTACCAGGTAATAGCGTACTCCCTTATCATCTCCCTGGTCTCCCTGGGTAGCATAGAGGTAATAACCCTGCAGGGGGTTTTGGACTGATTCTACCTGGGAAACCTCTTCATATTCTCCTTCCAGCTCTGACTTCAACTGGGAAGCTTTGTCCTGGGGGTCAATATTTTCTGCCCGGCTGATTTCCATGAAGACTTCCGGCAGGTCAGGGTCAAGGGCCAGGGGGGTGATTTTATCGGCACCATTAAGCTCTTCTACCTGGTAATTATCTTTATCCACATAAATATAGTATCCCAGTTGGCTTTCGTGGAGAGTTAACTCAACTGTTTCTTCCATTCCTTCAATAATCATTACCACTTCTTTGGTAGCCGGCAAGGGTTCTGCTACCGGGTCCTCATCATTGTCATCATCAATATCCGGGTCCGGGGTAGGGGTAGGATCCGGGGTAGGGGTAGGCTCAGCATCCGGAGCACATCCCGGCAGGCCGATGGCCAGGGAAAAAACAAGTAAAAGTATAAGAGTGATAAATAACGACGGTTTAAAAGTGTTCTTTCTCTTCAACAAATGTCCCTCCTAATAGATCGTTAGATTTTATAAAAAACCTATAGTATATAATGGGAAATGTAATGGAAAGAGTTCCCGAGTAACCCTATATATTACAATCCCTATAATATATAATGGCATATTTCTTCTTTCCAGGCAAGAGGGGAATTAGCTCAAAAAAGCTAGTTCTACTCCCTCCCTTTCTTCCTTTTACCCTCTTTTTCTTCTTCTCATAGCAGGAATTATTTTTTAAGTGTCGAAATGTCCTTTATTACAGATAATAAAACCTGTGGAGGAGGAGCCGCTAAAGTGATCTGGAACGAAAAATATGAATGTATGAAGAGAGATGAGCTGCAAGAAATTCAGCTGGAGAGATTGAAGGAAACGGTAGAAAGGGTTTACAGGTCTGTTCCCCACTACAAGGCCTTGATGGAGGAAAAAGGGGTAACTCCCGAGGATATAAAATCTCTGGAAGATATAAAACTGCTGCCTTTTACTACCAAACAGGACCTGAGGGACAATTATCCCTTCGGCCTTTTTACAGTACCCATGTCGGAGGTGGTAAGAATTCATTCTTCTTCGGGTACCACAGGTAAGCCTACGGTAGTGGGTTATACCAGCAAAGATATAGATACCTGGTCAGAAATTATGGCCCGGACTCTGACCTGTGCCAATACCTCCCGGGAGGATGTGGTTCAGATTGCTTACGGGTATGGCCTATTTACCGGGGGATTAGGGGTTCATTACGGGGCAGAGCGCATTGGCGCTTCTGTTATCCCTATTTCTGGAGGTAATACCCAGAGGCAGATAATGATCATGCAAGATTTCGGAACCAGCGTTTTGGCCTGTACCCCTTCCTACGCCTTGTTCATGGGTGAGGTTATGGAGGAAATGGGCATCGATAAAGATCAGTTAAAGCTAAAATCGGGAACATTTGGAGCAGAGCCCTGGTCGGAAAATATGCGCCGGGAAATTGAAGAAAAGCTGGGGATTATGGCCATAGACATATATGGTCTGAGTGAAATAATAGGGCCGGGGGTTTCCAGCGAGTGCCCCGTGCAGGAAGGCCTTCACATCTTTGAAGACCACTTTATTCCCGAAATCATTGATCCCCAGACGGGAGAACAGCTTCCTCCGGGATCCAGGGGAGAACTGGTTTTTACCACCATCACTAAAGAAGCTTTTCCCGTCATTCGTTACAGGACCCGGGATATTACTTCATTAAATCTGGAGCCCTGTGATTGCGGCAGGACCATCGCCCGGATGAACAAGATCTTTGGCAGAACCGATGATATGATTATTATAAGGGGAGTGAATGTTTTTCCCACCCAGATTGAGAGTGTCCTTTTGGATATTGGAGAGACGGAGCCCCATTACCAGCTGATTGTGGACCGTCACGGCAGCCTTGACTTCCTGGAGGTTTTGGTAGAGGTTTCCGACAAAATGTTTTCCGATAAGATTAAGGGATTGGAGGGCCTGGAAAGGACCATCAGCCATAAAATAGAGAGCATTTTAGGTATATCTGCTCGAATAAAGCTTGTGGAGCCCAAGACTATTCCCCGCAGTGAGGGGAAGGCCCAGAGAGTTATAGATAAAAGAAAGATCTAGGAGGGTTAAAAAATGATAGAAGATATTGCCCGGCAGAATATATTTGATATCAAGCCCTATATACCGGGAAAACCTATTGAAGAAGTGGAAAGGGAACTGGGCATTACTAACATAATTAAGATGGCTTCCAATGAGAACCCTTTCGGCCCTTCTCCCAAGGCCTTAGAAGCTATGAAGGAAGCCTTGCCTAAAGTAAGCCTGTATCCCGATGGCAATTGTTTTTACCTCCGGGAAGCCCTGGCGGGAAAGATAGGGGTGGAAATGGATAATATCATAGTAGGAAACGGGTCTGATGAAATCCTCAAGCTTATAGCGGAGACTTTCTTGAACCCGGAAGATGAGGTAATTATTGCCCGGCCCAGCTTTTCCGAGTATGAATTTGTAGGAAAAATTATGGCGGCCAACTGTGTTTTTGTTCCTTTAAAGGACTTCACCCATGACCTGGAGGCTATGGGAGAAGCGGTAACGGAAAAAACCAAGATAATATTTGTATGTAACCCCAACAACCCTACAGGGACCATAGTAACCAAAAAGGAGATGGAGCAGTTTTTGAAGAAGCTGCCCCCTCAGATCCTGGTGGTTTTTGACGAAGCCTATTATGAATATGTGGACCATGAGGATTACCCGGAAACCCTGGAATATGTGGGAGAGGAGCAAAATGTAATTACCCTGAGGACTTTTTCTAAAATATACGGGATTGCAGGCCAGAGGATTGGTTATGGTGTGGCTAAACCCCGGGTAATTTCTGCCCTCAACCGGGTCAGGGAACCCTTTAATGTTAATATGTTGGCCCAGGTGGGGGCCCTGGCTGCCTTGAAAGATGAAGACCATGTTAAAAGGAGCCTTGAAGGAAATCGGGAAGGGAAAGAATACCTCTATCGCTGGTTTGATGAAAAGGGCCTCTTTTATGTCCCCACCCAGTCCAATTTCATATTTTTGCAGGTCGGGGTAGATTCCCAGGAGTTGTTCCAGAATATGCTCCAGGAAGGAGTTATTGTCAGGACGGGGGACATTTTCGGACATCCCGATTATATCCGGGTTACCATCGGTACCATGGAAGAGAATAAAAGGTTTACCAGCACCCTGGAGAAGGTGCTCAAGGACATAAAGTAAATTAAATCTTTACTGGGGGGACATTGTTATGAGCAGATCCATGTTTTATATTACTGCCGGGGATGCCGGAGAAGCAGAAAAGCTGGCTAAAATTATAATTGAGAAAAGGCTGGCAGCGTGTGTAAATGTTTTTCCCTCGATAAAGTCTTTTTTCTACTGGGAGGGAGAAGCCCAGTGGGAAGAAGAGGTGCTCCTGGTAGGAAAAACCAGGACCCCAATGGTGGATAAGCTTGTAGAAACTGTTAAGGAAAATCATTCTTATGATGTGCCCTGTATTGTTACCTGGAAACTGGAAGGGGGAAGCCAGGAATTTTTAGAGTGGATTGACCAGGAAACAAAATAAGACTGAGGAGTGTAAGGGCTAATATAATTAAGGGATAATTTAATACCCGGGGGTGCTTCCAAGCGGAGGCTGAGAGGAAAAGCGCCATGAAGCTTTCCAACCCTTTGAACCTGTTGAGCGGGTCTTTTTAGGGGAGGCCCCGCCTGGTTAATACCAGCGAAGGGAAGGTGATTTTTAAGGTTTTTCAGACCGTGGAGATCAATTTCCACGGTTTTTTAATAAGGATAAAAGAAATTATGTTAAGGAATGGGAGTGGATATTGATATGACCCAGTTGTTAAAAGCCCGGGAGGGGATAATTACTCCCCAAATGGAAAGGGTAGCAGAAAAAGAAGGTATTAAGGCGGAAAAAATAAAGGAAGGAGTCGCCCGGGGAAAAATAGTAATACCGGCAAATCCCCTACATCAGAATTTGGATCCCCAGGGTATTGGTAAGGGATTAAGGACCAAGGTAAATGCCAATATAGGTAATTCTCCTGACTTTCCCCGGGGAGAGGAGGAGATCAAAAAGCTGGAGGCAGCTCTGGAGGCGGGAGTCCATGCTGTTATGGACCTGTCCACGGGTCCTGATATAGAAAAGATAAGGAGGAAGGTCCTGGAGCATTGTCCTGTACCTGTGGGGACTGTACCCTTATACCAGCTGGCCTCCCGTTCCCGGGAAAAATACGGTGACCTGGTTTCCATGAATGAGGAAGAATTCCTGGAAGTAGTTGAAGACCAGGCCAGGGAAGGGGTGGACTTTATGACCCTTCACTGTGGGGTAACCCGGGAGACCCTCCAGCGCCTTAAAAGCCAAGAGAGAATCCTGCCCCTGGTAAGCCGGGGAGGGGCTATCACCGCAGCCTGGATGCTCCAGCAGGGAAAGGAAAATCCTTACTTCAGCCATTATGACAGGCTCCTGGATATTGCCCGGGAATATGATGTGACCCTCAGCCTGGGAGACGGCTTTCGGCCGGGATGCCTGGAGGATGCTACCGATCGCCCCCAGGTTCAGGAACTCATTATCCTGGGAGAACTGGTGGATAGGGCGCGGCAAAGGGGGGTCCAGGTGATGGTAGAAGGTCCGGGCCATGTCCCCCTGGACCAGATACCTGCTAATGTGGAACTTCAAAAGAGAATCTGCAAGGAGGCACCCTTTTATGTGTTAGGTCCCCTGGTGACAGATATTGCTCCCGGTTATGATCATATTGTTTCCGCTATCGGAGGCACGGTGGCAGCGGCCTCAGGGGCTGACTTTCTATGTTATGTGACTTCTGCGGAGCACCTGGGACTTCCTGACCAGGAAGAGGTCAGGGAAGGGGTCACGGTAGCCCGCATCGCGGCCCATGCAGCAGACCTGGTAAAAGGGGTAGAGGGGGCCCGGGAAAAGGATGCAGATATGGCCCGGGCCCGGCGAAACTTGAACTGGAATAAGCAGTTTTCTCTGGCTTTAAATCCTGCCCGGGCCCGGTTTATATGGGAGAAGAAAAACCCTGAGAGGAAGGAAACCTGTTCCATGTGCGGCGAATACTGCGCCCTGGAACTGGTATCAAAATACCTGGGTTCAGGTGTGGATGTGTGCCTCTAATATGTTATAATATAACAAGGTTTCATTTGCCAGCAATACATTAAGCAGGCAGGAAAGGTAAATAATATATGCTGATATCTAATTTAGGAGAAGTGGAATTAATTAAAAGGATCTCCCGGCAGTTTCCCTACCAGGGGGAAGGGGTTCGGGTGGGTATTGGAGACGATACGGCTGTCCTTTCTCCCCTCCCTGATGCTGACAGGTTGACCCTGGTAACCAAGGATATCCTGGTGGAGGGGGTTCACTTTTTAACCCATTTCCTTACCCCTTACCAGCTGGGAAGGAAAGCCCTGGCGGTAAATATTTCCGATATAGTTGCTATGGGGGGAATTCCCCGGCACCTGGTTACGGCTGTAGGTTTCCCTCCGGATACGGAGTTAAAGACGGTGGAGGAGATATACCAGGGGATGGGTGAACTCTGCCGTATATGTTTCATAAACCTTATTGGAGGAGATACGGTAAATTCCCCCCNGGGAATTATTATAAGCGTCACCCTCCTGGGAGAAGTGGAGGAAAAAAACCTCATTTTACGTTCTGGAGCAGAGGCCGGGGACCTTATTGGGGTGACGGGTAACCTGGGATCCTCGGCGGCAGGTCTGGACTTGCTAATGCAGGAGGTAGGGGAAGGAAAGGAAAGGGACAAAGGTCATGCCTCCCGGTTCCAGTCCTTGATTAAATCCCACCTGGAACCTCCCCTGCGTTTAAAGGAAGCCCGCAAGATAGTTCAATCTCACCTGGCCACCTCCATGATTGATTTAAGTGATGGTATAATTAAGGACTTGGGGGAGATTGCCCGGGCCAGCCAGGTGGGGGCCAAGGTTTACCTGGACCGGGTTCCCCTGGGCCCCGCCCTTGAGAAAGCTTCCTCCTTTCTGGGGAATGATCCCCTGGAGTATGCCCTGGGGGGAGGGGAAGATTATGAACTGTTATTTACTCTAAAACCCGTGGGCCAGGAAAAGCTTAAGGAGCTGGCCCATGAATTTCAGGTCCCCCTTAATATAATTGGAGAAATTACCCCTCCTGAGGAAGGGATAAAGTACCTGGATAAAGAAGGGGAAGAAAGAAATTTTTCCCGGAAAGGCTACACCCACTTTTAAGTTTTTAAGACACGAATTCAATGGAGGGGCTTATGCTGGAAATAACTACAAAGAGCGCTGAAGAAAGCAAAAGACTAGGGTTTCATTTAGGTAAACTTCTGAAAAAGGGTGATGTAGTAGGCCTTATGGGAGACCTGGGTGCGGGTAAAACTGTTTTTACCCAGGGGGTGGCAGAGGGACTGAAGGTTAAAGACTATGTTACCAGTCCCACCTTTACCCTTATAAACCAGTATGAAGGGGGGCTTCCCTTTTATCATTTTGATGTTTACCGGCTGGATGACCCGGAAGAACTTCTGGACCTGGGCTATGAAGAATACTTTTATGGTGAAGGGGTAACGATTATCGAATGGGCAGAAAAGATTGAGGATTATTTGCCCTACTGCTGTCTGATTGTTTATTTTCACCGGCTGCAGGAAAAGATTTCTGATACCGATACCCGGCGCATAGTCTTTAAGCCCCGGAGTAAAAGGTTTGTCCAGGCTGTGGAGGAGTTGAAAAAAAATGTTGGTTCTGGGGATTGATACGGCTACCCTGGTATGCAGTGTAGCCCTGGCTGATTCCGAGAAGATAATAGGAGAATACACCTTAAATATTAAAAAAACCCACTCCCAGAGGTTGATGCCCCTAATAGCAGACCTGATTCAGGATAGCCATCTGGACAGTGAATCCCTGGAGGGAATTGCTGTTACCAGCGGTCCCGGTTCCTTTACCGGAATAAGGATTGGGGTGGCCACGGCCAGAGGCTTGGCCCAGGGGTTAAAATTACCCCTGGTGGGAGTTCCAACCCTGGATATCCTGGCAGCCCAGTTCCCCTATGCTGGGGGAATAATCTGCCCCCTCCTGGATGCAAGGCGCCAGGAAGTTTATACCTGTCTTTACCGTTTTTCCGGGGAGAAAATGGAAAGATTGTCCGATTATATGGCGGCGCCCCTGGAAGAGGTCCTGGATTTATTAAAGGAAAAACCTGGGGAGAGGGTTATATTTTTAGGAGATGGTCTGGAAAGATATGGAGATATTATAAGGAAGGCCCTGGGAGGCAGGGCCTCCTGGGCTCCTCCTTCCTTAAGGATTAACCGGGGTGCCCTGGTTGCCCAGCTGGGTAGGGAAGAACTGCTGGCAGGAGGGGAAATTTACAGGGATAGTTATAAAAATCTGCAGCCTCTGTACTTACGGCGTTCTGAAGCGGAAGTCCGGTGGGAAGAAAGGCAAAAAAGGGGTTGAAACCTTTGAAACAGAAGGAGCTTTTAATTGAACCCATGAAGTTAAAGGACCTGCTGGAGGTAATGGAGATAGAGAGGCAGTCCTACCCCAGTCCCTGGTCCCTTTATCTGTTTATTGCCGAAATTAAAGATAACCGCTTTGCCCATTACCTGGTGATGAAGCAGGAGGAGAAAATAATAGCCTATGGCGGTATGTGGGTTTTTATGAAGGAGGCCCATATCACTAACCTGGCGGTCCATACTTCCTTCCGGAGCAAAGGGTATGGCAAAACTCTCCTAAAAACATTAATACAGGAGGCCTGGGAAAGGGGATTGGAGAAGATTACCTTAGAGGTTAGGGTATCCAACCTTGCTGCNCGGAAGCTCTATCAGGGAAGGGGTTTTAAGGTGGACTGTGTGAGAAGGAACTATTACGGCAGCGAGGATGCCCTGCTGATGTATTTGTGCTTGAAGGAGGAGAGGGATTCTTGAGTTATTGAAAGGAAAGGGGTCAAGATAGAAAAGATTTATTACATTCAATTATGAACATAAAAATTGAGGGGCACAATTATCCCCTGCATTATTTTTTCACCTCCGGCAAGAATAACTGTCGGAGGTGCATACAGTTGAACAAAAAAAACATTAAAGAAGTCATCGAAAAGCTGAAGATGGAACTTGAGGAGATTTTTAAAGAAAAGGGAAACCTGCAGGATGAAGAACTTCAAGAAAAGAGCAAAGAACTGGACCAGGCCTTGAACAAGCTTTACGGTTACCTGGAGGAGTTAGAGAAAAACAAAGAGGAAAATAATAATTGAAGGATGTTAGAGGAACAAGGGGAGGGATATGGTGAAGAAGGAACATATAATAATATTAGGGGTAGAAACCTCCTGTGATGACACGGCGGTTTCCCTGGTAGCAGAGGGAAGGGAAATCCTGAGCAGCCTGGTATCCTCCCAGATGGACCTTCATGAAAGGTTTGGCGGAGTGGTTCCAGAGGTGGCCTCCCGAAGGCACCTGGAGATAATAAATGCCCTAATAGAAGNGGCCATGGAGGAGGCTGACCTGAATTTTTCTGATCTGTCAGCCATTGGGGTTACCTACGGTCCCGGGTTGGTNGGTGCNCTCCTTATAGGGGTGNCCACCGCCAAGGCCCTGGCTTATNCCTGCCATCTCCCCCTTATAGCAGTAAACCATATTGAAGGTCACATGTACGCCAACTTCCTGGCCCATGGTGACCTTCCCTTTCCCCTNGTTTCCTTAATAGTTTCGGGGGGACATACCAACCTGGTTTANATGGAAGANCATGGGAAAATGGAAATCATGGGAAGGACCCGGGACGATGCGGCAGGGGAAGTTTTTGATAAAATAGCCCGCTCCCTGGAACTGGGTTATCCCGGGGGCCCTGTTATAGATAATTTGTCGAAAAAAGGAAACCCCCTGGCTATTCCTTTTCCCCGGGCTTACCTGGAGGAGGGGAGTTATGATTTCAGCTTTAGTGGTTTGAAATCAGCGGTATTAAACCATTTAAATCGACAAAAGCTTAAGGGAGAAAAGGTTCATATTCCTGATCTGGCAGCAAGTTTTCAAGAGGCGGTGGTGGAAGTCCTGGTGGAAAAAACCCTGGCGGCTGCCCGGGATAAGGGAGTAAGGACCATAAGCCTTTCTGGAGGGGTGGCGGCCAATCAGGCCCTGCGCTTGTCCCTGGAACAGAAGGCCCGGGAGAAAGGTTACCGTCTCTTTTTCCCGCCTCTGAGCCTGTGTACCGATAATGCAGCCATGGTAGCCTGTGTCGGTTATTACCAGTACCTCCGGGAGGATTTTGCTTCCCTGGATTTGAATGCGGTACCTGGCTTGCAGCTGATTTCTTCTTTATAAATGGGCCTTTGATGGGAGGTTCACTTTATAAATTATTTATGTTACCTTAGTGTGGATATTGTGGATAAAAATATGGATTCAGGATAACTGCCTTTCTGGCCTGTGGATAACTATGTGGACACTGTGGATTAAGTCCATATCAGATTACCATAAGTATAAAATTTTGTTATCATTTCAAACAAAATTCGGGGTTTTTCTTTTTACATAATAAGTTTTCCTAAATATTTTAAAAATAATGTAAAAAATTTAAAAAGGTTATATAATAGTTTATAACAAATAAGATAGAGGTACAGGTTTATTGTTTTTTTGCATGGTAAATGATTTATGAAAGGAATGATTGGGTGGAAACCTTTAAGAGGGTGCACTTTGTAGGCATAGGGGGCTACGGCATGAGTGCCCTGGCTAAAATAATGCTCCAGATGAACTATATGGTAACGGGTTCTGATTTAAATGAATCCCAGATAACCCGTAAGCTGGAGGATATAGGAGTAAAAATAGACTATTTCCACGGGCCCGATAATATAAAGGGTGCTGACCTTGTTGTTTATTCCACGGCTATCCCTTCAGCCAACTCGGAAATTATGGCTGCCAGGGAAAAGGGAATTCCCCTGTGGCACCGCTCGGAACTCCTGGCTTATTTGATAAACAGTAAGTACGGAATTGCTGTGGCAGGGACCCATGGGAAAACGACTACCACCTCCATGCTCTCCCTGGTCATGGAAAAGGCTGGGCTGGATCCTACAGCTGTCATTGGTGGAGAGCTTACAGATTTTGATGGAAATGCCAGGTTGGGGAAAAGTCATTACCTGGTGGCAGAAGCCTGTGAAAGTGACCATTCTTTTTTAAGGTATAAGCCTGCGGTGGCAATAGTTACTAACGTGGAGGCAGATCACCTGGAGCATTATGGGGGCAGCTTTAAAAAAATTAAGGAAACCTATGAAAAGTTCCTGCTAAACATTAAGGAGGGAGGAATGGCCATAATATGTGCTGATGATCCCCACCTGAAAACAATGAGGGAGAAATATGACCTGGAGTGCATAACCTATGGTATAAAAAAAGCCGCCGATTTTTTGGCAGCAGAAATATATTACAAAGACGGGGGTTCTGCCTTTAATGTTTATTTTAAAGGGGTTAACATGGGCCGGGTTGAACTAAATGTTCCCGGGGAACATAATGTCTACAATGCCCTGGCTGCTATAGCCGTGGCCCGACTCCTGGGAGTAAATTTTCAAAGGGTGGCTGAAATATTAAAAGAGTTTAAAGGAGCTAAAAGAAGGTTTCAGATCGTTTATGAGGGAGAAGGCATTACCATCGTAGATGATTATGCCCATCATCCTACTGAGATCCGGGCGACCCTGGCGGCCGCCCGTTCCTGGGCCAAAAGGAGGGTTATTGCTGTTTTCCAACCCCATCGCTACAGTAGAACTTATTATCTTTTTAATAATTTTGTCAGGTCCTTTGGGGAGGCGAACGTGGTGGTTATAAGCCCCATCTATTCTGCAGGGGAAAAGCCCATGGGAGGAGTCAGCAGTGACCTCCTGGTGGAAAGAATCCGGGAAGAAGAAGACCGGGATGTTATACTCCTGGACAGCATAGAAGAAATTGAAAAATACCTTTTTAGGATTGTGAGGCCCGGGGATATGATAATCACTATGGGAGCGGGAGATATATGGAGGGTTGCCTATACCCTGGCGGGTAAACTGGAGAAGGTACACAGTGAGAGCAGGTAGTCTTTTACCTTCTCTCCTTTTTTATGGAGCCAGTCACCATAACATACTTCCCCTCACCTCCCGCTGCAACTTAAGCTGCATTTTTTGTAGCCATCGACAAAATCCGCCTGGCACCCATGCTTATCATCTTCCCGAATTAAAACCTTCCCAGGTTGTAGATACTTTTTCTTTTTTATCTCCCCGGGAAAAAATAATTATTGGAGAGTCGGCTTCTAAAATAATGGAGGGAGAACCCTTTTGTTATCCTTACATCAGAGAGGTCCTGACAGAACTCCGCCGGGAGTTTCCCCATACTCCCTTGCAGATTACCACCAATGGCTCCCTCCTGGAGGAGCCTACCTTAGATTACCTAAGTCAGATAAAGCCTTTGGAAATGGTTATATCTTTGAATATTTCCACCCCTTCCTTGAGGGAGAAGTTCCTGGGGGACAGGCATCCCCAGGGGGCCCTAAACACTATAAAGTCTTTTAAAAGGTTTGACATAGGTTTCCATGGAAGTGTGGTAGCCCTTCCCCATCTAACGGGGTGGGAGGAGTTAAAAAAGACCCTTTTCTTTTTGGAAAAGGAAGGGGCCAGGACCCTGAGGCTCTTTCTCCCCGGCTTTACCCAGTTGGCTCCCTCTTCCCTGGTTTTTGATCCTTCCCTTTGGAAGGAGCTGGGCTATTTTGTAGAGGACTTGCGGGAAGTTTTGACTGTGCCCCTTCTTTTGGAGCCTCCTTACCTGAAGGATTTAGATGCCCGGGTGGAGGGGGTCATAAAGGATACTCCCGGAGATAAAGCCGGGCTCCGGGAGGGTGACATTATTTTAGCCGCAGGAAACAAAAGAATTAAAAGCAGGAAGGAAGCCTTTCAAAGGGTCTGCAAGGAAAAATCTCCCCTTATTACTTTT
>SL_8KL_010_SEDDRAFT_10000311_pt1 | contig 42058 bp, 21 predicted proteins | sample SodLakKL_010_SED_4_FD_11160 | JGI IMG/M metagenome (IMG submission 11160)
GTTCACCGTTCAGTTTCAACTCGTACCTGTCTATACCGCTAAGATCGTCGCTGCCTGACCACTCAACCATCACGGTTTCTTGCGAGTGAACCGAATCATGCTCAGGAGATGTGATCTCTACAGTGGGAGACACCATATCCACGATAAATTCGACTTCCTCCATAGCCTCGTTACCTGCATTGTCGAAGGCCGTTATCTCAACGACATGATGTCCAGATTCAAGATCGACCAACTCGTAAGATTCCGACTCTCCTTCATAAATCAATTGCCCATTGAATTCAACTTGATACTTATCTATTCCTGTTATATTATCATGTCCGGTCCAATTTAATTCAACGTTGTCTTGTGAGAATATTTCATTATGGTCCGGTGACAATATATCAAGTGTTGGATCCACGGTATCAATAGTGAAGCTGATTGAGTCCATAGCCGTATTTCCTGCATAATCTCTAGCTTTTACGCTCAAAGTATGGTTTCCCGAATCCAATTCTGATATTTCGAATTCTTCTGCATCACCTTCATAAATAATCTCGTCATCAAGGTATAGGATATAATCTTTCACTCCACTAACGTCGTCGGCTCCTGTCCACTCGGCTATGAGATCCTCCTCAGTAACTATTTCTCCCTCACCAGGACTGATCATCTCAACTTCAGGTGACTCCGTGTCAACTGTAAATTCAACACTTCTTGTAGTACTAAAACCGGCTTTATTCCAAGCCCTAACAGAAACGGAATATGTCTCTCCATGATGAAGATCATAAAATGTATATTCACTTTCTTCTACTTTCTCCCAATCTTCATCTTCAAATTGAATCTCGTAGTAGTTTATTCCACTTAGATCATCCCTAGAATCCCATTCTATAGTGACATCAGGATCGGACACATAACTATCATTCTCAGGTTGTTTGATAGACAGATCTGGAGGTTCCGTATCGACTATGAAATAAGTATTATCAAAACCTATCTCTTCTTCACCATTATAACCATAAACTGATACACTGTAAATTGAATCGGTTAGATCTTCCAAAGTATATTCAGTCTCATCTCCTACTGCTACAGGTTCTTCATCATTCAGACGGATTTCATAATCTTCGATGGAATCGTCGCCCTGCCATTCTACTGTGACTTCTTTCTCTGTAAATATAGAATTTTTCTCTGGCGCTGTAATATCTAAATCAGGACCTCCTGGCTCACGAAGAGATACTTCATTATCATCTTCGTTTCCAACGTCTTTTTCTGCTCTGACAACATACCACCATCTCTCATCGCTTACTTCTCCGGCTTCTTCATCTACGTAATGGTTGATATTATGCGGAACTTCATCTATTTTACTATCATCATCCCAAGGTCCTTCAGCATCCTCTGCCCTATATATGTTGTATTGAGAAACATATTCGTCTGGAGAACTGCTCCATTCAAGTCTATTGTGTTGAGTTCCTTCCATATTCTCAAAAGTTACTGTTATATCGTCTATTCGCCATCCTTCCTCTGTATCATCATCATGGGCTTCAGTGCCTGCATCCCATCTGAAATGTACGTCCTCTCCTGTATAATTTATTAGATCGAAAGTTACTGTTTCCCAATCTTCGGAAGAGCCCCATCCCGGTTCTCCACCGAGAGGATTGCCGAATCCTTCGTTTATACTTCCATCATAATCTTCTTCCGGTTCTAAAATTTCCCAAGGACCATCTGTTCCATTCGTTGAGATCTTTAGGTTGCCTCCATCGAATAGTGAATTAAAAGATCTCCAATGGTCGAAAGTCAACTTGATTTCATCGGCATTTTCTTCGAGTTCGATTTCTGGTGAGATCAACGAGCTAAGCATACCATATTCTGAAGTTTTATTGTATTCTCCATCTCCAAAGTCCCAAGAATGATTACCGACAGATGCGTCATTCGATCTAATCCCCCAATCACTAGCATTTGTATGAGATTTTTCAATAGTATAACCTTTATCCCCGTCTTCTACATCGTCATGATAGGAATCCACTTCTTGAAATCCGTACCAGTCGACCTCTCTCAAAAGAGGGGGATATGGACTCTCACCATCCACATATGCCGTTGTTGTTTTCAACGACCCGGTTCCGTCTCCTATATCTTCATCCCAGTATTCAGCAGTGATTGAATCACCATGGCTAACTTTTAATACATCTTCTCCTTCGCTCTCTGAAATAGGAACTTCTCCTGTGAATTCGAAAGTTTCTTCTGATCCCTGAAGTGTCCAGTTCAAACCTTCTGGATCCGTATCACTATAGATGCCAATATCGATATATTCTTCTTCACCTAACTCACCATCTAAAACCGTAAGACCTACTTCATCTTCTAAAGCATATCTATCACTGTCCATCCGTATAATACCGTCTGAAGGAGGCTCTGTATTGAATACGGATAATGCATAGTCCTGATTGGGTTGTCCATCATTGTTAGCATCACTAGGTACGTTAGTACCTTTTACTCTAACTGTGTAAGCCCCATCTTCGAGCTCTTCCGGAGGTATAAACACATTTTGAACATTGTTAACATCGTCCCATCCGTCCTCGTTATAATCGAAGTCATCCATGACTTCTGCTTCTGGGTAAGTATAACCGTCATCGCTTTCTCCGTCCCCTGAGAGATCAAAAGAGTTACCTCTTATTATCTCTCCATCAGGGGTTTCGACCTCGAGATCGAGATTGTTCTTTAAAGTAGGTGTACCTCCTTCGCTGTCACCAGCTAAAGCATTTTCATCGGTCCAAGTAACCGTAATCTTTAAAGGTTCGTCATCTTCCATAGGCGAAACTAGATGTTCATCTACTTCTCCTGTTGTTAACAAAGAATCCTGATCTTCAAGTGTGAATTGTATAGGAGAATCATAGGGGTATTCTAATTTTGATATATCTACCATACCCCAACCTTCTTTTCGATTGGGTACGGACCCAGTATTACCGTTTTCTTCATCAAGTGGTTCGGCGGTATTTATGAGTAGAGAGCGCACCATCGCAGGACTAGGAGTTTTATCAAAATTTTCTTCGTACCATTCGACCACCACTGCAGCTGCACCAGCAACGGCTGGATTAGACATCGATGTTCCAGACATCCAAGAATAAGTGGGCTCTCCGTGGGCTTCAGGACTAGCAGTTGAAATTATATTATCTCCGGGCGCAACCACATCGGGTTTTATCCGATTATCTTCGGTCCAACCTTGTGAACTGAAGTCCGCTATCATGTCTGGATTATCAGTGTTACTACCTCCGTGCTCACCTCCATCTGGTTTGTAAGTTTCTGTAGCACCTACAGATATGACGTTTTTAGCATGACCAGGGCTACCTGTTGTTTGTTCACCTCCCTGACCGTCGTTTCCAGCAGAACTTGTTATCACCATTTCTTCGTTGTTCTCAGTGTCTCTATCAGCGTCTCTTACTAATTGATCATATGCTTCGTCAGAATCGCTATATTCACCTCTAGTTCCAGCACCCCATGAATTCATATGAACATAAGTATCGCTCTCCTGGGCAGGAATTTCAACTATCGGATAATACTCCTCAGGTAAGAAAGCTCCACCATCATCGAATATTTTAGTTGAAAATATTTCAGATTCAGAAGCTAAACCTTGTCCCATATAATATGGGGCAAATCCTGGATAAACACCTTCATAAATGACTTCTTCACCGCCACCGTGATGGGTATCTCCAGCTGCCGATCCCAAAACGTGCGTGCCATGACCATGGCCATCCTGCCATTCGTCCTCATCATTAAACCCGTATCCATCAATCACCCTGTCTGTGAAATCTGGATGTCCGGCATCGCCAGTTGTTCCATCTCCAACTCCAGTATCGGCGACAGCTACTGTGACGTCTTGACCGGTATAGCCTATCTGATTGATATAACCACCATAATTTCCATGTTTCCTATAGGGTTCATCCGGAGTGCCATGTTCATCGTCCATAATCCAAGCCCCACCACCTATTATCTGAGCATCTATCTCACCATGGAGTTCCGGTTCTACATATGGTGAAATATAGTACACATCGTTTTCTACTGCAAGATCTTTCACCTCGTCGATAGAATCAACATTTACAGTCAAACGATAACCGTCTTCTCGAAGATCTTCCTGAGCGAGAACATCAAGTTCGGTGTTGATCTGATTCAAAATGCCTGGTTCAAAACCAGGTCTTAATCTGACATTGAGTGCCATATCTTTATCCATGGCCTCTTCAATCTGACTGTGCATCTTGAACTCAGGTTGATAAATTCCAACCCAGTCAACGAAAAACAGTTCCTCGACCTGTTCTGCTTGCTCAGGGGTCATGATCACTTCAAAAGCATAGTTAGGCACATAATTTATTATCTCCACCCCTTTTTCTTCTAGGATCTCGATCCATTCAGGATTGACCGGACCAACTGTGTTTATTATATGAATGCCTTCTTCACCATCATCTCGGTTTTCGATGCTCATATCGCCATCCAAATCCGGTTCTTTATCCTCAATATCAAAAGTATGGCCCTTGACATGTATCTCTGAACTTTCCGAAAGAGTATCGATCTGATAGCCTTTTTCTTGTATGTTATCTATAGTCTTTTCTTCTGCATTTATCAAAGTATATTGTCCGTACTGATCCAAAATTTCTACGCCCATGCCTTCCAGCGAATTAACATCTTCTAGATTTGCACTCTCTACTAGTATTACTTCCTTAGATTGTTCTTCTCCTGTTACAGTACCTCCTGGAATGAGAGCGAATAATGAAATCACCATAATGCTCGTGCATATCAGAGCTAATGTTTTCTTTTTCATGCCTGACATATTTCCACCAAAGCTTTTCAAATAATAAATAAAAAGGGGTTTTGTGGGTTTATAAAATATCTTCTTCGTCCTGTTCTGCTGATATTGATTCACTTTCGTCCTTATTCTTCATCATGGCGACTATCGCAATGACCAGTGCAAGTATAGCCAGAACTATACCGACTATCCCCAGATTTCTAGCCATGTCGATGTCGTCGTCTTGATCTTCGTCTATCTCTTCCTGCTCTTCCTGGAATCCTTCCAACTCGGTCCATACCTCATCTATGTCATCTTCTAGTGCCGCTATATCGTTCTCTATACCATCTATGTCATCTTCGATCTCTGTTATGTCAGCCTCTATATCATCAATGTCTACTTCTAGGTCATCTATTTGACCTTGTAGATCTTCCTCTACATCCTCTAGATCGTTGCTCAATGCATCTATCTGGCCTTCTATATCAGCTATCTCGCCTTCGAGATCATCTATTTGACCTTGTAGATCTTCCTCTACATCCTCTAGATCGTCTCTCAAATCGTCTATCTGGACTTCTAGGTCTCCTCTCAGCTCGTCTATCTGGCCTTCTAGATCCTCTCTCAGATCGTCTATTTCGCCTCTTAGTTCATCAATCTGTGGTATGTATGCAGCGGTGATCTCTTTCGTGTTCTGGTTACCAGCTTCGTCTTCAGCGACTATCTCGATGTAGTTCTCGCCTCCTTCGAGCATCACTGTTTCCTCGAAGCTGAACTCTTCGTCCAGTTCGACTTCCTCATCATCTATCCAAACATTTACTCCTTCCTCTGCCTCTCCAGATATCATCGCTTCATCAGTCTCTACGTCATTTTCGAAGGCTATTATATCTAGTGAAGGCTCTGTCATTACTTCGACCATCAATTCATCTGTAGAGTTATGTCCTGCTTGGTCCCATGTCCTTACTTCAATCATATTTTCTTCATCCTCGAGTTCAGTGAAAGTGTGTGCAGTAGCTCTACCGACCTGGGTCCATTCCCCATCATTCAATCTGACTTCACTGTAATCCAAACCACTAGTGTTATCGTAGGCTGACCATGCCACAGTGAAGGTATCAACAGAGATGATTGTCCCCTCTTCAGGAGAAGTTATATCTAGAACCGGTGTTTCTGTGTCGAGAACAAATTCTGCACTATTGTAATCTGTATTTCCTTCTCCATCGCTTACCCTCACTTCTAATCCGTACTCTCCATCTTCGAGATCATCGAACGTATAAGAGGAATCAGTTCCTAAGTCGATCCAATCGCCTTCATTCAGTCGTATTTCATAATAAAGCGTATCTGTATATCTGTACATACCGCTCAATTCAATGGTTACCTCTTCATCGGTGATATACTGATCTTCTTCCGGATGATCGTTAGGATGGTCTATCCTGACATGAGGGGTCTCAGCGGGTTCCATAAGAGGATATTCATCGGTGACAAAATCTCCGTCGTGTTCCGTATCTCCTATTCCATCGCTTCCTGGCTGATCCCTATCCTCTCCGTGATAGAGATCGACTCCATCATAGTCGGACCAATAGTTACCTCCATCTGGGTAACCATTGTCCCATTCACTGGTTTCAGAACCAAAACTATAAGCCTGGAATTCATTATCTACTATATTATTGTGATAGAGTACACTCTCATCTGAATTGAAAAGGTAGATACCGTAAAGGTCAATCGTGTCAGATACAGTATTAGAAACGATTTCATTATAATCGGAGTCATACACATAGAGTCCGGAGAAAATGTTCCTAGAAAGCTCGTTATTCTTGATAAAATTGTTGTGTGACTCCTGCATCCTGATGCCGAAATCTCCATCGTTAGCGATGTTGTTAGTAATTGTGATATCTTCCGAAAAGCCGAGGTTGATTCCCATAGATGCGTTGCTCACCTCCAAACCATCGACTGTCACGTCTGTACTGTTAGACAAGATTACCTGTCCGGCGTCAGATGGTATCTCCCCTCCGTCTTGGTCTCTCCAGTAATAAACAGGATCACCGTTGACTGTGTTGTTTTCATGTATTTCGTGAGTATTATAGCCTTCAAGTATAGTACCTGAAAGACCTAAACCACCTTGTACCATCTCATTGCCACTTATGTAAAGATCTTCTGAATCCCCCTCAATCTCAATTGCGTACTCTTCATGGTCTAATATCGTGTTGTCAATTATCTCATTTGAATCCGAGCGGTGAACTCCTATACCGTGTCTTTCTCCGCTGTTTTCGAGATAGTTATTTATGACCTTATTGTTTTCGTTTTCAATGAACAATCTTATTCCGCTATCTTCATTATCTGTAACTGTATTATTCTCTATATGATTATCGCTGGTCTCTCTAATGAAGATCCCTCTAGGATTTTCTGAAAGGGTATTGTTAGTAACAAGATTCTCGTTCGAATCATCTCTAAGGTATATCGCGTTTGCTGCTGTTTGAACAACACCGTTGTTTGTAGCGTTGTTTTCAGATATAGTATTAGACATCGAGAAATCCCTTAAGGATATGCCATGCCAATCGTTGTAATGGACTTCGTTATCAATTATAGTGTTTTCAGAAGAATACAAAAAGAATATACCATGTTCGTTTTCTTCCACTGTATTATCTACCAGATCGTTTCTATGAGATTCCTCTAGATGGATACCATGCCAAAAATTATCTAAAACGGTATTATCCGTGATGGTGTTTTCATTAGAATAGGCAAGAGTTATACCTACATCAGTTTCACTTATGTGTTGATCTTCTATTGTCACACCCGTACTGTTGACCAAAATTATCTGCCCAGCATCATCTGGAACTGTATCATCTGACTCTTCGACCCAATAATATATCGGATCTTCATTGACTGTGTTTGACTCGTCAATGGTGTGGCTGTCCCAATTCTCCATTTCATCTCCTTCAAACCAAATGCCGTCATCGATCATCTCATTGTCTTCGAACTCGTTTCCTATCGTGTCTCGCAGTATGATCCCAAATTCTCCATTGTAGGATACCTCGTTGTTCAAGAAGTCGTTGTAATCGGAGGCTTCTACAAGCATCCCAATATCTTCACTTTCTGATATAGTGTTGTTTTCGAAACTATTGGAATCAGAATTTTCTATATAAATGCCGTGTCCATCATTCCATCCCTCACCTTCGTTCTCTGAAACATTGTTATTTATCACTAGATTTTCCTGTGAATTCACCATCCTGATTCCAAAATCGTTATTCGTTATCGGATCATTATCTCTTATCTCTCCATTTGTAGTATTGTAAATATAGATACCACTGTTTTCGTAATAAGGTTCGTCATCACCTCTTGCACTGTGAATATAGTTCTCACGTATTATAAAATGATCAGTTACATTACCCATGAAAATACCGTAACCGTAGCCATCACCGTCTAGTTCATAATTTTCGATTATGTAAGGATCTTCCTCAGATCCGTCTCCAGGCCAGTTGTGTTCATCGGCAGCATCCTCAAGATCATCGTCGTCATCTATCCTTATTGGAGAGATCTCTTCATATTCCTCAGAACCTACTTTTTCCAGAGACTCACTATCCATTTCGTTCTGATCGATACCAAGTTCTTCCTCGATAGAAGGTTGGGACGTATCTAAATCAACTATAGCTCCGGCAGCTACTGAAAATAATGATATCACTAGTAGAGTTGCTATCACCATACTCAAAACATAGTGGCTTTTCTTCATCATATTCTCATCAAAAAAAGTATTTCGGTGATATATCAATGTTGGTCACACATGTGTACTAGGGTCTTTAATGTGTATTGTGGGCAAGATATAAGAATAAGCTTCTGAATATACATGTAAGAGGCCCATGGAACCAAAGATAGAACATAGAGTTCTCCTTCATCTGGGGAGTTATGAACAAGATCAATATGAGGGAAGACAGGCGAAGTATGATATTTCTCAAAAAGGGATCGCAGAAAAAGTAAAGGGTAGTCGTAGTCATATCAGTAGAATTCTTAGAAAGATGATGGATGAAGGATTAGTCAAAGAAAAAAAGATGTATGTAGAAAATACACAGAGTAGAAAAAGAAAGGTTTATTTCTTAACATCTAAAGGTAAAAAGAGAGAAAAAGAATTACGAGACACCCTTCAAGATCATAAATTCAAGATAAAAACTCCTGACATCAAAAAGAAAATCAACGGTAAAATGTTAGATCAATATATCGATGATCAAGACCCCTTGCTATATGCGCTTATAAATGTCAAAAATGATGTTTTAGATTTGACTGAAAAAAATAAAAAAGAAAAAAGTAGGTTTATAGATAGAAAAGATGAATTGAATTTTTTAATGGATCGACTAGATAATTGTAAAAAAGGAAATTGTATGACTGTTTTTTTAGAAGGAGAGGCGGGAACAGGTAAAACTACATTGGCAAGAGAATTCAAACAGAGTTTAGAAAATCACGATCTCATTTTTTTAGAAGGAAAAGCATACCGCGACACCTACGAACCCTACCTTCCTTTCAAAAAAGCGTTCAGTGGTTACATGGATGATAAATCCTCAATGCAGTGGATATTTGAGAGGGAAAAAATAAGTGATGAAAGGTTGATCAGGGAAAAAAAATCTTTTGATGTTGAACGGCGTTCGCGGTTCTTTGAATTTAGTAAAGAACTGAAAAGCTTGGCTGAGAATAAAGCGCTAGTTATCTTTTTTGATGATTTTCAGTGGTCTGATAAAGCTTCGATAACGCTTTTGAATTATTTGATTGATGATGTTTCAGAATATCCTGTCTTCTTCCTATGTGCGTTTAGACCCGAAGAAATCGATCAAAATCATCCTCTAGATGAAATGTTGAAAGGACTCAAAAGGAGACATCAATACGAAAAAATAGTCCTTGATACCTTTAAGTGGGAACATACTAAGGAATTAGTAGCTTCTCTTCTGAATTCTCAAGAACTTCCTTCTGACTTCATCACCCCTATATACTCGTTATCTGGTGGAAATCCTCTTTTCATAAAAGAGTTCATCAAATTATTGGATGATGAGAAAAAATTACCGATAAGCCTAAATGATTATCCGACTGATCCAAAAGATTTGGATATTCCTGAAGTCATTGAGGAAGTGATAAAAAGGAGATTAAATTTCCGTCTTTCTGAAAAGGCTAGAAAGATTTGCGCTATAGGATGTGTGATCGGTATTGAGGTTCCTTTTGAGTTGCTGGAACAGGTATCGGAGGTAAAAGAAAGAGAGCTTTTAGATATCATTCACGAACTATTGGATCAAAATATATGGAAAGAGATACCTGAGAAAGATTGTTTTATTTTTACACACAACATTGTTAATGAGGTGGTTTATAATGACATACCTCATTTCAAAAGAAAAAGACTCCACAGCCTGGTTGCCAAAAAGATAGAAGAGTTCTCCGGGGAAGGGGATGTCGAAAACTATTATTATCTAGGTTATCAATTTGAAAAAGCTGAAAACACAGAAAAAGCTGTAGATTATTACTATCAAGCGGGTAAAGAAGCCGAGAAAGTCTACGGCCACGATAATGCAATAAAGATCTATGAAAAGGCTCTGTCTCTTTGTGATGATGAACTGGACGAACCATCTATACTTTATAGGTTAGGAGAAGTCAATAAGATTGTGGGGAATTTCGGTAGAGCAGTTGATATCTTCGATAGACTTTGTAACGAATCTGATGATGAAAAAATCAAAATTAAGAGCTTTGCTGAGATGAGTAAAATTCACTCTAGATTAGGTAGGTATGATGATGCACTAGATGTGGTCAATGAAGGACTTAAATTAGGAGTCGATGAGTCTGACTTAGAATGTAAGTTATTGGATGCTAAAGGTAATGTTCTCTTCAGAAAAGGAGATCATGAAGAAGCAAAAAAAATATTTGAGAAACAGAGGGAGATAGCAAAAAAAATAGATGATAAAAGAATATTATCCCAAGCACTTCATAATCTTGGCAATCTCAATATCAAAAAGGGAAATTATCAGCGAGCCAAGAAAAATATGAAAAAGGCGATAGATTTTTGGAAGGAGGTTGAAGACTATTCTGGACTTTGGAAATCGACGGTTAATCTAGGGAGCATATATTATTACGAAAGCGAATTGGATAAAGCCTTGAATTATTATAAAAAAAGTTTCAAGATAAAGAAAGAATTAGGGGCTAAAAAAGGATTAGACGGTATTCTGAACAACATCGCACTAATCTACCATTCAATTGGACGTATAGATAAAGCTTTAGAATATCACGAAAAAAGTCTAGACATGAGAAAAAAGATAGGTGATAGGTCGGGGATAGCCAACTCATTCAACAATATAGGCAGTGTATACGAAGACATGGGAGAATTAGATAAAGCATTAGACTACTACGAAAAAGGACTCGTCCTTAGAAGAGAAATCGAGGACAAAACCAGTCTCGGTACTTCACTACACAACATTGGTTGGATTTATCATCTTAAGTCTGATCGCGAAAAAGCCGAGCGCTATTACAATAAAAGTTTAAAAATGGAAAAAGAGATCAACAACAAGATTGGAATAATCCACACAAAAAATAGTCTAGCCGAATTGTATATGGATAAAAACAAGCTAGATATGGCTTTACAAGCCGCCCAAGAGGCTCTTGAGCTGAGTGAAAAAATCGGAGCTAAAAAAGAAAAAGGTATAAGCCATAAAATTTTAGGTAAAATATACAAGGAAGAGCGTGAGGTGGAAAAGGCGGAAAAAGAATTACAAAAAGCCAAAGATATAATCAGTGATATAAAAGATAATGTTGAATACTATAAGTTGTTATATGAGCTAGGGATTTTTAAAATAAAAACAGATAAAAAAAGAGAGGCAAAAGATTATTTAGACTCAGCTTTAGATTATTTCGATTCCCATGATATAAATCTTTGGAAAAAAAGGTGTCAGGAGGCTAGTGAACTCTTATATGATTGATCATCATCGATATATCTAGGATGTCTTTTTTTCAGATTTACATACATTCCATCCTTTTAACCCTGCCATATATCAAAAAGTTGGTTATTATGAAAATCAGAATAAATCAACAATATATATTAGATATTTTAATTTTCTATCGCTTTGACCATGAACAGGCATGGATTCTCTTCATCCCAAAGACTTTCGAACTCCTCTAGAGGGACGAATCCGACAGCTCTGTAAAAATCCCTGGTCTTGTCGTAGGGCTCATCGTCCTCACGTGAAGGACCCAGGGTCTTGACTGTCAAGTACTTTTTCCCCTTGTCCGAAAGATATGTTTCCACTTTTTCCATCAATTTTTTACCTATGCCATTCCTGTGTAATTCTTCCACCAGGCCAATAACGTAGAGCTCGGAAGTGAATTCATTGTGCTCCTTCAACGAGGCGAAACCGACTGGTATGTTTCCGATCTTGACAGATAAAAAGTACTTGTCCCGGACTACTTTAACGAAATCTTTGACTGCTCTTTCTATTCCGAAATACTGGGGTAGTGATCTCAGCACCGTTTCACATATATCACTCTTGATATCTTTTTCATCCACTTCTTCAAATTCGATGAAGTGTTCAAATATATCGTCATCGACCTTTTGATGCATCTCCTGGCACTTTCCGATCCATTTTTCTTTGAAAGTTTCTTCCTTGACTATCCTGTTTTTCAGATCCGATATCTCTTCGATGCCTTCTTTCTCACACCAATCCACGCAGATCAGATATTCGAGCCAATCTAGCTCTTCTTCCTCCCGCTGAACCTTTATCTTTTCTCTTCCCTTCTTCATGAGTGTGAACGCTCTGTGGTGGCCGTCAGTGAAGAAGAGTCTGTCCCCGATCTCTTTCACTGGGAGGGGCTCCAGTTCTTTATCGGACTCTTTCAGGCTCTGCAGCCGATCCGAACTCAAGTAAAGCTCACTGGGCTGGATCTCAGTTAAGTTTATCTCTTCGGTTTTGCCGTCCATAGACAGATCAAGAAGTTTTAGCTAAATATAATTGTTGCGTGGGTACCTTGGTGAAGTCTCCCAACAACGTCTAAATAGTCCTTTCAGCCTTTTTTGACTGACATGGTAAAAGGTAAGATATTCGATATGAAGGACTTCGCGGTCCACGACGGTCCCGGTATCAGGACCACTGTTTTCTTCAAAGGCTGTCCTTTTCGATGCTGGTGGTGTCATAATCCAGAAGGGATCGAGAAGAAGGATGAACTCTTTTTCTACCGAGCTAGATGCATCGATTGTGGAAGGTGTTCAGAAGTTTGTTCCAAAGATGCAGTCTCTGAATCGGAAGAAGGGGTACAGATCGACAGGAAGAGATGTGAGGTTTGCGGCAGGTGCGCCGAGGTCTGCCCCAGCGAAGCTTTAAAGATCACAGGAAGAGAGGTCTCAGTTGAGGATATCTTCAAAGAGATCGATCGATCAACGCTATTTCATGATACCTCTGGAGGAGGCATAACTCTATCCGGAGGAGAGCCCTTTTTCCAATACGATCTCATGGAAGGCTTGGTAGAAAGGTGTGATGCAGAAGGTATTCACGTCGCGGTAGACACCTCGGGTCATGTCGATCCAGAGAAGTTTGAATCGATGATAGATAAGATAGATCTTTTCCTATACGACCTGAAGTTCATAGATGAAGAGCTGCACGAAAAGTACACCGGTCTTACCAATAAAAATGTGCTAAAAAATCTACAGACTCTTTTGGATCATGATAACGAGGTATGGATAAGGATACCGCTGATACCTGAGATAACCGCTACAGATGAGAATATAGGTTCTATCATCGAGTTTTTGTCGCAGTTCAAGGGCGTTAAAGAGATACACCTGCTGCCTTACCACGGTGTAAAAGAAAAATATAATAGACTTGGAAAGGAATATAAGTTGGAAGTAAAAAATATCTCCCGTCAAAGGTTTGAAAGTGTTAGAAAGAGATTTGAGGACGAAGGTTATGATGTCAAAGAAGGTGGATGATTTGGAAGGAGAAAGGTTGGATATTAAAGAAGAGATGGAAGAGAGAAGATCCTCCATAGCTCCGATAAACGATAGGATCAAAAGATTGAGAGATGAAAGCGTTGAGAGGGAGGTCGAGATCTCCACTGAAAGAGCGGAACTGATTACCGAATTTTATAGAGAAGTGCTCTCAGAAGAGGATCCTGCCCCTATACAGAGAGCTTTAGCGTTTAAATATATGATGGATAATGTCAGTCTTCCTGTGGAAAAAGGTCAACTCATCGTCGGGATAAGGGGTACAGGTCCAAAAGAAGTTCCCACCTATCCTGAAGTCTGCTGCCATGATAAAGAAGATCTTGACATTTTAGATTCTAGGGAAAAGAATCCATACAGGATCGACGAAGAAGAAAAGAAGGAGTACCAGGAAGAGATACACAGTTATTGGAAGGAGAAAACGATAAGAGAGAAGATATTCGACAGCGTGAGCGAAGAATGGAAAAAAGCCTACGAGGCCGGTGTCTTCACGGAATTCATGGAACAGCGTGCCCCGGGACACACCGCCGGTGGCTCAATGATATTCGATAAAGGATTAAAAGATATCGTTTCCAAAATAGAGGAGAAGATGGAGGAAGTAGAAGATCGTAAAAAGTTGAATGAATTGGAAGGGATGAAGATAGCTGCGGACGCGATGATCGCCTATGCAGAGCGATATTCCGAGAAGTTGAAGAGGATGGCGGAAGATGAAGAAGATGAAGAGCGAAAAGCGGAGCTGGAAAAGATGGCTTCGATATGTTCAAAAGTTCCCGCTGAAGCTCCAAGCACTTTTTGGGAGGCTCTGCAGCACTACTGGTTCGTACATGTCGGCATCACAACGGAATCCAATCCCTGGGATTCCTTCAATCCTGGACGTTTAGATCAGCACCTTCACCCGTTCTATGAAGAAGGAGATCTGTCTAGAGAAGAGGCCAAAGAACTGCTGGAAGCTTTTTGGCTAAAATTCAACAATCAACCCGCACCTCCAAAAGTCGGCGTTACCGCCCAGGAGAGCAATACTTACAATGATTTTACCAAGATAAATATAGGTGGTGTATGGAAGGATGGACGCTCCGGTGTGAACGAAGTCTCCTACCTACTGCTGGAGACCTTGGATGATATGCGGACCCTTCAGCCGAACACCGCTGTCCTTATCAGCAAGAAGGTTCCGGATAGATTTCTATATGATGCTTTAGAGGTGGTGGAGCCGGGGTTCGGCGAACCTCCGTTTTTCAACCAGGACGAGATGATAAAGATACTGCTGAGGCAGGGTAAGTCTATTGAAGATGCCAGATGTGGAGGAGTGAGCGGCTGCGTTGAAACGGGAGCCTTCGGCAAAGAATGTTACATCCTTACGGGTTATTTCAACCTAGCAAAAGTTTTTGAGATCACACTTAACGGTGGCGTCGATCCTAGTAACGGCGAGAAGATAGGACCCGAAACCAGCGCTTCTGGTGATTTTGAAACCTTCGATGAGCTTTGGAAAGCGTTTGAAAAACAGCTAAAATACTTCATCAGGATAAAACAGGAAGGCAACGACATAGTCGAAAAGATATATGATGATGAGCTGCCAGTACCTTTCTTATCACTCTGGATAGAGGACTGCGTAGAAGATGGAATAGATTACAACAGCGGTGGTGCACGCTACAACACTCAATATTTACAGGTCGTCGGTTTGGGAACTATAACTGATTCTCTCTCCTCCATAAAACACAACGTTTTCGAAGAGGAGAGATTCGATATGAAAGAGATTTTGGAAGGTTTAGGCAATGATTTCCAGGATCGTGAGGAGATGAGACAGATCTTCCTAAATAAAACTCCTAGATACGGGAACGACTGTGATTTTGCAGACGATATCGCGAAGCGAGTGTTGGAAAGATGTATAGATATAGTGGAAGACTACGACAAGACTCCGGTGAGAAAGGCTTCACGAAGGGTCTACGGTTTACCCACCACAGTCCACGTCTACTTCGGAAGCGTGTGTGGGGCGACTCCGGACGGTAGAAAAGCTGGTAAACCATTATCTGAGGGTATATCACCTGTCCAGGGAGCCGATAGGAAGGGGATCGGTGCAGTGTTCCGCTCAGTGGGAAAACTAGATCATGTGATATCTGGAGGAACTCTTTTGAATCAAAAGCTCTCACCTGATCTGGTTCAGGACATAGCGACTAGAGAAAAGCTCGGTCAACTGATGAGAGGTTACTTCAAGATGGACGCTCATCATGTACAGTACAACGTGGTCAGTGCCGACCTGTTGAGAGAAGCTCAGGGGAAACCTGAAGATTTCAGAGATCTGATGGTGAGGGTAGCGGGTTACAGTGATTATTTTGTTAACTTGCCCGAAGGACTTCAGGAAGAGATAATCGAGAGAACGGAACAGGATGAGTTCTGATCAATGGATACGATGCTAAATTTTAGATGTAGGGATAACATGGATGAGAAAAGATTGGTGGAAAAAACGGATCAGCCCAGGACGGTGAAAAGCATCAAAAAAGACCTTTTAGATGGTGGGATCGATAGAGATGGGGATCTATTAGTTCATTCTTCCTTGAGTTCTATCGGTTGGGTCTGCGGGGGAGAAGTGGCTGTCATCCAAGCTTTCCTAGAAGCGATCTCTTCCGGCACCCTCGTGATGCCCACTTTTTCTGGTGGTCATTCTGATCCGTCGAGCTGGGAAAATCCTCCCGTGCCTGAGTCTTGGTGGAAAACGATCAGAGAAGAGATGCCCGCTTTCGATCCTGAGATAACACCTGTGGGAAGCGTCGGGAAGATACCGGAAGTATTCAGAAAATGGCCCGGAGTAAAAAGGAGCTATCACCCAGTGGTATCTTTCGCGGCTAAAGGTCCTAACGCTGAACTGATCGTCGAGGATCACCCTCTTGATTTTCCTTTAGGGAAGGACTCTCCACTCCAGCTGCTTTACGATCTAGATGCATATGTACTCTTGGTAGGAGTGGGTTACGATAGGAATACGTGTTTCCATCTCGGTGAGAACCTAGCGCCGGATTCTAAGGAGCGTACAGAAGGAAGTCCTGTTAAGGAAAACGGTAAAAGAGTTTGGAAAGAGTATAAAGACATCGAATACAGGGATGATCTGTTCGAAAAGATAGGCAAAAAGTTTGAAGAAGAATTTGAAGTAGAAAGATTAAGCATAGGATCAGCTGAATGCAGATACTTTTCTCTGAAAGATGCTGTCGACTTTTCCACAGAATGGTTCACTGATTTCAGAGGTTGAAAGATCACGGTGCCTTCCGGTAAGGGATTCGAAGGCTAACTTGATTAACGATCGGTTCGTTCTTCCTCCGTTTCTTTCGATTCTCCTTTCCCGCTCAAAAGCATGGCTATTATCACGATTATTATCAGAACTATCAGCACTGCCCCTACATAAGGCAGCCAGTCGGGATCTTCTTCTACCTCTAAACCTTGAGCTTCGATCTGCCGCTCTCTATCTAGTTCCTGCAGCATCGGATAACCATCGTCTGTAGCGTCATCGTCATCTTCTTCAACGGTCTCCCATGTATCTTCAAAATCGAAACCTTCGAGGTTATCTTGAGCGGATTCTCCCTGAATCTCCTCTGTATTCAGACCTGTACCTCCGATCGATTCGTTCTGTCCGGTTTTATCTAAATCCCAGTAGGAATCTACAACTCCGCTTTCATCATCTGGATTATAGACCTCTTCCGCCACCAGGCCGGTCACGTTTTCTTCTCCTGTGATCTCGCCTGCGGCAAAACTACTGTTGACCCATGCCTCATTTGTATGTTGGTAATTCAGTCTCCCCACCAGTCCTCCAACTGTGTCGTTACCTTCTACAGAGCTGAGAGAGTAGCAATTCTCTATCGTTCCTTGCCAAACCACTCCGACAAGACCACCGATTCGAGATCCTCCTGAAACATCTCCAGTAGCGTATGAATGTTCGATAACTCCCCTTAAAGAAGCTGCGAGGCCGCCTATATGTCCTTCACCCGAAACATCACCGGTAGCGTATGAATAGGTTATCTCCGCATCTCCCCCGTATCCTATAAGACCTCCTGCGCTTCCTTCACCTGAAACATCACCAGTAGCGTACGATCTAGTTACGGTAGAGAATGCATATCCACCATTACCGACAAGACCTCCCAATACACAGCGCCCTTCAACATCACCTGTTGCATAAGAATTATCGATGTGACCACCATTGAAGCCTACCAATCCTCCTGCGGCAATAGTAGGATCTCCTATAGAGTCATATCCTGTAACTTGGGCACTAGAAGAGGAGTTCTCAACCGTTCCGACATTATAATGGACCAATCCTCCGACCATCCATTTTGCTCTTATCTCTCCCCCAGAGTGACAATCCGAGATCATCCCTGAATTCCGTGCCGCTAAAGCGCCTACTCCAGCTTCTCCCTCTATATCAACGTCTTTGATCTCTAGATCTACTACCTCAGCACCTTCATCTAAAGTCAAAAATAATCCAACGGGTTCTTCGGGTCTATCGATATAAAGATCTCTTATCTCATGGCCGTTTCCGTCAAAGGTACCGTTGAATCCGTCATTTCGATACTCACCTATCGGGTTCCAACCCAAAGTCTCGCCTTCTTCTTTTTCAGTCTCAACCCAGTGTCGAGTTTCCTCGAAATGTCCTTCACTTTCGTGAGGTATCGTGCAGTAGTAGGTCTTCGGCTCGTAAAGTTCATAGGTGTATTCTATCCTCACATAAGACAATTCTGTATCTTGTAGTACCCTGACCTTGCCTTCGTCAAAATCTTCTTCTTCCCACCTCAACGATTCTCTTGTTCTCATACAGATGACGTCGATCACTTCACCGATAGGATACCTATCCACCTCTATCACTTCTCCAGCCTCAACCGGCCTATCAGATACACTCTCATCTGGTAAATAATCGACCTATACGATATCGTTTGCTTCATAAGATTCATTTTCTTCCCATTTCCCTCTATCATTCAGCTCGTTAGCATCTTCTGAAGCTAGTTCGTCATAACCATCAGAATCTTCATCTAGATCGTTCATCAGGGTATAATTCGCTTCTAAATCATCCCGTACATCGTCAAGATCGTACCAGTCCTCGATCTCTTGGATTTCCTCATTTTCAACATCATCTTCTCGATACTCTATTTCATCCCGATCTTCGGTATTTTCTTCTCCAGATACCTCAACATTCGTGATACCCATCACGAATACACTGCACACTAATAGGAACACTACAGCCAAACTCAACCATCTTCCCTTTCTCATATTTCTCCCTCTATTGATTAGAGATCGAAGGATAATAATGAAGGAAGTATAAATATATTTTTCAAACTCTTTTATTTTGCCACTCCAATAGTGGATGATGGAAGATTTAAATAGCGCAAAAAAGATTTTGAGATATGAACATAAATATAATGTCGATATTCGTTATCGGCATAATTGAGATAGTTCTTTCCATCCCATTGATCCTGGAAAAAGTACCTCCCAATTGGCTCTACGGCTTCCGGACTCGAAAAACGGTGAGGGGAGGAGAGAAAACTTGGTATGAAGCTAACAAGTTTGCCGGGAAGTCTTTGAGCGTAGCGGGGATATTAACCGCACTGGGAGGAGGGGTTCTTCTCTGGATGGAACCGATGATAACTTCTCAGGCATTAGAGCGGGCCTAATTGATCATCATTTTATCGACGCTTTTCGTTTCTCTGGTCGCGGATTTCCTCCATCTGAGAAAACTGTGATCAGAATAAAGTGCTCCTTTCGCTTCAACGGACCCGCTCAAGCTCGGAATCCGTTCTCATTCACTGCTCATCTTTTTAGCTATCTTTGCTACGTGTTCTCCCTGATATCTTGCACCCTCGAGCTCGTTCTCCGAGGGCGTCCTTTCACCTTCGGGACCCGCTATAGTAGAAGCGCCGTAGGGACCTCCTCCTGATATCTCTTCGGATTCAAATAATCCTTCGTAGGAATACGGAAGACCTACGATCACCATCCCATGGTGGAGCAGAGTGGTGTAAAAACTCAAGATGGTCGATTCTTGTCCACCGTGCTGTGTCGCTGTAGAGGTAAAAACACTACCAACGACTCCGACCAGTTCGCCGTTGGACCACAGCTCACCTGTTTGGTCCAAAAAATTTCTCATCTGTCCGGTCATATCTCCATATCGCGTGGGTGTGCCGAAGATTATAGCATCTTTGCCCTTCAGATCTTCAATATCTGCCACAGGTATATGTTCAAATCTTTCTTGTGCTTTTTTAGCACCTATTTCTTCTAAAGTTTCGTCCGATATGGTCTCTTCTACCTTCATCAATTCAACTTCGGAACCTTTTACCCTTCTTGCTCCTTCGGCAACAGCTTCTGCCATCTGATAAGTATGTCCATACATCGAATGGAACAATATCAGTATATCCATTTTTTTCACCTTAAGTATAGATATATCTTTGTTCCTTTAAATATTTGTCCCTTTAACAAATAGATCGACCGATACACTTAACAAATATAACTCCATTATATATCAACGGTGAAAATATGGCAAGATCTGAGATGGCTACTTTTGAGGTTGAAGTAGAGAAAAAAGAAGGTATGGAATGTGAAGCAAAGATGAGAGATTTTGATCTCACGATGGACGAACCAAAGAAACTTGGAGGAACTAATAAAGGCCCGAACCCCGTAGAAGTACTTTTGAGTTCTTTAGGTGGTTGTTTGAGTATAGTAGGAGAGGCCGTCTCTAACGAGATGGACCTGAAACTGGAAGATTTTGAATTAGATATAGAAGGTGATCTTGATCCAAGGGGTTTTATGGGCACTGCGGATGTTCCAGCCGGTTTACAGGAGATCAGGGTCAAGGTAAATAAAATAAATGGCATCCCTGAAGAGAAGATGGATGAATTCTTTGAAAAGATACAAAAAAGATGTCCGATAGAAGATACATTGGGGAGAAAAATAGAGGTCCAGATTGAAAAGTGAATACCTCCTACGCTTAACGAGAATATAACGGCAAAATATTAATCATACTTTCTACAATAAGAAATCTAATGGGGTTTCGATAATTTTGTCCGAAGAAGAAAAGCTTATGCTGTTCTATGGTAGGGAATGTCCAGAGTGCGATAGAGCTATCGAACGGCTGGAAAGATTGGAGGAGGAAGAAGGTATAAAGGTCAGCAAGTACGAGGTGTGGCATGACTCCAATAACCAATCGAAGATGATGAAATATGCGGAGGAAAGATGTATCGGTGTTCCTTTTCTTTTCAATAAAGAAACCAAGCAGTACATATGTGGAGAGAGCAACTACGAACGCATAAAGAGATTGGCTGAAGGGAAAGAGATCAAGGAGGATTGACTATGGATTTAGAAGAACACGAACCATCCTCTCCAAAGATGCACCAGGTTTTGGATGAAGAAGGGGAATTGATAGGAGAAGAACCAGACATAGAAGATGACACTTTGAAAGACATGTATTGGTGGATGTTCTATGCCAGAAAAGCGGACGAAAAGGCGCTGAAATTACAGAGGCAGGGTCGGATGGGAACATTCGCTCCCATCAAAGGCCAAGAAGCTGCCCAGGTAGGCGCCTCTACCGCGATGAAAGACGATGACTGGTTCGTCCCGGCTTTCAGGGAGCTTGGTGCCTACCTCCAAAGAGACGTTGCGCTGGAACAGAATTACAAGTATTTTATGGGGGATGCAAGAGGAAATGAGATCCCTGGAGACGTGAACAATCTACCGATAGCGGTTCCCGTTTCTACACAGATACCTCACGCTGTCGGTCTAGCCTGGGGTATAAAAAGAGATGGAGGCGGAAAGGCGGTTTTAACAGTATTTGGAGACGGCGCTACTTCTGAAGGGGATTTTCACGAAGGTTTGAATTTTGCCGGTGTGTTGAACGTCCCAGCGGTGTTTTTCTGTCAAAACAATCAGTGGGCTATCAGCGTACCGTTCGAGAAGCAGACCAATTCCGAGACGATCGCACAAAAAGCACATGCCTACGGTTTCCCCGGAGTCTTTGTCGACGGTAACGATGTCTTAGCGGTGCATGAAGTCACTAAGAAAGCTCTTCAAAGAGCTCGTGAGGAAGAAGTTCCCACCCTCATAGAAGCACTCACCTACCGTTTGAGTATGCATACCACCGCCGATGATCCGACTAGATACAGGAGTGAAGAGGAACTCAAAGAGTGGGAAGAAAAAGATCCGATAAAAAGGTTCAGGATATATCTAGAGAAAAAAGGTATCTGGACCGAAGATTGGCAGCAAGAACTGGAAAAAAAAGCTGAAGATAAGATAAAGGAGGCGGTCGATGCCGCAGAGAACATCGAAGATCCCGATCCTGAAGAGATGTTCAAGTACATGTTCGAAGTTCTTCCAGAGGATCTAAAAAGCCAGATGGAATATCTTAAGAGGAGCTTGAGAGAGAAAGAGATAGAAGAGGAAAAGGTCGAGATCGAGGGGGGATTCCCATGAGCGAGATGAATATCGTCGATGCCGTTAACGACGCGCTGCATCTGGAGATGGAAAAGGATGAAGATGTGATGATCTTAGGTGAGGACGTGGGCGAAAATGAAGGTGTATTCAGAGTCACTGAGGGCTTACTGGAAAAGTTCGGTGAAGAAAGAGTCAGAGACACCCCGCTCGCCGAATCTGGTATAGTAGGAGTCTCTATCGGATTGGGACTTTACGGTATGAAGCCCGTGGCTGAGATACAGTTCATGGGATTCATGTGGCCGGCTTTAGATCAGTTGAGCTCACATGCTTCCCGGTATAGGAATCGGAGCCAAGGACAATTGAACGTTCCCATGGTCTTGAGAGCCCCCTACGGAGGCGGAGTAAAGGCCTTAGAACATCACTCAGAGAGTTTCGAGAGCGTACTCGCGCATATCCCTGGTCTCAAGGTGGTTATACCGTCGACTCCCAAGGATGCGAAAGGTCTGATGATCTCCAGTATAAGGGATCCAGATCCCGTAGTCTTTTTGGAACCTAAAAAACTGTACCGGGCATTCAAACAGGATGTTCCAGACGGTGAACTTGTCGAAGAGATCGGTGAGGCCAGGGTGGTAAAAGAAGGAGAAGATATCACATTGGTTGGTTGGGGTGCTATGGTCCCGAAGATGGTCAAAGCTGCGGACCACGCCGCTAAAGAAAATATCTCTGTCGAAGTGGTCGATCTCCGCACTATCTACCCTTATGATGAGGAGACAGTTCATGATTCGATCCGAAAGACTGGAAGATTGTTGGTGGTTCAGGAAGCCCACAGAACAGGGGGTTTTGCTTCGGAGATAATCGCTAGAGCAGCAGACAAAGAACTCCTCAGTTTGAAGGCTCCTCCAAAACGCTCAACAGGTTTCGATGTTCCCTTCCCACTTTATAAGATGGAAGACTGGGCTATACCAGATGTCGATAGGATCGTAAAGAAGATAAGGAGGTTGATAGAGTGGTAGACTTTTTTAGATTGCCTGATCTTGGAGAAGGTATAACTGAAGGAACTATCATCGAATTGAATATAGAAGAAAAGGATACAGTAGAGGAAGATGAGGATATAGGCAAAGTTGAGACCGACAAAGCACTCGTCGATATGTCATCACCCTATTCAGGCACGGTCCTAAAACTGCCTGTATCTGAAGGCGAGGAGGTAAAAGTCGGACAAGTGATCATGGTGGTCGGAGAGGAAGGAGAAGAGATACCTGAAGAGGAGATGGAAAAAGAAGAAGTGGAAAAGTCAGAAGAACCTGCTAAACCCAAGCCTAAGGATCGAGGTGAGGAGATAAAAGCAACACCTAGAGTAAGAAAGATGGCGGAGGAAAGAGGGATCGAGCTTACCGACATCGAAGGCAGTGGACCGGACGGCAGGATAACGGAGGATGATCTAGAGAAGTCTGAAAAAGAAGAAAAACCAGCTAGGGTCCAACTGAAGCATGATTTCTATGGAGATATAGAGCACGTGGAGTACAAAGGTGTTAGAAAAACCATCGGCGATAAGATGTCGGAGGCGAAGTTCGATGCGCCTCACGCGACATCCATGGACGAAGCCGATGTGACCGAACTCTGGGAGCTGAGAGAAGAACTGAAGGAAGAGAGTGGGTCAGGATTGAGCTTTTTACCTCTGATCGTGAAAGCTACTATCGAAACTTTGAAAGAAAATCCACTGTTGAATTCTGAACTCGTAGAAGAGCACGAGGATATCATCGTCAAGAAGTATTACAACATGGGGATAGCTGTTGCCACGGATAACGGCCTTATGGTTCCAGTTATAAAGCGAGCCGGACTAAAAGACGTTTTCGAGATCTACGATGAGTTAGTTGAGCTCGTTGAAAACGCTAGAGATAGGACGATTGATCTGGCGGACCTTCAAGGAAGTACTTTCTCGATAACCAATTACGGTTCTATCGGCGGAACTTACGGCGTACCTATAATAAATCCACCCAATGTTGCGGTACTAGGCACTGGAAAGATAAGAGAACTTCCCAGGGTGGTAGACGACGAGATCGTACCTAGAAAAGTGATGCAGTTGAGTGTTTCATTCGATCATAGGGTCATAGATGGGGCGGAAGTCGCAGAGTTCATGAATACTCTGATAGGATATCTCGAGGATCCGGAAAAGATCCCATTGGACTAGGGATCAAGGTTCCAAACCTCTTTTTCATATTTTTCTTTCACTAGTCTTTGAGCCTTTTCCAGTTCTGTTTCGCTCAATTCTTGGGTAAAATATTCCCTATTCTTTAGGAAGCTGTTCTCGATCCGTTCGAAGAATTTTGAGAAAGAAAAATCCTTGAATCTCTTTACTCCGGCAACCGATGAGATGTTTGAAGATATATATCTATCATCTGATGTGTTCTTTTTCAGTACGGAGAACATCTCCTCTTCATCAGGAGTGTAAAGGACGGTACCGTGTTGAACGATACATTCACTTGAGATCTTTTGGGCCGATCCCGAGACCTTCTTGTTGGAAACGGTGACGCTGTTAGGAGGGGTGAAAGCAGCTTTTATGCCCATCTTTCTCAAAGCTTCGACCAATTCGCTGCAGATGTTCCTGTAGATAGAGGTGATATCTGCAGGAAAAAGAGTCCGAGGAGCTATCACGCTGTAAACTATCTCGTCTTCGGGAGCATGATACATGGCACCGCCTCCACTGGGCCTCCTTATCACCTTTATGTTCGAGCTCCTGCAAAATTCTAAATCCACTTCATTCTCTATCTTTTGAGACCTACCGATGGTGACCGCTTTTTCCTTCCAACTCCAGAAGCGGAGAAGAGGTGCTCCGTTTTCGGAAACCCAGTCCATGAGCACTTCTTCAAGGGCCATCTCCGTGTGAGGATCTAACTTTGTTAAAGGGATGTATCTCCAATTCATCCTTATTCAAGAGCGCTCTTATCGGTAAAAAAATTTGGTGATGATTTTGATTACATCAGCGGGTAGATATACGTGTGACCTCTTCGCCTACCTATCCGGTTAGGTAAAGAGGGTAGCAATACTCGCTAAATCCAAGATTTTGGAAGGTTACTTCTTGGGTGAAGAGTTAAGGTCTTTAAGGAACAATTATCAAACCTTTATTCTTACTTGAATATTGATCAAAGAGCAAAAATATTACTATCCCTTTTTTAATAGTACTTTTAGAGAGCGTCCCGTCACCTTCCCCTCCATAAATTAATATTAAGAAAGGGTTCTTCTTGCCGTGATCAAATAAAGATGAGTGCTATTTTATTTATAAATAAAAGAGTATCCAATTATATTATTTTGAGAGGAAGTTTTTCTTTGATACTCCAATTCTTTTCTCAGTTCATAATATTGAATTTCTTGTTTTAAAATTTTGTTCAAAATTTGACTAGACAATACTACGTTCTTTCTCTTGTGGAAAACTCTGTTCGCACCAAGGTCTAAAGCTCTTAACATCACTCTATCGTTCATTTTATCCATCAAAAGGATGTATGGTATATCTAATCCTCTTTCTTTTCTAACTTCTTTTAATAATTCTAGGTCATCCCCACTCTCTATGTTATAGGCCGATAATATGGCACAGAAGTTACTTTCATTTAATTTTTCTAATGCCTTATCTCTTGAAGTCGTCATGATTAGTTCGACATATTCACTCTCTTGCTCAATAACTCTTTTCACCTGTGTTGAAAAATCTAAATCCTGATCTATTAAAATTATTTTTCCAGTATTATTGATCGTCATTATCTCCTCCTCTTAAATAATATAAAGGAAAGGGGTTTTGGTATTCGTTCGTTTTAACAGGGGATCTATTCACTCCTTTGTTTGATCAGATTTTTCACTCGTGGTTGGATTTTTCTGTAAATTTTCTTTTTGCTGTGTCTCTGAAGTACTTCCGCCTTTTTTCTTCATGATAACAGCAAAAACTGCTATTATCACAGCAAGTATCGCTAGTATCAAGCCGACTATCCCCAGGTTGAAGGCTGTGCTTATATCTTCTTCGTGGTCTTCCTCTAGATCGTCTATTTCTGCCTCTAGTTTTTCTTTAAGGTCTTCAATTTCATTGTCGATATAAGTCTCTAGTTCTCCGATCTCATCATCGATGTAACTCTCTAAATCATTCAGTTCATCCTCTAGCTGTCCTTCTAGTTCAGATCGAAGTGTTTCAATTTCATCATCGACGTAACTCTCTAGTTCTCCGACCTCATCATCGACGTAACTCTCTAGTTCTTTCAGTTCTTCATCAACGTAAATTTCTAGATCATCCAATTTATCCACTAGATCATCTAGTTGTGTGTTTATAACGTCGATATCAGCGTTTATTTCAGTCAACTCATCCTCGATCATAGATATATTGTCATCAATGATATCTATAAGTTCCGTTTTGTTCTCATCTATAGCGTCTTCAAGTGCAGAAACGTTCTCTTCTAAAGCAGATTCTAGTCTATCGACTTCGGTGTGTAATTCATTTTCCAACTCACTTATATCTATCTCTAGTTGATCGGTCACATCTTCTAGATCATCTATCGCATCTCTGTTATTAGCTATTTCATCATCTAAATCCTCTATATCGTCCTGCATCTCCGGTATCTGTGGTAGATAGAGTGCATATACTTTGGTCTCATTCACATCACCGTCAGGATGTTCTGCTTTTACTTCGAATACATTCTGTCCTTCTAGCAGTATTGTTTCATATTCAAAGTTACCCTCTTCATCCACATCTATTTCTTGTCCACCTACATAAACGGATGAAACCTCATCTGTTTGTCCTTCAATAGTGAAATCTTCCTCGTAGATAAGGTTCTCCACTTTATCCTCAGGTGAAGTTATTTCTAGTTCTGCATCAGGCGTATCTATCGTAAATTCCAAAGTCTCAATGGCTTGGTTTCCAGCTTCGTCTATAGCCATCAAAGATAAAGTATAATCACCATCTTGCAGATTATCGAATATGTATGATTGTTCCTCATCCTCGTATGGAAGTTCTATCCATGCATAATTGTTCAATTGTAACTCATATCTTTTGATTCCTGAATAATCGTCTTCACCAGTCCATACAACTTCTATCCAATCTTGTTCGATGGTTTCTTTTTCCTCCGGTTCTATAATGTCTATGACTGGCTCTAAGGAATCATAAAGTACCATAACTGATGAAGTTTCTTGATTTCCTGCTAAATCAGTTGCTCTCACTTCTATAACATTATCTCCTTGTTCTAGACCGTTCATTCTGTATGATTGATTCATACCTACATTAATCCATTCTTCTTCATCTAGTCTTACTTCATAATGATCTATTCCTGTTATTTCGTCATACCCATACCATTCCACCTTGACTTCATCTTCGTTCTGTACTTGGTATAAATCAGGTCTAGTAATCTCTACAGTTGGAGATTGTGTATCTATCGTGAAATCTAAATCATCTATAGCTTGGTTTCCCGCTTGATCTGTTGCACGAACTTCAATGGTGTATTCTCCATTAAGTAGACCTTCAATCAAGACACTCGTCTGCCTGCCAATATTTTCCCAAGGAGATTCATCTCTAAGTCTTACTTCAAAATAGTCTATCCCTGACAACTCATCATAGCCGTCCCATGAAAATTTGACATCATTATAATCAAGTATATCTCCGTTTTCAGGGGTCGATAACTCTCCGTCATCTCCTTCACCTATGCCGATTATCTCAACTTCTGGTTTTTGATCATCGATGATAAATGTCCATATATCTGATTCTACCAAATAGTCTCCATCTTGTATATCGACGTACCATGAAAATTCTCCTTCCGGTAGTTTATCCCATTCAACTTTTACTCTCTCACCAGAATAGAGTTCTTCTACTTCTTCGATCAATTCATTAGTTTCTGCATCGTAAAAAGCTATATCCATAGGAGTTTCAGGATCTCCGTGACCTAAATCTACACTCAACTCAGTGCTTTCATGTTGTTTAAGTGGAGAAGCAGAACCATCCTCTGGCGCCGGGGAAACTGGTTGATAGGGGGCAATAGGTTCTTGAGCGGTAACTCCGACTTCTTCCTCGGTTCCATCCTCGGTTTCAGCCCTTACTGTGTACCACCAAGTTGTTTGATCTTCAGTCCCTGCTCCTTTGTCTATAAATGTGTAAACTTCTGAACCATCGGCGTGTAAACTTTCTATGGAGTACCCCAATTCACTCTCTTTTTCGGATCGATATATATTGTAGTGTGAAATCTGATTACTTTCTTGATTATCGTCTGGACTTGAGTCCCATGTTAATCTATTCTCAGAATGATATCTTTCACCGATCTGAGGGGTGGTAGCAGTCACTTCTATATCGTCTATTCTCCACCCTTCATGCCTGGCTTCCCAAGAATCTACTCCTGCACTGAAATTGAGATATATTGTTTCTCCAGCATATTCTCCCAAGTCAAATTTCACTTCTTCCCAGTTCGATGTGCCTGTCCAAGCCACTTCTCCAGCTAAAGGATTGTCAAACTCTTCTGATATACTATCAGGATATCCGAATGTGGGTTCTAATATCTCCCATTCTTCTGTATCGGTTGATATCCTTAAATTACCACCGTCATACCGGTGATCAAATTCTCTCCAATGTTGGAATGATAATTCTGCATCGATCGAATCTTCTGGTAGCTCTATAGAAGGTGTATTCAACCAACTTAGCCCACCATCTTCTACTTCTTGATATTCTCCATCTCCAAAGTCCCATGAATAGTTGCCGTGATAAGCACCGTGTTCTCGTACATCCCATTCATTGATACCCTCTGGATATTCTCCAGTTTCATAACCGTCTTCTGGCTCACCGTCATTTAAATCATCATAGAACAATACCTCATCTTCAAAGGAAATATGTTCTACAGATAGATTCTCCGGTGGTTCCAAAGCGATTATTTTGAATTGTTCACTGATCTCTTCTACGAACAACTCATGTTCATCTTCTAGATAAAGTCTTATCTTTGCATCATCTGAATGTTCTTCCGGCAACTGCCATTCAAAACTTTCATCGTCCCCATCTTCTTCGGCTATAAAATTCCAAGTCTCTCCTCCATCAGTGCTGTATTCTATTCTAACAGAATCAATCGTGCCATCTCCTTCAGTAGTATCCCATTCGATGGTTTGAGTAGAATGTGCTTTCCAAATATCGTTATATTCAGGAGATATGATGTCCACTGAAGGTGGATAGAATTCAGTTATTGTGATATAATCACTTATGTCTCCTCCTTCAGGTGGGTCAGGCAATTCAGGTCGGGGTTCAGCTCTTACCGGTATAGAACGTTCTCCTTCGCCTACTTCATTTTCTGCTGATATTTCGTATGTATATTCCTGCCAATTTTCTACTTCTGTGTCTGTATAATATGTACCATCTGTAGCTAGTTCCGGAGCCGCGGCAACGATCTTATCGTCGCCTCCACCACTATAAACTACTCCATCTGACTCATAAACCGCATTTATCGTACCTCTATGCTCCTCGTGCTTCCAAAGAATATCTTGTTCTTCAGTGTCGTAAGCTATAACGGTTTCATCAAAACCACCGCTGTAAACGATCCCATCTGACTCGACCACTGTCATAACAGTTGCATCATGTTCTTCGTGCTGCCAGAGAACTTCCTCTTCTTCATAATCGTAAGCTAGCACCGTATCATCCAATGAGGCACTGTAAACAACACCATCTGATTCATAAACCGCTTCCACCGTATCCGTATGCTCAACATGTTCCCAGAGCATACTACCGTTATCTGCATCTGCGGCTAGTACAGAATTATCTGTTGCTCCACTGTACACTACACCATCTGATACATGAAGGTCATAAATTAGACCTGCATGATGATCATGATCCCATAATACCTCTTCATCTTCACTGTCGTAAGCTATCACTCTTCCATCCAATGCACCACTATATACTACTCCATCTGCTTCGAATACTGAGCTAGGAATACTGTCATGTTCTTCATGCTGCCAGAGAACTTCCTCTTCTTCGTAGTCATAGGCGATTATAGTTTGATCAAAGGAAGCACTGTACACCACACCATCGGCTTCATAAACTGACATTACGGTTCCTCCATGTTCTTCATGTTTCCATAATACTTCTTCGTCTTCACTATCATAAGCCATCACAGTATCATCACCAGCACCACTGTAAACTACACCGTCAGACTCGACTACGGAAAAAACACCGAAATCATGTTCGCCATCTTGTATCCACAGTATCTCTTCTATGACTTCCGTTTGATCTATCTTCTCGTCGTCTCTATAGATATTATAATTGGTTATCGGTGATCCACCATCAGCAGGTTCATCCCAGTCCAAATGAACTTCACGATCTGAGACCGACACTGTTGGTTTTGATGGAGGTTGAGGTTCAGTTGGTGTCCCTAACGCGTGAAGTCTTTCATCATGTGAACCAAAGTATATAGTTCCGTCTTCATCTATCGCCGGACTTGTAAAGATGTCCTCACCGACTTCATATGTCCAAATCTCTTCACCTTCAGGTGTGATTGCATAAAGATTTCCGTCCAAAGAAGCATAATAAATGTTCCCTTCATCTCCGATAGCTCCCTCTCTTCTAACTTCAGATTCAGTTTCAAAACTCCAAAGTTCACTTCCATCAGCTGGATCAACGGCATAGATATGATCATCATAGGAGCCTATGTAAACCGTTCCATCCTCTGCGATGATAGGTGATGCATATATCTCTTCATCAGTGGAAAATGTCCATCTTCCCGTTCCGTCAGAATTCACGGCATAAAGATTACCATCTGTACTTCCGATATAGACGGTTCCATCCTCAGCAACTGCAGGAGGGGATAAAGTCCAACCTTCTGGTTCATCAAATGACCATTTTTCTGATCCATCTTCAGGATTTATAGCGTATAAACTCTCATCGTAAGAACCAACATAAACGGTACCATCTTCACCTATCGCAGGAGAAGACCCTACAGAATCTGCAGTCCGGAATGTCCATTTTTCAGTACCATCAGGATTGACAGCGTATAGGTTATTATCATGAGAGCCAACGTAGATAGTCCCATCGTCCGCTATATTTGGGGAAGAATAAATATCACCTTCAGGCTCAGTGAATACCCATTTTTCAGTACCGTCAGGATTGATGGCATGAAGATTAGTGTCGTCAGAACCTATATAAATAGTTCCATCTTCTGAGACTGCGGGAGATGATTCTCTTATTATGTCTCCTGTTTCATAAACCCACTGTATTGTTCCATCTGGATCAACTGCATACAAGTTACCGTCGGTACTACCTACATATATTTCTCCTTCTGGGCCTATAGCTGCAGAGGACATCACATTCGCTTCTAAATCAAGGGTCCATAATTCTGTTCCGTCGTTATTCTCTGTATCTATCGGGCTCTGTCCAGTTCTCCTCTGATTCTGACCAACAAGTGGCCAAGGAGTATTCGCTAGACTTTCAAATTCGATTGTAGACTCTTGAGAGTTTTTCAACATCAGGTTATCATCTACATCTTCTATACCTATCTGTATCAAGGAACCAGTCTTTGTGCCTTCGACTTCATCTACTTCCCACGTATAACTCCCTTCGCCAGGGTCCACTTCATAATTCTCAAGGATGATCTCCCAGTCATCAGCGGTATTAGTACTGTACTCTATTTTTATCTCTGACTGGAAGCCTCCAGTGGCGGCATACCATTCTATCTCTTCTTCTTCACCACTCGTCAATATCTCGTCCCCTACAGGGCTCTCCAATTTCACTGCTGGCGGCTCTAAATCAGGTTCAGAAGTCATTTCCTCGTTGCCAACGTCGTCTACTGCTGCAACTTCATACCAATATCTTGTATACTCGTACTTGCCCATATCTTGATCAATATATTCATGAACACCTGCTTCTACCGTATCTATGAGGGTCCAGTCATCTTCTGACGGGATATCACCGTCTTCGGATTCAGACCTGTATATCCGGTATCCACCGAATTCTTCTAAGTCTTCGTCTTCAGAGGCCTCCCAAGTTAAACTATTATGACTTCTATCTTCAGAAAGCCATCCTACATTTAGATCAGTGGGTGGGAGGGGTGATTCACCATCAACCTCAGCGAATGCATACTTTTCTTCACCCATTGATTCGTCATAGTAAATTGCTTCTATCTCAAAGCCATGTTCGACGTAAAGACCGTCATCGTCATCTTCATACTCTGGACCTATATCTATTGACCCGTAAGCAATACCAGTTCGATCACCTCTAAGAGTGACATCTATTTCATCTCTCAGATCATCATCTTCTTTACTGAATACCTCAATATCTACAGAATCTTTATAGAGTAGATCTGTATCTATAAGGTCGAACTCAATAGTATCTTGTTCAGCATATCTGTCACTATCCATGGAGAAGATCCCGTCTTCACTCAAAAATGAATTCTGAACCGCTAGAGAAAAGTCTTGATTAGGGATATCTAAATATTCATTAGCATATTCTGGTATATCGTGTCCAACAACCCTTATTTCATGGGCACCCGGTTCAGGATCCTCTATGTAAACATTCAATAAATTGTTGATATCGTCATATCCGTCACCAGTCATATCAAAATACGACAAGGCGTCAGTATCAGGATAGCTGTAACCGGAGGTGCTTTGATCACCTGCGTCTTCTGCAAAGGCATTTCCTCTGTAGATGTTTCCTTCAGGATCCTCTACTTCCAACCTTAAGTTATTTTGGAGTGCAGGATCGGATCCAGCCTCAGCCGGGGCATCATCCCAGGCGAGCGATATTTTTAAAGGTTCATCAGAGTCCATAGGTGCAACGGTGTATGTTTCTTCATCTCCAGTGGTAAGGTAGGTTTCCTCCATATCTTCGTCAACTCTGTCGTACATCATAAATGGGCCACCTTCATCCAGGTCATGATCGACAAAAGGTGTAAGGTCCATTCTGCCCCACCCCTCAAATCTATTGGGAATATGGTCTATAGTTCCGTCGCCGTCGTGATCCTCTGGTAGATCATACGCAGAATTAGCTAATAAGGCTCTCACCATAGAAGGACTAGGTCTGCCCTCAACCAAAGGATGTTCCTCATACCATTCTGCCAACATCGCGGCTCCTCCCTGGGCTGCAGGCGAGGAGAATGACGTTCCTGCATAACCAACATAATTTGGATCTATGTCTGGATCGTCGTACCAGTAAGTTGTCAAAATATTGTTAGCAGGGGCAACTATATCCGGTTTTATCCGATTATCATTGGTCCATCCCCTAGATGCATCTGGCCAATATTCGTCAGCATTATCCGTCGGTGTCATAAAATCTGAATCTGGTTGATAATTTTCACTGCCACCTACAGATATCGTGTTCTTCGCGGTTCCACCTGGACCAGTAACAGATCCATCACCGCGAGAACCTTCATTCCCTGCAGAAAAAGTGATCACCATTGGATCCTCTTCTTCAGTTTCACGATCTGCATTCCTAACTGCAGCATCTATATGATTGGATTGTGCGGTATACTCACCTATTGATATTAGACTACCCCAAGAATGTGTTTGACCGTATAGGTCCGGCTCCTGTTGTATAGCCTGCTCAGGTACCTCATGTAGATCGTCTGGTATTACAAGAGTTCCCTCGTCATCAGCAATACGGGATACATGCATGTTCGCTTCAGGTGCAACACCCATCGAAGCATAATAATCCTCCCAACTCTCTATCCCTGTCCACTCCAATTCCTCATGATCTATCTGATAACCTGTACCATGGTATGAGTCAGAAAGGGTCACTCCCGCAACACCGGTTCCGTGGCCATCTGCATCCCAAAATGCACCTTCTTGATCGGAGCGTGAATCCCAATCATATCCACTTACTACCCTGCCAGTGTAATCTTCATGACCTGCATCAGGGATCGTACCGTCTCCTACGCCGGTATCTGCAACAGAAACTAAAACGTCTTCACCTGTATAACCAAGTTGGGCTGTCAATGGACCCGCAGGAGCATCCCATTCTGGATCCTCATGTCTATACGGTTGAACTGGGTCGATAGGATCTCGAGGAGGATATTCTGGTTCTTCCCATTCCCATTGTGGAGCATAATGCCATGATCCACCACCGACTATCTGTGATGACATCTCATGCAGCTGGGGCTCAAAATAGGGAGATATGTAATAAACATCGTTCATCCGTGCGATATCCAAAATATCTACTTGGTCCTCTATCACAGCCCTCAGGCGCAAACCGTTACTGACCTCGGTATGCGTTTTTATTTCTTTTACGACCTCTTTTAACTCTTCGATCCGATCCATTGCAAAACCATCCACAAGTTCGATCTCGATCACAAGCTCTTCAGGGAAATTCGGTTGAGAACTTTTTAGCGCTTGTTGGAGTTCTTCATCATCGTTTACTTCATTCAATTTATTTTCTAGTTCATCCTCAAGATCTACTGTTAGCTCAGGTGCTATCTTGAATCCAGGTTGAAATAGACCTGTCCACTCGACGAATTCCATCTCTTCAACTTTTTCGGCCTGTTCTGGAGTCATCCTTACTTCATAACCGTAATGCGCTACAGAGGTTATAATATCAGCGCCGACCTGTTCAAGTTCCAATCTCCAATCTGGATTTCTTGGACCGATCATTTGAACTAAGTAGATATGATTCTCGTCTTCCTCTAACTCGGACTCCTGCAAATTCAACTGCTTTTCTAACAGTGAATCATCGGTATGATCTAGTTCCATCTTTTCGGAAAAATCTGGTAGTCCATCTTGACGGTCGAACTCGTAGCCCTTTACATAAAGTTCTGTCCTGTGGTCTAATGATTGTGCATCGTGCTCTTCTTTGAATTCTTCCACCCTGTCTTGTTCAACCATTATAATAGTGTGTCCTCCATATTGATCGAGCATCGTGCCCCATTGTTCTGACAGCTCTCGATCAACGATTTCTGAGTCGACTAATATTGGTTCTTTTTCAACATCTTTTGTTTCATCCAATTCTGCGATTCCTGTTATGGCAGTTCCAGCGACGAGTACTGCCACCAACAACAAAACAGAATATATCTCTATAGATTTGCTTGCCATATATATCGCCTCTTTTGTTTATACTACGATACAATCGAGCTGAGAAATACGTATAAAGCTTACCCATAATTTTATGGTTTTTGACCCCCTATCGATCGAATTTATTGAGTTTTTAGTGGTCGATAGTAATCACTTTATAACAGTGATTACATTTGAACATTTAAGAATGAATCTGAACACTGGAAGAAATAGGATTCTATTACATCTAAAATATTATGATAATAGAACTCTGTCAATAAATAAAGAAAAAGTACCTTTTGAATTGTGCCAAAAGGGAATATCCGAATCCGTAAATCTCTCGCTAGGTCGGACGAGTTTTTTACTTAAAGATATGAAAAAGAAAGGACTATTAGACGAAAAAGTCAGTAGAGTGAAGGAGAATACAAAAAAACAAAAGGTTTATTTTTTGACAGGTCAAGGTATGGAGAAAGCAAGGAACTTAAAAGAAAAAATTGAAAAGGAAGAAGTCACAATACACAAAAACGGCTCTGAACAAAATATTCAGATCAAGAATATACATGAGTTCATAGACGGCAAGAATCCTGTTTTGTTAGCCATGAAAAACCTCGAAAAAGAAAATGAGATATTTTTAGATTCGACAAATGGTAAGAAAGATGTTTTTGTAGGACGAGATAAAGAGATGAAAACTCTCTTAGATCTCTTCGACAAGGTCGAAAGAGGAGATGGACAAACTGTTCTTATAAAAGGTAGAGCGGGTATAGGGAAAACAAGATTGATCAAAGAATTCAAAAAAGAAGTTATATCAGATGAAGTCTCTTTCTTTACTGGAAAAGGCTACTATAATGAATTGGAGCCTTATCTTCCATTTAAAGAAGCTTTTGAATCCCTTCAAAATGAAGGTGAAGATCCCATACTCGAATTTGAAAACGAACACATCATAGATGCTTATCCAGAGAAATTGAATGATAAAAGAGATTTGATTTTTTCACGATCAGTAAAAAATCTCAAGAGTATTGTGAAAAACAGACCCATAATAATATTTATCGATGATATTCAATGGGCTGATAGAGCTACTTTGAGATTTTTTCATTATATAGCGGATAAACTAAGAGATGAAAAAATATTGATCATAGGTGCTTATCGCCCTGAAGAATCAAATAACCATACGATCTTAAAAGACGTACTTCAGAGGATGAAAAGACAAAATATTTTATCTGAGATAGAACTTAGTCCTCTTCAGGTAAACAACACAAAAGAGATCACAAAAGGACTACTAGGAAATACTGTCTATCCTGATAATTTTATCGATTTCCTACATGACGTCTCTGAGGGAAATCCTTTATTTTTGAAAGAGTTGATAAAACAATTAGTAGACTCAAATAAGATCAACCCCAAGAACAACGAGTTTCCTCTCGAGTATGATGAAATAAATCCTCCTCCTGTTATAAACGACCTGATAATGAGGAGGATTTCAAAATTGGATCAGCAAAATATGAAGATTCTTAGGATAAGCAGTGTTATCGGAGAAGATATACCTTTTTCGTTGTTAAGCCATATATGCAAAGTAGATTCTCTAGAACTTCTAGAAGACTTAAATAAGCTCTGTGAATCAGGCCTATTAGAAAAAATAAAGGACGGGGATAAGTTCCGATTCGTACATGGATTGGTAAATCAAACGGTTTATCAAAACATCCCTAACCCGCTAAAAGAAGATCTACATAGGATGGTTGCTGAAAATCTTATAAAAATCTTTGAAGATGTTATTGAAGAATATTACTCCAAAATAGGATTCCATTTCAAAAATTCAGGAGATATCTCAAAAGCACTTAGATATTATAAAAAAGCAGGAGAACGTGCAGAGGGATTATATGCTCATGAGGATGCTCTAGAATTTTACAAAGAAGCATATGATTTGTCAGAAAAAGACGGATCAAAAAAGGATAAAAAGGATATTTTAGAAAAAATAGGCGATATAAATAAGACGATCGGAAATTATCAAAAAAGTTTAGATCATTATGAAAAGATCTTGGCATTGAATTTAGATACACAAACTAGACAGAGGATTAAAAGAAAAATAGCTAGCGTTTATGAAAGAAAGGGTGAATTTGAAAAAACCATTGATACTGTGAAAGAGGCTATATCTTATTCAGAAGAAGAAAACATAGAGACTTGCAGGTTATTTTATAGGAAGGGGATGGCTGAACAGAGACAGGGTAAAAATAGTACTGCAATAGATGACTTTTTGGAGGCTTTGGAGATATGTCATAAATTTAAAAATCCGGAGGAATATTCGGAGATATATTACGGCCTTGCGACCGCTCATCTATATCAAGGAGAGCTAGATGAATCCCTGTATTATTCTAAAAAAAGTCTAAAGATATGGAGAGATCTAAATGATCTAGATGGACAGGCATCTTCTTTGAACAACATTGGAAGCATCTACCTAAATAAGGGGGAAATATCTAAGGCCCTAGACAATTATAATAGTAGTCTTGAGATAAGAAAAAAGATAGGGGATAAAAGGGATATATCTTCTGTTTTGAATAATTTAGGTACAGCCCATTCAAAAAGAGGTGACCTAGAAAAGGCGATCGAATATTATCAAAAAAGCCAAAATATATGGGAAGATATCGGGGATCAAAGAGGGATAGCTGTTTCTTTGATAAATATAGGTGTTAACTATATGAAAAGAGGTGATCATAAGACTGCTTTAGATAAACTTGAAAAATGTTTAGAGATAAGTGAAAAAATAAATTTTGAAAAAGGCATTATAGCCTCAATGACGAATATTGGTTCTGCCTATTTTAAGATAGATGAAGCTGAAGAGGCAAAAGATAATTACGAAAAGAGCGTTAAATTATGCTTAAAAGTCAGTAACGAATACCTTTTGATATATCCACTCATAGGACTTGCCGAAATATTTATCCAAAACGATGATATCGAAAAATCTTTAGAAAAAAGTAAGAAAGCTTTAGAGATCGCAAATAAACTCGATATCAAAACTGAAAAAGGAATATGCCATAGAACTATCGGTATCGCCTATAGAGTTAAAAATGATTTAGAAAGGGCTGAAAAGGAGTTTAAAAAGGCAAAAAAATTACTAAGTAGTACCAGCGAAAAAAAAGAGTTAGCGGAATTACACTATGAATATGGCCTACTCTTTAAAGACATGGATGACGAAGAAAAGTGGGAAGAACACACCTTTAAAGCCCAATCGATGTTTGAGGATATGGGCATGAAAATATGGGTTGAAAGATGTGAGAATGTTCTAGAGAGTATATGACTGATCAGATCCAACTCTTTGTGTGCTCACAGCTCGATTATCGCTTTTAGTTTTTCTCTAGCCTCTTCTATGTCAAATCTCTCCAGTTCATCTTTTTTTCGAAGTGTGAGAAGCTTTCTAAATATAGGCTCGTAATCTTCTTGATTCGCAAGGTTTCTATCATCTGTTACTTCCATGACGTACACTAAATCCTCAAAGTCCTTTGAGATATTTTTTGATGTTTTTTCGGAAAGGATTTCCCTTACGATCTCTTTTTCCTTCTTTTTTAAAATCCTGTCCTCTTTTTCAAAGAAGGACTCCAGCTCCTCTAGATCTTCTTCTTTTAACCGCCATCCGGCCCCTCCTACGTTCTCCTCAAGGTGTTCTGGGGAGGAAGTGCCGGTAAGAGCACTGACGACTCCTTCCTGCTCCAAAACCCATCTTATGCCGACCTGGACTGGTGTTTTATCGTATCTTTCCCCCACCTCTCCCAACTTTTCAGTGACGCGGATACCAGACCTGAATCTTTCTTTCTTGAAAAGGGCATCCATGTTTCTTATATCACCTTTTTCGAAACTATTTGAAACGTTTATTTCTCCCGTGAGAAGACCTCTTCCCGTGACACTAAAAGCTATCGCTTTGACTCCATGGTTTCGACAGAGAGGGAGTAGACTTTTCCTGCTCCCTCTGTTGGCAGCGCTCAGTTCCATCATACAGAATGAAACATCTCCTTTTTTGAAGTACTCCTCGATCCTTTTTTCAGGAAGGTGACTGACTCCGTAGTGCTTTATCTTCCCCTCGCTTTTGAGTTCTTCTAAAGCTTCGATAGTCTCTTCAACTTCAGTCCGTGGATCGTCGAAATGAACGAAGTATATGTCGATATTTTCCGTTTGCAGTCTTTCTAAACTTCTTTCACAAGAGGCTTTAACATTTTCATAACGGAGTGGCGAAGTATTAGGATCCGCCGCTGCTCCGATCTTCGTTGAAATCACAACTTCGTCTCTGAACGGTTTTATCATCTCACCTAATAACGTTTCAGCCTCCTCTCCGTAAGTCTCAGCGGTGTCGAAAAGAGTTATGCCTAAATTTTTTGCACGTTTGATGGTTTCTCTAAATCTATCCTTATCGACTTCACCGTAAACCCCGCTGAGAGCGTAGCATCCAAGACCCAACTCGGATATCGATGCTTCCTTCTTCATCTTTTTATACCTCTCTTGTTATTAGTGCGAGTAATCTATTTAATCCTGGTGGGCACTTCTGCACAGTTTTTTGTGAATATAGTTAGAAAAAAATCCGGTTTCAAGCTTCTTCTGGATGTGTGAAGAGGGAGCTAAACTATTCTATGAGGAAATAAGGAATATAGGGATATTTGAACGATTTAGAGATGAAGAGGGCAAGAAAAAAGAAAGACTCGTGTGTGACCTCTTCGCCTACCTATCCGGTTAGGTAAAGAGTTAAAGAAAAAGGGACTTATAGGGGAACGGATTTATTTATCAAAACATGATCGATTCATCTCCAGACCATAGAACGTTTTGTATCGAGGGAACCTACTTGGTTCCGTGTGTGATAAAGGGGAGAGAAGGATGACGGACGACAGTGTGGCCATAGTGGATCTGAAAAGATGTTCGCCTCACAAGTGTAATTACGAGTGCGCCAACAACTGTCCACCGAACCGAGCGGGTAAAGACTGTATCATCAAACGAGAAGATGCTGAGGAACCTGAAAAATTAGCCGGTGCTCCTGAACAGGTCCGTATATCTGAGCAGATATGCCTTGGAGAGAAGTGCGGGATATGCGTTAAGAAGTGCCCTTTCGACGCGATCAAGATAATAAATCTCCCTGCCGAACTAGAAGAGGATCCCGTCCACCGCTTCGGCGAAAACATGTTCCGACTTTACGGTCTACCGGCACCGGAGGAGGGGAAAGTCACCGGCGTTCTGGGGCCCAATGGGATCGGAAAGACCACGGCGGTGAAGATCCTAACGGGTGATATCGAACCTAATTTGGGCAGTTATCGGAGTTCTCCAGGACTTGGCAAAGTAATCAGTAAACATCGGGGTACAGCCCTTCAAGATCATCTGAAAAGACTGGATGAAGGCGAAATGGATGTCGCGTGGAAACCGGAAGCTGTCGATCTTATACCAGGGCGGTTCGAAGGAGCTGTGGGTGAGCTTCTAGAAAGTGCGGACCAACGCGGAGTCGTTGAAGATCTTCTCGAAGATTTTTCGATGGGCTCTATCAAAGACCAGGAGATAAGCACACTTTCAGGAGGGGAACTGCAGCGGTCGGCCTTGATCTCGACGCTCTCTAGAGAGGCGGATATCTACATATTCGATGAAGTCACACCTTATCTCGACATAAAGCAGCGTATGATCGCCGCGAGAACGATAAGAGATTTTGCGGAGGAAGATAAGACCGTACTTGTAGTTGAACACGACCTCGCGGTGTTGGATATGATCGCAGATTCCCTTCACATATCTTATGGAGAACCGGGAGTTTACGGTATAGTCACTCAACCTAAGTCGACAAGGATTGGAATCAATCAGTATCTAGAGGGGTTTCTAGAAAACGAAAACATGAGGATAAGAGAGGAATCTATAAAGTTCGAAGAGCACGCACCTAGGACTGGAGAGAACAGTGAGATGATGGTGAAATTTTCCAGATTGAAAAAAAGTTACATCGATTCAGAGTTCAGCTTAGAAGTCGACGAAGGCGATCTAAGGCTGAAAGAAGTCGTAGGTGTACTGGGACCGAACGGTATTGGGAAATCTACTTTTGCCGAACTTATCGCGGGTGAGTTGGAACCTGACGAAGGTGATGTCGATACCAGCTTAGATATCTCATATAAGCCTCAGCACGTGGAGTTGAATGGGAATTCGGATGTGAAGACTTATCTAAGAGAGAGATCTGAAGATTTCGGCAGTTCTTACTGGGATACAGAGATATCTAGACCTCTAGATCTTGAAGAATTGATGGATAAAGATATCGAAACACTATCAGGAGGTGAAAGACAGAGAGTTTCTGTAGCTGCCTGTCTTTCTCGAGAGGCCGAGCTTTACCTGCTGGATGAACCATCAGCTCACTTGGATGTTGAGCAGCGTGTCGGCGCAGCTAGAGCTATAAGGAAGAACGCTGAGAGGCGTTCGTTACCTACTCTGGTGATAGATCACGATGTATATATGATCGATTTGATAGCTGATCGACTCCAGGTCTTCGAGGGTATACCCAACGTAAGAGGTCGAGCCAGCCCACCTAAAGGGATGGAAGAAGGTATGAACCATTTCCTTAAAAACTTAGAGATAACCTTTCGCCGAGATCAAGATACGGGTCGACCAAGGATAAATAAACCCGGCTCAAGGAAGGATCGCGAACAGAAAAAGAAGAACGAATACTATTACAGGTGAATGCGGCTTTATCGGTGATGAAGGGGAGACTTCAAAACCGCTATTCAAATGGCTAAAACTTTGGAAAGCACCTGAGAAAGGGTCTTATACTCACTTCGGTAAAAGTAAATTCCCTCGATGATTTTACCTCTTCTGGGTAAGAACATGGACGGGAAAATTCTTCAACTCTAAAGACTCTAATCTGGCAATGTTGGGATGGATAAAAATGGATTTGGTCTTTTATCTCTTAGACCTAACATCTGAGTCGTGATATATATAGTAGAAGAGGCAACTTTGAGGAATAATTTCCTCGTCTCTATTTTCGGAAAATGTTTCAAATTTTCCGAATATCGATGGAAAATCTTATTTTCCAGTAGATCTCGGTCAAA